>Ga0209619_10001648_pt1 | contig 16351 bp, 18 predicted proteins | sample Rifsed16ft3_FD_184011 | JGI IMG/M metagenome (GOLD analysis project Ga0209619, IMG submission 184011) | Soil microbial communities from Rifle, Colorado, USA - sediment 16ft 3 (version 2) | ecosystem: Environmental > Terrestrial > Deep subsurface > Rock core/Sediment | place: Rifle, Colorado... | reverse complement strand
GTGCAAGTGGTGTGAGCCTATTACCTACCGTCACCTGGAAAAGCTCAGGATACGTATGAAGTCCGTGATAGCGGATCATAATGTAATACTCGCCCTTTTTTCAGGGCGCGGCTATTTTTCAAAGGAACTACGGAAGGCAAGTAAGAGAGGAGAGGTGATGTTAATCGGGCCTGACGAACTGATTAAGGAGAAACGGTAAGGTTTAAAAAAGTGGGTCTTCGCGTAAGAGTGTGGGTAAACTAAAAAGCAAACGCCATATAGGATGGCTTCGAGAGTTACAAAAAGGGAAAAGGAGAGATACAAGCGGGTCTATGAAAACCGGACATTTCTAAATTGGCTTGACACGGGTAATGCGGGTTCTTGAGGTTTTCACCCTTTTCTGTTATGTTAGGCATACAGAATTTCCTTCTTAATCTTATATAGCATAATATTGAAAATAAATCTGACCCCTATTTCAGGAATAAAAAATGAGCCGGTTTAAACTATATATTGAATACGAAGGCACTCGCTTCAGAGGTTGGCAGATCCAGAAGAACGCCCGTTCTGTTCAGGGTGAAATGAGCTATGTGATTAAAAAAGTTTTTTATCCGGCCGAGTTTGATTTTCAAGGCTCCGGCAGGACAGATGCAGGGGTTCATGCACTGAGGCAAGTCGCTCATCTGGAAGTTAAAACCAAAATCCCTACAGAAATTATCCGGATAAAACTTAACGATGAACTCCCTGCTGATATAAACATTCTCGGAGTTGAGATAGCGCCGAAGAATTTTCACGCACGGCATGATGCTGTATACAGGAGTTATGTTTATCAGATATCCCGCAGGAGAACCGCATTTGGGAAAAAATATGTCTGGTGGATAAAAGATAAACTCGATTTCGAAAAGATGAATCAGGCGGCGGGACTGTTTATTGGACTGAAGAACTTTCAATCATTTACGGATGACGATCCTGAAGAAAAATCAACCAAAGTCAAGGTAGAGGAAATTCAGATGAAGGAATCCGGGGATTTAATTTTAATCAGAATTACAGGTTCGCATTTTATCTGGAAAATGGTTAGAAGAGTTGTAGGTGTGCTTGCGGAAGTTGGGAGAGGAAAACTTTCCATGGGAAAAGTTGAGGAGTATATAAACACCAAATCAGATGAGCCGGCCAGGTTTACTGCCCCGCCTTCAGGACTATTTCTTGAACAGGTTTATTATAAAGATGATAAGAAGAGTCCTGAACTTGCACCTTTGATTAAAATATAGTGAGTACTTAATTGAGAGGTAGTTAATGACAAAATTTGAAGTTTGCATCAGAGGGACGAATTTTCTAATCAAGACAGATAATCAAGTCAGAAAAAATGGCTTTTATGCATTCAGAACCATAGAAGCAAATGATATGTCAGGTGCCCTTGAGATTGTTATGGGTGCAATCAAAGCCGAACTTAAGAGTTCTGTGCTGAATGATAAATCTGATCCGCCAAAGGTGAGTGTTGAGGATATCTACGAAGTTTACTATTTTCAAGATAAGATTGAGTGGCAAGGCAAGATCTTACTTCCGGAAGGTTTTGTCTGGGATGAAAGGGTCGTCAGCGAATCAACAAACTCTTCGGCAAGCTCATTGGCAAATCCATTGGAGGGGAAATGGCCGACCTTATGGGACAGGATACGGGAAAAGGATATCCATATCCATTCTATTTTTATTCACTTTACAAACTCCCTGTATCCGGTTGCTATACTTTTCATGTTCTTGTTTCTCTTGCTTGGTAATGCCTCATTTCATCAAACGTATTTTTACATTATGGTACTGGCAACATTCAGTGTGCCTTTCTCATATCTGACCGGTATTCTTGAATGGAGGAAAAGATTCAAGGGTGTCATGATACCGATATTCGCTGCGAAGATCAGATATGGTCTGGTGATATTTATTATCGGAGGATGCTCTACCCTCTGGCACTATATCTCTCCAGGGATCCTGGAGAGAGGGGATATTCTAAGTGTGGTCTATATTCTTCTTAACGTTTCCATTCTGCTGCCGTTGATATATCTGGGTCATCTTGGCGGAATAATTGTTTATGAGGGGCTTGATTAAAGGGCTGGTTATGCAATCCTGATGTATGGGTTAAAATGCGCAATATGAAAGAGACCGGTACCTTATCAGAGATACTTAAAGATAGGATATTATCACGTGGAAGGATCCCCTTTTCTGAATTTATGGAGGTTGTCCTTTATTATCCTGAACTCGGGTATTATTCCTCGGAAAGGGTAAAGATAGGTAAGGGAGGAGATTATTTTACATCGTCATCAGTCCATCCTGTCTTTGGTGAGCTAATCTGTAAGCAGTTTGAAGAGATGTGGCACCTTACCGGCTGCGAGGGGTTTTCCATTGTCGAGATGGGAGCCGGTGATGGTACTCTGTGCCACGACATCCTGAATTCGGCTAAGGAGAGGTATCCTGCTTTTTATGAAATTGCCCAATACATAATTATTGAAGAGAGCGCGTATCTGCGAAAGATACAGAAAGAGCGTTTGATTACAGGAGGTTTTTGTGATGGTAATAAGGTAAAGTGGACTGATACCTCAGATCCTCTATTCCATGACGGGGTTACCGGGTGTTTTCTGTCTAATGAGCTTGTTGATGCCTTCCCTGTTCACATTATTGAATTGAGAGATGGGAAATTAAAAGAGGTATATGTAGGTTTGAAGGATGATGTTTTTATCGGGATTCCCGATGCAGTATCATCTCCGGAGATTGAGTGCTATTTTGACAGATTGGGGATAGAGCTTCAGGAAGGACAACGGGCAGAGGTGAATCTCAGGGCAGTTGAATGGATGAAGTGGGTGGCAGGGTCATTAAAGAAGGGGTTTGTTATAACTATAGATTATGGTTATCATGCAGAGGAACTATATGCACCGGACCGGAGTAAAGGGACACTCCTTTGCTATCATAAGCACAGGGTAGTGGATGACCCGTTTATCAATATTGGTGAACAGGACATGACGAGTCATGTTGATTTTACTACTCTTATAAAAACAGGAGAAGGATGTGGGCTGGAGACTGCCGGTTTTACAGACCAGATGCATTTCTTGTTCGGATTAGGCATAGGGAAAAGCATTGAGGAAATAAGCGCGAAGGCATCCACCGAAACGGATGCCTTAAATGCACGACTTATAATCAAGAACCTTATTATGCCAGGCAGGATGGGAAATGTGTTTAAGATCCTTGTTCAATCCAGGGGATTTGATAAGACACCTGCACTGAGCGGTCTTAAAAAGGACCCGTTTATTTCTTAAAGCCTACTGCAATTACGTAGACCATAAGGGCCATGGTAATTACAAGTGAGATAGCGCCGATGGGAGCAAGATTGAGTGCGAAGCCCACACCAAGGCCTGAGATGTATAACATGCCTGAGTGGAAAATAGCTCCGATGAGCAGTAATATGCTTACTGCATTCAGAAGCCAGGAGGAGGCTTCAAGCTGACACAATATATATCCAACTAATATGTTCAGGACCGATTCTAAATTACCATGTGAATGGGCGTGACTTAGTAACTCGAGTAATGGATTTTCCTCCACCCCTGGCATGGCCTCTTCTGCCTCTGACGCCAAATATAGTCCGAGAATCAGTGTAGTAATAAAATAGGCAAAACCGAAGATCATATTCTTTTTGCCGATCTCGTTTTTCATATGTGCTCCCCCTTCATCTTTCTTTTGTATCACATAAGAATCTTTTATGTCAACAGCATTTGCCCTCTATAGAAAGCACAAATGACTTGATTTATCGCCTATGCTCAGATAATATGCAGTCCAGAGTAGTAAATTAATGGAGAACGGGATGAAGGAAACAGAGGAACATCAGAAGCCGCCGGACAGGAGAAGATATTTAAGAGATCCTATAATAGTATTTAAGATAATGGAAGATACTAAGATTCAGCCGCTGTTTGGTTATGCAAAGAATATAAGCCGCGGTGGTTTTTTCATTGCCTCCATCAATCCCCGTAAACCCGGGGAGAGCTTTAAAATTTTCTTTCAGATACCAGGTACAGGGTCAGGTACAAAGCCAAGGACAGAGATCAACGTGAGGTGTCAGTGCGAAGTGGTATGGGCAAGGAAGTATAGCAAAACTGATAAACTTGAACCAGGTTATGGAGTCAGGTTTATTGATATACCTGAAGATATGGCTGAAGCCATTGATAGCTGGGTATCAGAACAGAGTAATTGAATGCACTTCTGCAGTTGGTGTTTTACCATCTGAGCCACGGCCTCCTATGATATAAACAGTATTGCCGATTGTTACAACCCCCATGACTATTCGTCCTTCATTCAATGGTTCGAGTTCTTCCCAATCTCTAAGTGTGGGTTCAAAGTAAGCGAACCTGTTTTCAATCTTCTTGCCGTTGTTTCCACCGATGATAAGCAGCCTGTTGTTATGAACTAAGGCCCCTAATCCGGCAGCAGGCCAGGGCAATCTCATACCTGAATCATCCCATTTGTCTGCAACCGGGTCGTAAGACTCAATAAGATCAAAATTCATGAACCCGTCTTTCCTGAGACCGGCGCCTCCCATTACCATTATACTGTTATTCAGGATTCCTGATGCAAGGGCAAAACGCGCCGTTGGCATTGGGGAGCCTTCACGCCATTTTCCATCTATTGGAGAGAATGTCTCACAAAAAGAAAAACCAGGGTCAGTCATGGGCCCGCCATTCACAGCATCAGGATGGTGACCACCGATGACATAAATGCTGCCATTATATACGACTGAGGTTGGATAATCATGGGGCATCAGCATATCCGGCCCATTTGTCCATGTATCATTCTCCGGGTTATATATTTCGACAGTCCTGAAAAACTGAAACCTCCCATCCGGAAGTTTTAAGCCTCCACCCATGACGTATATTTTGCCGTTCAGGACAGCGGCAACTGTGCCTGAGCGCACAGTCGGCATGTCTTTACCATTTAACCATGCGTTTTTGGGGGGGTCGTATATCTCTGTGCTGTTGAGGCTGGTGAACCCAATACCACCACCACCAAAGACATATATCTTCCCATTGTAAGATGCTGCAGCGAAGTGTGACCGCGCCGCATGCATTGGAGACCTTTTAATCCAACCTGAATGTTTCAACGCCCTACTCAACGTTGTTCTTCTTTTCATTCGGCCTCATTGCCTTTCCCATCACATCCTCTTTGCCTATCCTTACTTCACTGAATGACTTGATGCCTGCATAATAATCTGCACCTAAATAGAGAGCGGGTGTAAGTTTTGAGAGAAGGGGCAGCTTGTTTTTTTTATCAAATGCCTTTTCCTTATAGTGTACTGCAACGATTTCCCCTACAAAGAGGTCATGATCACCTATTTTGTGGCGTTTTACAATCTTACATTCATAGGCTGCGTAAGCATCTTTGAGCACAGGGGTCTCAATTTCAGTTGACGGGAGTGTCTTTATCCGGTATTCGGAAAATTTATCTATTTCCCTGCCGGAAGTCCTTCCGAGGGCTGCTATTGTACCGGCATTATCAAATTCGAAGAAGTTTGCAGTGAACTCACCGCTCTTTTTCAATAAGTTATAAGAATATCTTTTGGGTGCGATAGATATGGCAAAGAGAGGCGGGTCAAAAGACAAGGCTGAATACCATGCACATGCAAGGGCATCCAATGCATCTCCTGACTTGACTACGATCACCGCAGGGACTACCGGATAGTACTGATAAAAACCTGCTTTTGAAATATCCTTTTCTACCTTCATTATTACACCTCCATGTGTTAACTTAATGGGATTGTACCTGCAATCACTCCCCGATTATCTTTACCAGCACCCGCTTTCGCCTTCGTCCGTCAAACTCACCATAGAATATCCGCTCCCATGGCCCAAAATCAAGTTTACCGTTAGTGATAGCAACAACTACCTCACGCCCCATGAACTGCCGCTTGATATGAGCGTCTCCGTTATCTTCCCCTGTCCTGTTGTGCCTGTACTGAGAAGTCGGCTCGTTGGGAGCAAGGCGCTCAAGGAAGTCATCATAATCCTGCAGCAATCCCTGCTCATCGTCGTTGATAAAAACACTTGCAGTTATGTGCATGGCATTTACAAGGCAAAGTCCCTCCCGTACTCCACTCTTACGTAACGATTCCTCCACTTGCGGCGTGATATTGATATACGACCGTCGTGCCTTAGTTTCAAACCATAGCTCTTCGCGGTAGGATTTCATTGGGCAATCCTAAATTCCATAAGTCCGTGCATAGTCAATATAATTCTGTGCTGACTGTTTTATCCTTGCTCTTTCTGCATCGGTAAGGTCGCGCTTGGGTTTGGCCGGGAATCCAATTGCAAGTGTCCCGGGAGGTATTACAGAGCCTTCTGTAACAAGGGCGCCTGCACCGATGATGCAGTCTTCTCCGACGACGGCAGCATCGAGGATAGTCGCACCCATACCTATCAGGCATCTGTCTTTTATAGTACAGCCATGGAGAGTTACAGAGTGTCCTACTGTTATTTCATTACCAAGGATCAGGGGATGAGTATCTTTTGTGACATGGAGCATGCAGAGGTCCTGGATATTTGTCCTATACCCTATCCTGATATAATTAACATCACCGCGTATGACAGCGTTGAACCAGACGCTAGAATATTCTCCGATTTCAACGTCACCAATTATTATTGCTGATTCTACAATAAAGACAGATTGATGTAATTTAGGATATATTCCTTTGTAAGATAGTATGTTTTTCATCTGGAAATCCTTTTCATCATCATTTGTGTCCCGCTTTTTTCTCTACGACTTCCTTTGCGGTTTCCACGAGCAACAGCGAGGCTAATCTCTCTGTTGCCCTGTTCAGGTTAGTCGTGTTATCTTTTATCCCTGCCGTATCTCCCTTTTTTATAACCTCTTCTAAATCATAAATGGCTTTATCAATTATATTCCTCTCATCCTGCTGTAACAGATTCATACATTTATCCAGCGCCTTCCTTGTTGCAGACAGAACCTTATCAGCCTCCACCTTTGCATCAAATAATTCCTTCTTTGCTGCATCTTCCTTCCCATGTTCCATGGAATCCCGCACCATCTTTTCCACCTGATCTTTTGACACATCAATAGTGGATTTCATCTGAACGAACTTTTCCTTCCCTGTATTAACATCCCTTGCGAGTACATGGAGGATGCCGTCTGCATCAATGGTGAACTGGACGCCTATCCTCGGGACACCGGCAGGTGCAGGGGCGATGTCTTCAAGTGCAAATGTGCCGATAGACCAGTTATCAGCAGCCATCTGACGCTCTCCCTGAAGCACCTGTATTGTTACTGCTGATTGGTTATCCACTGCTGTTGTAAACAGCTCACCGGCCCTTGTGGGTATGGTTGTATTTCTTGGTATAATTACATTCATAAAAGCGCCGTATGTCTCTATGCCGAGTGATAGTGGTGTAACATCAAGGAGCAAGAGATTTGATATATGACCTGAGAGGACATTTGCCTGGATTGCAGCCCCTAACGCTACCGCCTCGTCAGGATTGATTGAAGTGTTCGGCGTCTTTCCGAAAATTTCTCCTGCAAGCTGCTGTACTAAAGGGATTCTCGTTGAACCGCCAACAAGGATTATCTCGTCAATATCATCCGGCTTTAGTTTGGCATCCATCATGGCCTGAAGACATGGTTTTCTCGTACGGTCTATTATATCCCCTGCAAGTTCCTCGAACTCCTTGCGTGTCAGTTTGTATTTTAAACTAAATGACGAAGTCAGAAATGGTATTGATATTTCAACTTCATCATGGGAGGATAATGCGCACTTGGCCTTTTCTGCCTCTTCTCTGATACGGCTTAATACCATGAGACTGCCTGACAGGTCACCTCCGCCACACGCCTCTATCTTTTTCAACAGGAAATCTATCAGCCTGCGGTCTATGTCATCTCCTCCGAGACGGGTATTCCCGCATGTAGACAGTACCTGAAAGACCCCCTGCTTTATATCGAGTATGGAGATGTCGAATGTACCGCCGCCAAGGTCGTATACCCCTATCTTTGCATCGAGCTTCTTGTCAATACCATAGGCAAGGCTGGCAGCAGTGGGTTCATTGATGATGCGTTCCACTTTGAGTCCTGCAATCTCGCCGGCTTTCTTTGTCGTATTGCGCTGGGCATCATTAAAGTATGCAGGGACAGTAATGACAGCACGATCAACCGTCTCACCGAGATAACGTTCAGCATCTCCTTTGAGTTTCTTTAATACATAGGCAGATATCTCTTCAGGGAGGTAGTGTTTATCATCTATAACTATGACTATAGGTTCTTCCCCGCTTCCGGTAACAGGATATGAGACAAACATATCCTCATCCTTAATCTCGGAGCCGCGCCTCCCCATGAATCTCTTTACAGAGTAAATAGTTTTCCGGGGATTCAGTATGCGCTGTCTGTTGGCGTTGTGGCCTATTATAGGTTCTGTACCTCCGCCAAAGGCAACAACAGACGGAGTCAGCCGCTGTCCGTCTGCATCCGCAATGACGATAGGCTTCCCCCCTTCCACAATGGCTGCTACAGAATTTGTAGTGCCGAGGTCTATGCCGATAATGCGGCCCATTTATAATGTCTCCCTATTTCACTATCAACTGATTGCCACAATCAATTCATCAATCAACGACTGCAGCTTGGATAAATACGATAACTCGTGGGATAATACCAGCAGGCGCTTCACCAGTGGTTTTCTGTTTTCGTCTGTGGTGCCAATCCATTCCTTGTCCACTCTCTCAACCTCTCCCAACACAGCTTTCCATCTGTCAATCGCCTCATTCTTGAGACCCAGCAGTTTCCTCAGATAATCTCTCTTCAGAGATTCATCGCCGCCGCCTTTTTTAACAAATGTGTTTACTTCATTGCACACGTCACTGGCCTCAATAAAAAATTCCATAGTCTCTGTTGAAGCATGCTTTGATACAGGCGCCTCCCGGTCGTTCTCCAGGCTTATCAGGTATCTGATGCGCTCCTTCGGGTCTTTAAGTGTAGAATATGCCTTGTTCAGCAAAGATGAGGATTTAAGTGCAAGATCCTGCACCTCCCCGGAAGCATTAAAATACCTGTCAGGATGGACTTTTTCACTTAACCTCAGAAAATTCTCTTTCAATCTTGCCATGTCTACTACAGGCCTCTTCTCAACTTCAAGTATGGAAAAATAGTTCATCTCGCCGGAAATGGGGAGGATTGTATGGCAGTCAAAACAGAAAAATCCCTCGTAAGGACTTCCGCATGACAGACACTTTACCCTTTTACCTTTATCATCATGTTCTAAAACCTCATGCACCATACATTCTCCTCTATTTTAGAAAAGGGTTATCCCTTTTTTCGGCGCCAATAGTTGTTGCCGGCCCATGGCCGGGATAGACCTTAGTCTTTTCATCAAGCTTAAAGAGCTTGTCCTTTATAGATGACATCAATTCCTCGTGTGAACTGCCCCACAGGTCTGTTCTCCCTATACTCCATCTGAATAGTGTATCTCCTGTAAATACTATTCCGGACGGGAAATAAAAACTGACGCTGCCCGGTGTGTGTCCCGGTGTATGAATTACACGGCACATCAACTCTCCTGCTCCGACCTCCATTCCATCTTCAAGAGTGGTATCTATTTTTATAATATCATTGACAGCTATGCCAAAAAAAGATGCCTGAGTCGGCAACTGCTCATAAAGAAAGATATCCCCCTTATGCAGGAACACCGCTGCTCCTGTTGCATCTTTCAATTCCTTTACTCCGCTGACATGGTCTATATGGCCGTGTGTGAGGAGTATCCTGTTAAGTTTCAGGTCGTTCTTTTTTAAAATCCCTAATACATCCGGTATATCATCTCCGGGATCTATAACAATGGCCTCCCTTGTCTCCTCATTGCCGAGAATAAACACGTTGGATTGAAAAGGTCCTACAGCCAGTGTCTCAAGTATCATCGAAGCCATAAAGGCATTATAAGACATAGTATTAAGATATTGCAATACATTCCCCTTCATGTTATATTGCCGTATACATGCTAAAGGCCATTATCTTCGACTTCGATGGGGTCATAACCGATAGCGAGCCTGCCCACCTGAAGATGTTCCGGAAGGTACTCGGAGAAATGGGGTTGTCACTTAGCGAGAAGGATTATTACGATATATACCTTGGCATGGATGATAAGGGGTGTTTCAGTACACTACTCAAGTCAAACGGTATTGATTCAAACCCTGAACATATTCAATCTCTCATCGAGAAGAAGACTGCATACCTGATGGATTATATAAAAGATAACCTTTTTATATATCCCGGCGTAGTCGAATTCATAGGAAACTCATCTAAGAAATATCTCCTTGCAATAGCTTCAGGCGCCCTTCGGCATGAGATAGAGTTTGTCCTTGAGAGCGCAGGGCTTAGATCAGCATTCAATATAATCGTCAGCGCTGAGGATGTAGCTGAAGGAAAACCAAATCCGGAGTGTTTTAACAAGGCGGTCGAAAGATTAAACAAAGTCAGCAATCAGCGGATAACTCCTGCTGAATGTTTAGTGATCGAAGATTCCATTGCAGGTATTGAAGCAGCTAAAGCCGCAGGTATGAGATGCATTGCGGTAACCAATACTTACGGTCCTGAGCGGTTGACTATTGCTGATGATGTCGTAAAAGAGTTGACAGAGATAAACCTGTAGAAAATATGGGGGTGAACCATGGGATACAAAACTACGCAGGAATTGTTTGATTCATTAAAAGGTGTTGCGGAGATCGAGGCCGGCAAGGTAAGGGTCACAGACGAAACAGCAGTACGGGATAAGCTCATTGACAAACTGATTTTTAACGCTGTCTTTAATAATAATACGGAAATCAGGAATATGGCAAGATGGCTGATAAGGTCTGTCGCTGATGAAGTTGGTGTAAGATCTGCTTCGATTCAAGGGCTGTATGATGCAATGGGGCGTGGCGAGGCCGGCGGTTTTACGGTACCTGCCATTAACATCCGTGGTCTTAGTTATGACGTAGCAAGGGCGGTAATCAGAACAGCAAGGAAGAATAATTCAGGGACTTTCATCTTTGAGATAGCCAAGTCGGAAATCGGTTATACCGGGCAATTGCCTGATGAATATACAGTTGTAATGATTGCTGCCGCAGTAAAAGAGGGATATAAAGGACCTTTGTTCATACAGGGTGACCATTTCCAGGCGAACGCAAAGAATTATCAGCAGGACCCTCAAAAAGAAGTTGCAGGTCTTAAGAACCTTATCAAAGAGGCAATAGAAGCAGGATTTTACAATATAGACATAGATACTTCGACTCTGGTTGATCTGTCCAAATCTGATCTCAAACAACAACAGCGGCTTAACTTTGAGATAGCCGCAGAGCTTACTGCATATATAAGACAGTTGGAGCCGCAGGGTGTGACTGTCTCAGTCGGTGGAGAGATAGGTGAGGTCGGAGGTAAAAACAGCACGGTTGAAGAGCTCAGGGCATTTATGGATGGATATAAAGAGTCACTTGCAGGCAAGGGTAAGTCATTGAAGGGGATAAGCAAGATCAGTGTTCAGACAGGCACGACACACGGAGGAGTACCTCTTCCGGATGGTACAATCGCAAAGGTGAAACTCGATTTTGACACACTCGAGGCTATTTCAAAGGTGGCGAGAGAGCAGTATGGACTTTCAGGCGCTGTGCAGCACGGGGCCTCGACCTTGCCTGATGAGGCGTTTCACAGATTCCCTGAGACCGGGACAGCAGAGGTTCACCTTGCAACAGGCTTTCAGAACATGACTTATGACAGCAATATATTCCCTAAGGAGTTTAAGGAAGAGATATACAACTATCTGCGCGCAAAGTGTGCTGATGAGAAAAAGCCCGCAGAATCTGATGAGCAGTTCATATACAAGACACGTAAAAAGGGTTTCGGGCCTTTTAAAGAAAAATTCTGGACACTGCCGGAATCAGTAAAAAAGGGTATAGGTCAGGAGCTGGAGGACAAGTTCGATTTCCTGTTCAAGAAGTTGAATGTGGTTAATACATATGATATTGTGCTGAAGTATGTGAAGTAAGTACAACTTTATCAAAACATTCACAGCAGGAGAATCTGACTGTATGGATGTAGTCCTCGAGTACAGTGATGTTGAAAAGTTTATCCGTGAACTCCTTAATGATTACGATGTAATTGCACCTGTTGAGAAGGATAACCGTTATATATTTGATCAGATAGATGATCCTTCGAAGATAGTCTGCCAATATGATACAACCCTGCTTCCCCCTGTAAAATGGATTTATCCTAATAACGAAGTTCTCCTCAGATTTAAACTCAGTGATTTTACTGAAACGAAGGCGGTCAATGCGAGACGTAACCAGGTACTTGTTTTTGTTCATCCCTGCGATATTAATGCGATCAACATAATGGATGAGATCCTTGCCGAGGAACCTGCAGATACGAATTATCTGGCAAGGAGGAGGTCCACTATTATAATCGGTTACGATTGTGCCTGTCCATGCAGAGAGAATATCCTCTGTTTTGACAAGGGGTATCACAATGCAGACAAGGGGTTTGATTTATACTTTACGGATTTGGGAAACAGGTTCTTTGTGAATACTGCAACTGATGCAGGAAGGGCAATCGTAGAAAAGAGCACTGTTTTTAATAAGGCAGGGTACTCTGACAAAACAGACCTCATGAAGATTAAATGGGAGAGGGAGACAACATTCAAAAAGAAGGTTCATGGAGACATAAACAGGCTCTCACATGTACTGAAAGACGCATACGATGATGGCATCTGGGAGATTGAGGGCAAGAAGTGTCTCTCCTGCGGGGCATGCAATATAGTATGTCCCACCTGTTACTGTTTTGATGTTGTGGATGAGATGTGTCCTGATATGGAAATGGGATTGAGATACAGGAAGTGGGACGGGTGTCAGTTACATGATTTTTGTAAGGTAGCTTCCGGTGAAACTTTCAGGGAAAAGGCTGCAGGAAGGGTAAGGCACCGGGTTTTAAAAAAAGAGGTATATCTGAAAAAGAGGTTCGGAAGGTCAGGATGCGTCGGATGCGGGAGGTGTATTGAGCATTGTATAGCAGATATAAGTATTATTGATATCTTTAACCATGTCATGGAGAGGACAGGGGGACATGGAGAGCTCTAATCTCTTACCAAGATCTGCAACAATTGTTGATATACGGCAGCTTACTGATAAGGAAAAATTATTTACTGTCAGGATTAACAATGGCGGGGGTTTTCAGTACAGGCCATGTCAGTTCGTCATCTTCTCTATGTTCGGTATTGGAGAGGCGCCCATATCTATCTCTTCTGCTCCTCTTGATTCAGGGGAGACTATTGAGTTGTGTATCAGGTCTGCCGGGAATCTTACAGGGGCTATACACAAGCTTTCACTAAATGACAGGATAGGGATACGGGGTCCATTCGGTAATGGATTCCCCCTTGAGAGAATAGACGGCAAGGATATTCTGATTGTTGCCGGTGGTCTCGGACTGGCTCCGCTCAGGTCACTTATAAACTACATCATCCATCACAGGTGGAAGTATGGCAAGGTAACGATACTGATTGGCGCCAAGCAGCCAAAGGATATTCTGTTCAAGGAAGAAATCCTGAGGTGGGAAAACGACTCATCTGTCGAGACTTACATCGCAGTTGATATTGCAGAGACATCATGGACAAGACATGTCGGGGTGATAACCGGATTATTCAAATATGTTGATGTAGACCCTCTTAATACGATAGCCGCTGTGGTAGGGCCGCCGGTAATGTACAGATTTGTCGTTGCCGAACTGCTGGCAAAGGGTATCTTCGAGGGGAATATATTCATGTCATTTGAGAGAAGGATGCGCTGCGGCATAGGAAAATGCGGCCATTGCCAGATAAACGGTATTTATCTGTGCCAGAACGGGCCGGTGCTGTCTTACAGGGATGCAAGGAAACTGCAGGAGGCATTGTAGATACTAATAGGGTGGGGTTTTTCATATGAAGCCAAAGATAGGCGTTTTCAGTTTTTCAAGTTGCGAAGGTTGTCAGCTCCAGATACTTAACCTTGAAGAGGAGTTTACCACCCTGTTGGGTTTTATAGAAATCGTCAACTTCAGGGAGGCAATAGATGAAAAAAGAGAGGACTATGATATTGCCTTTATAGAGGGTTCTATAACACGGGAATCTGATATCGAAGAATTAAAACACATCAGGGAAAAGGCAAAGATATTGGTTGCCTTTGGCGCATGTGCAGACCTTGGCGGCATAAATGCCTTAAAGAATCTCCATCCTCAGGATTCCTGGCTCCCTGCTGTTTATGGAAGAAGGGACTTGTTTTCTGATACTATGCTGACAAAGAGGGTGAAGGATATCGTACCAATTGATTTTACTATCCCCGGATGTCCCATAGACAAGGGTGAGTTCCTGCGGTTTGTGCAGTCATTGCTTCTCGGAGTACAGCCAAGGCTTCCGGACTACCCCGTATGTGTCGAGTGCAGGTCAAAGGGCAATGTCTGTCTTGTCGAAGAGGGAAAGTGGTGTCTTGGTTCTGTAACACGGGCAGGATGCGGCGCTATCTGTCCGACATTCAGAGATCCGTGTGCAGGTTGCAGAGGGCTTACATCAGCGCCTAATATCGAATCCCTTTGCAATATATTGACGGAGAAGGGATACTCAAAGGAAGAGATTAAGAATAAATTTAATATATTTAATGGACTTGAAGTTATTAACATATAGCAGGGTGGGCATTGCCCACCTTACTTATAAGGAAATCGAATGTCTCACGACATAAACATTAAACACATAACCAGGGTTGAAGGACACGGAAACATTGTCCTGAACATCAGGGAAGGCAGGATAGAGGAACTCCGTCTTGAGATAGTGGAGTCGCCCCGTTTCTTTGAAGTTATGCTCATAGGGCGTAATATCCTTGAAGCCCCTCCTATTACATCACGGATATGCGGGATATGCGCAATCAGCCATACTGCCGCTTCTATTAAGGCGTGTGAGGATGCACTTGGGATTATTCCATCGGAAAATGTAGTTCTTCTCAGAAAGATTCTTTTGCATGCCGAACTCTTGCAGAGTCACATCCTTCATTTGTATCTCCTTGTTGCCCCGGACCTGTTTGGCGCCGGTTCTGTTATTCCGCTTGCCGCATCAAATCCGGATATAGTAAAGCGTGGTCTCAGGCTGAAAAAAGCGGCAAATGATATATGCAGGGTCCTTGTGGGCAGACATATTCATCCCATAGGCATGGTTGTCGGTGGCTTTACAAAGGCGCCTGCCCGTAAAGACCTTGATGAAGTACGCAGGATATTGGAGAGTATGATCCCTGATATGGAAGAGACGGTGAGTTTCTTTGAAGAGCACAGGATGCCTGAATTTAACAGGCCGACAAAATATTGCTCTATACGGGAGGAGAATGAATATGCCCTTTACAACGGATTACTATATTCTAAGGATAATCCTCTGCTTGAGGTCCAACGGTATAAGGAATTTATAACTGAAAATGTTGTTGCTTATTCTACAGCAAAGCATGTACGTTCCGGAGACAGTTCAATTATGGTTGGCGCCCTCGCAAGACTTAATAACAATTATTCAAATATTTCAGATATGGCAAAAAATGCGGCTCAGAGGCTTGGTCTTGCCGTTTCCTGTACTAATCCCTTCATGAATAACATTGCGCAGGTTGTTGAATGTGTACATTCTGTATATGACTCCCTGAATATATTAGATGTCCTTGATGCAAATCTCTCTTCTGCACCATTTAATAGTGATGGGAAAGGGGGATTACCGGCAATAGAACCGCATGAAGGAACAGGTGTTGGTGTAGTCGAGGCCCCGCGCGGGTCACTATACCATGAGTACGGGATAGATGATAAAGGGATTATAAGGTCTGCAAACTGCATAATACCTACAGCACAGAATCTGCTTAATATTGAGAAGGACATTGAGGCTATTGTTCCGGCAATTTTAGACCTGCCCAAAGAGGCAATAGAACGAAGGCTTGAGATGCTGGTAAGGGCATATGATCCATGTATTTCATGTTCTACACATTTCCTTGAGGTGAAATTCATTGAGTGAGGAAAGACTCCTTATACTTGGACTTGGTAATCCGCTTATGGGGGATGATGGGGCAGGTATTCAAATAGTTGAGGAACTCAAAAAGTCTGATTTGCCTGAATATGTTGATGTAATTGACGGAGGGACTGCCGGAGTCGGCCTGATAGACCTGATGACAGGCTACAGCAGGGTCATCGTTGTAGATGCTGTAAGGGAGGAGGGACACTTCCCAGGGTGCATTTCACAGAGGGAAGTGTCCCTGATTAAGTTGCAAAGTCAGGAGATTCTGAAACAAGTTCAGAATGACGGTTGTTCCCTTCACGAGACTGAACTGACATCCGTTCTGAGACT
>Ga0209619_10001636_pt1 | contig 16407 bp, 15 predicted proteins | sample Rifsed16ft3_FD_184011 | JGI IMG/M metagenome (GOLD analysis project Ga0209619, IMG submission 184011) | Soil microbial communities from Rifle, Colorado, USA - sediment 16ft 3 (version 2) | ecosystem: Environmental > Terrestrial > Deep subsurface > Rock core/Sediment | place: Rifle, Colorado... | reverse complement strand
TTTTTTCGGTCTCCAAGGGACAGCCGTTTTCCCCTGTTTTTGAAAGGTAATTTAAGAATGTTTAAAAGTTACGTGGATTATTAAATACTACCCATTGCCTCATTTAAAAATGTACTCCTACGGTGATTCATTGCCTCACCGAAAATGTACTCGAAAGATCGGGGGGCGGCTCCTCCTTTCTTATCATATTTTGTTTGTTTATGTGAAGCTTAAAAAGCTTATCTTGGAGTTTAATTATCCGCCTTTTAAGTTCAGCTGGGTTTAGAGCGTTGTAGGCGGCCAAAAGATCGGCCTTGGCTTCTTGGTTGATGTCCCGTGACTCCAGGAGACGCCGAAAAGGCGTTCTTGGAAAGTCATAGCGCTTTTTAACTTTACTTCCGATTCTGATTTTCTCAACCAGGCGCATGTTTGGTTGGAAAAAGTTGGTGTAGAGCCTTAAGTACCCGTAGAGCGCATTTAAGACCAAAAGCTCATCCTCAGTGTCATGGCGCATATAGCCGACGGTCTTTCTGACCACCGAATAGTTCTTTTGCTCCACAAAGCAGTTGTCGTTCTTGCGACTGGGTCGGGACCTGGTAAAGGTGATCTTTTGGTCCTCACAAAACCTAACCAGATGAGCGTTGATGAACTCGCTGCCGTTGTCCGAGTCAATGCCGATAATGGGAAAGGGAAGGACCGCAATAACGTCCTCAATGGCCTCAAAGACCCACTTCTGGGCCTTGTTCTTAACGGCTCTTGTCTCTGTCCAACCCGAGCACACATCGGTAACATCCAGAGTTTGACAGAAGTCCCCGCTGGGGTTGCCGCCCTCGTGGCCGACCAGGTCGATCTCGACAAAACCGGGTTGTTCCTCATTCCAGTCAGCAAACGTGCGGATGGGAATCTGGTGTTTTAAGAGGCTCCCCGGTTTCGTTCCTGATCGCCCCTTTAGTCGCACCTTTCTTCTTTCTTTCTCAAGGAGGCGGTCAATGGTCGGCGCTGAAATCTTTTGCAGCTTCTCTTTGGTCGGCCTATCCAGCAGAATCTCCGCACAGCTCTCAAGCTTGTCGATCATCTCCGGGATCACCGCCGCCAGTCTTTTGCCGCAGGGCATATCCAGGATAGCCCAGATCTTCATTAGGGCCTTTAGAACCGCTTCATCGTAGATTCGGGGCCTCGCCCTGGTCTTTGAAGGCTTTCTGCGCCCATCTAAGGCGCCCTGTCGCAAGACTCTGGCCCCATACGATCGGTTGTATCCGGTTGTTGCCACAAACTCGTCTAACATCATTGCCTTTTCTTTCTTGTCTGCTCTTCGATACCTTCTTGCTACTTCTTTGGTTACGGCTTTTCTTTGGGTCATTGTCAGTGCCACAAGCCCTCCAGTCTTTTTGACTAGAGAACACCCGATTATCCACTACAATTTCAAGTACTTTTTTAAATGATGCAACGAATCGATTTGGAGTACATTTTTGATGATTCAATTCGGAGGCTTGACAAAAGACCCTTTCATAAGTAAAAATGACTTTTGCAGCAATTTTTAGGAGGTTTATTCAATGCCAACCTATGGTTACCAGTGTGAGAACTGCGGGAAGACCTTTGAGGTTTTTCAGAAAGTTACCGATAGCGCCATCACAAAATGTTCGGACTGCGGCGGAAAAACTAACAAGATTTTCTATCCGGTGGGAATTATTTTTAAGGGCCCTGGTTTTCACATAACCGATTACTGCCGGCCAAAAGAGGCTGAAAAAGAGACGTCAAATGAGTCTTCAGGCGCGAAGGATGCGAAGAATTCGAAGGCTCTGGACAAGAAAGCCAGTTGACATTTCTTGCGCCAAACTCCCCCATAATTTCACTTCCCTTAGGCGAAATAATCTCTTATAAAACCTCCCTTTTTTAACTTTAGGGTCTGCTATAATCTAAAAGAAAAAGACAGACTCGTGCCGTCAGATTTGTACGATTTAAGGGATAGCTCTAATTGCTAACGCTGGAAAGAAATGATTCGAGACAAGTCGAAAGAACTGTTGGAAATTATCAAGGACAAGGCCATAAGTTTTGGAGAAGTTACTCTTTCTTCGGGCATAAAAAGTAACTTTTATATCGACGCGAGAGTAGTAACTTTGAGCTCCCAAGGTGCTTATCTAACAGCCACCTTGATTCTTGACCTTTTGCGCGCTCATGATTTTGATGCCGTTGGCGGTCCGGCCCTCGGAGCCGACCCCATTCTCGGGGCTATAGCCGCTCTTAGTTGGCAGAGAAACGAACCCGTGGATACATTTATCGTCAGAAAAAACGCAAAAGGGTATGGAAAAAAGAAACAGTTTGAAGGACCTCTGAAACAAAATTCCAAGGTGGTTGTGGTAGACGATGTTTTAACTACCGGGAATTCAATTGTTGAAGCAATCGAGGCCGTAGAAAATTTTGGCTGTGAAGTTGTCAAGGTAGTTGTTCTTGTAGACAGATCCAAAGACGCCGCCGAAAAAATTAAAGCTCAAGGTTATAATCTTCAGGCTCTTTTTACCCAGGAGGACCTGGGTCTTTCATCATAGCACTAGGCTATCCAACTAATTATAGAGGCCGGGCCACAAATAGTTTTTGTTTTAAGTCGCTAAGTTGTAATTATGCCCCAGGCTCAATTGTGTTATTTCCGCGCCGTTTGTGATAAATTCAACCTGAAAATTGCAGTAAAACCTTAGATATAAAATAAAATTGCTGCTATTGACTGACTTTTGCTGTAATCTTTTGTGATGCAATTTTCGCCCCGGAGGGGCCGCCGTTGGCGGGGTTAAAAGCTTCCCTGGAAATATTTGTGTAGTTTATTAAGAGCAATGGTGCCACCGAATGCAAATTCAGAGAATAATTTACGCGGCTTTAATAGGTAACGGGCTAATTGCTGTAAGTAAGCTTGCAATTGGCATTATTAGCGGAAGCGTGGCTCTCTTGGCTGAAGCGGCCCATTCCGTTGCTGATACCTTCAACCAAGTTTTTCTTCTAATAAGCCTACGCTTAAGCAAACGACCGGCCGATCTGGAACATCCTTTCGGTCACGGAAAAGAACGGTTTTTTTGGGCCTTCATTACCGCCATTATACTTTTTGTGGTGGGCGCTTTTTTCTCCATTTTTGAAGGGGCCAAAAAAATTGTCGCTGGCGAGCTGGTGGAACCAGGCCATTTTGTTTCCATTTACGTTGCTTTGGGTCTGGCTTTTGTTTTTGAATTAGTGTCCCTAGGAGTAGCCTTCTCAGAGGTTAAACACTTAATAAAAGAAGAAAAAAAGCCGCTTTTTCAAATATTAAAAACCTCCAAAGATCCAACCACCAAAACTGTTCTAGCCGAGGATACAGCGGCTCTTTTAGGTGTTGTAATCGCGGCAATCGGCACTTACCTCATGCAAACAACAAAAAGCAGTCTTTTCGATGGAGCAGCCTCTATATTAATCGGAATAATTCTCTTGGTGGTCGCTTTTGTTTTGGCCCAACAATCCCGGGGGTTGCTCTTGGGAGAGGCGGCCTCAACTGAAGACCGTCAAAAAATCAGAGAAACAATACTATCCCATCCTCAAGTTCGTGATGTCATAGATCTTTTAACAATGCACTTAGCGCCGGATGAGATTCTAGTCAACTCCCATCTTAGCTTCAAGGACGGATTGGAAACCGGCCAAATAGAGAAGATAGTTGATGAAATTGAGATGAATATCAGGCGAGTAGTTCCTGAAGCAACACACATTTTTATAGAAGCAGAAACCGGCCAAATTAGCGGGAAAAATCAGGAACAGGGGAAATAGATATTTAGTCGAACTTTTAAAAGACAGAACTTTTTTGGATTTAAAAAGGGCGGTTCAAAATGAGAAAAGCTATAAAAATTCTTTTGGTGCTTTTTTTTATCCCGTTATTTATGGCCTTTTTAATTTTGATAAATCTTCAAGTTACCTTTTTCTCTTCTGAATTTGTCAAAGAAAGACTCCAAGAAAGTGGAATTTACAAGAAGGTCTTAGACCAGTCGGACCTTTTGATTCCCATATTTCCGATGGAAGAGACTAAAATTTCTGATTTTTCGGATCTCTCCTCTAAAAAGGTCAAAGGGCTTATTGATGAAAGCGTGAAACCAAGGGATGTTCAGAAAATGTCCGAGACCGTCATCGATCAGGTTCACGAAATTTTTTCGGGCCGTTCAAGTGACTATGTGGTTGAAATACCTTTAAAAGACATCAAAGGCAAAATCGAAGCTAATTTGGAAGAGGGTGACCCAATACTTTTGCAACTCGAGGAAAGCCCTGACAAGATCAGCCTTAATTTGTCTTCCGAAGCTGAAGGTTCCCCGAAAACCCCCTTGAATATACTGGAGATCGCCAATCTTTTCACAATTGTTGTCGGTGCTATAACCCTGGGACTACTCATCGTAATCATCTTGATTGCTGGAAACTATGTGGCAAAAATTCGCCTGGCGAGTCTTTCCTTGCTCATTCCTTCAGTTATGGTATTTATTTATTCCCTATTATCCTCGCTAATTATTTCGCGATTTAGTTTCCGTTCTTTGGGGGGGCTTGATTCTGTGTTCCCAGAAGAAATGGGCCAAGTGGTGATAAATTCTTTTAAATCTTCGGTAGCCTACCTTTTTTTACTTCTTCGTTGGGAAAGCCTAGCCTTGACTATTTTGGCGGCCTTGGCTCTAATTTTGTCTTACCGGATGAAGCCTCGCCTTACCTAAAGTAACTGCTAAAATGTCCTAAATTTGTCTATCTTTCTTCTCCAGAAGAACCAAGGAGACCCCTTTTACTAAACCCTCTCATCCAAATTTCATACCATTGGGTATATAGGACATTGCAGTTAAGTGCGCTATAATAAGAGCAAGACAATTTAGGCTAGGGGAGTGTTTTAAAATGAAAGTTTTACTGCATACCTGTTGCGCGCCCTGTCTCATCTATCCTCTTAAGGCCCTAGAAGAAGAAGGTTACGAAATCATGAGTTTTTTCTATAATCCCAACATTCAACCCTACGAAGAGTATGAAAAAAGACTCTCGTGCCTCAATGAATTCGCTCAAACCAAAGGAGCGGAAATAACTCAAGGATATTACGATATTGACCGTTTTTTTCAAGATGTGGTGTTTAATGGTAGAGTAAGGTGTTCAAGGTGCTACGCTTTACGGCTGACTGAGACGGCGAAATTTGCCCGGCGGAACAATTATGACGCCTATTCAACAACGCTTTTGGCCAGTCCTCTCCAGGCCGTCAATATCATCGAAAAGATAGGCAAAGTTCTTGGAGAAAAATACCACATTGATTTTTTGGACCGGAATTTTCGTAAAGGTTGGAACGAAAGCGTCGTTGTGTCCAAGGAGTTAGGGCTTTACCGCCAAAACTACTGTGGCTGCATTTATAGTCAAAGAGATCGAAGTCTTCCTCAGCGGTACACTAAAAGATAAGAGAAATGAATTTAGAGAATTTAGGAAAGTTTGTTCTGCTATTGGCTGTTTTTCTTTTTATTGCTGGTAGCCTTATGTATCTGATGGGTAAAGGATTGGGTTTTACTCGCTTTCCCGGAGACATTTTATTTCGGCGGGGCGGGTTTAAGTTCTACTTTCCGTTGGGTCTCTCAATCTTTTTAAGCCTCATTTTAACCATCTTACTAAATCTTTTTTTAAGACGTTAAGAATGAAAACAGAGGAGCTCAACTACTTTCTTCCCAAAAAATTTATCGCTCAAGAACCTGTCCGACCGCGTGATTCCTCTCGTCTATTAGTGCTGGAACGGAAGACAGAAACCATCAAGCACGCCATTTTTAGGAATCTCCCTGAGTATCTTAATCCCGGTGATACCCTTATCGCCAATAACACGAGGGTTTTTCCGGCCAGACTTAAAGGTTACAAGGCCGCGACCGGAGCCAAGGTAGAGGTTTTTTTACTGCGTGCTTTGAGTGAAAACAGGTGGGAAGCGCTTATAAAACCAGGACGCAAGGTTGTTCCCGGAACAGAGGTTTTATTTGATTTAGATCCAGTGGGTCCGGATCGAGAAAACCATTTTTTTGCGAAAATCAGTCCTCGGGAAAAATTAGTTGGTTTGGCAGAGAATCGTCTTGAGGACGGGAAATGGATTTTCGCATTCCAAGTCGGTGACGATCTTACTGAGCTCATAAAAAGGATTGGGCACGTGCCGTTACCTCCTTATATCCAAAAGCCGCTCGCGGACCCAAAGCGTTATCAAACAGTTTACGCAAAGAATATGGGCTCGGTGGCGGCACCTACAGCTGGTCTTCATTTTACACCGTCCCTAATTAAAAAACTGAAGGACAAAGGTGTAGAATTTACCTTTATCACTCTAAATATCGGTCTTGATACATTTCGTCCCCTAAGCGAAGATAAGCTGTCTGATCACCACATTCACGGAGAGTTCTTTCAGATCCCCTCTTCTTCGGCTAAGATTATAAACCGAGCATTGCGGGAGGGAAGACGTTTGGTTGTGGTTGGCACGACCTCGGCACGGGCCTTGGAATCTGCCGCTTTTGAAGGGGTACCAGAGACTCAAAAGCCGGAAATCGGAGTTTGGAACTCGAGATCAAAAGCCGAAAATCTCCAACCCGGAAGGAGGAATCCAGAACTCGCGACCGGGGACTCAGAACGCAGGATCTGGCAGGTTAAGCCCAAGGAAGGCTGGACCAGTCTATTTATTTATCCCGGGTATAAATTCAGAATTGTGAACGCCATGATAACCAATTTTCACTTGCCGAAATCAACTACCTTAGCCATGGCGGCCGCTTTTGGCGGCAAGGACCTAATCATGAAGTCGTACCAAGAAGCGATGAAGAAAAATTACCGGTTTTTTTCCTTTGGGGACGCTATGCTGATTCTCTAGCGCGAGCCAGGTTTCAATTAAGACACAACGTGGATAGGAACGTGAACAAACAACTTACAATTAAGGTCAGGATAAGGGCGGATGTTCAACTTTGAAGTGTTGGCAAATGACTCCGAGACAAAGGCGAGAGTGGGACGAATTACAACCTCTAGAGGAGTGATTAATACCCCAGTTTTTATGCCAGTTGGTAGCAAAGGAGTGGTAAAAACTCTCACTCCTGAAGAACTAAAAACCTGTGGGGCCGAGATAGTCCTGGCAAACACCTACCATCTTTTGTTAAGGCCAGGTTTCGAGATTGTTAAGGAGGCCGGCGGGCTGCATCGGTTTATGCACTGGGAAGGGCCAATTCTTACTGATAGCGGGGGTTATCAGGTTTTTAGCCTGAACTCCTCTCTAAAAGTGACCGACAGCGGCATCAATTTCCGGTCCCCTATTAACGGAAACCCCCATTTTTTGTCGCCGGAAACCGCTATCGACATTCAGGAAAATCTGGGCGCCGACATTATTATGGTTCTTGATGAGTGTCCTCCATACACCGGTGATTACCAAAAAATAAAAGAGTCCGTTCTGAGAACGATAAGTTGGGCGGCGCGATGCAAAAACGCTCATAATAACGAGGATCAAACCCTATTCGGCATCGTTCAGGGCGGAGTAAATCTTAAATTAAGGAGTTTAAGTCTCGAGCGTACTCTTGAGTTTGACTTTCCCGGGCTCGGAATCGGGGGCCTCGGTGTAGGTGAGCCGCCAGCGCTCATGTTTGAAGTTCTTGAAGGACTGATTCCAAAGTTTTCTCCGGATATTCCCAGGTATTTAATGGGAATCGGGGACCCTGAAGGAGTACTAGAAAGCATTGCTTTGGGCATCGATATGTTCGACTCCGGTCTCCCGACGAGAATCGCTAGAAACGGAACTGTTTTTACTCATAAAGGTAAATTGAACCTTAGAAACGCCAGGCACACCCGAGATTTTGGGCCGCTTGATTCTGATTGCACGTGTTACGCGTGTCAAAATTATTCCCGGGCTTACTTGCGATATCTTTACAAGATAGGGGAGATTCTTTCTCATCGCCTGCTCTCCTGGCATAATTTGCACTTCTTATTGGGTTTAGTAAAAAGGGCGAGAGAAGCGGTTATCGAAAATTCCTACGGGAAGTTTCTAAAAGAGTTTAAAGATCTTTTTTCCCGTGAAATTTAGATGATTTAGTTTGCTGCTACCGAAATAAAAGAATATGATATTAGGGATGCTTTAAGGAGCCCCGAGACGCGCTCTAAGAGAGGAGCTGTTATGAGTTCGCCTCAACTTTCCGCTTTGGTGTGGTTGGTTATATTAGTGGGTGTGTTTTATTTTTTTCTGGTTCGTCCTCAGCAAAAGAGGGTGAAAGAACACCAGAAACTCATGGAATCACTTAAAATAGGAGACCAAGTGGTTACTATCGGCGGGATCCACGGTGTTATCAACTCCCTCGGCGAAGAGACCGTTTCTTTAGAAGTGTCCAAGGGGGTAATTTTAACAGTTTCAAGGAACGCCATCAGCCGCAAAAAATAGGACGTTTAAGAAATAAAGTTAAAAAGTGCCTCGAAGAGGGGAAATATATTTGTTTTTCTTGTTTCTCTCAGGTAAAATTTTTCCTTAAGTCCTGTCTTTCGAGTTAAAGCAGTTCGATCTTAGTTTTTAGAAGCAGCAACCGCTAGGTGGAGGAAGCGTGACAAATCAGCAAAAACACGTACTGACATTAGGGTTTGTAATTCTTTTGGTCGCCCTAGCCATGGTCGATCTTTTTGTGACTCACGTTCTTCTGGAACCACCGAAGCTGGGGCTTGATCTGAAAGGTGGAATGAACGTTATTCTTACGGCCAAAGAACGCAAGGGCACCAAAATTACACCGGACACAATGAAACAGGCCCGTTTTGTCATTGAGCAGCGGGTTAATGCTCTGGGTGTGTCAGAACCGGAGATTGGAACACAGGGTGGCCGGAATATTCTTGTTCAGCTCCCGGGCGTTAAAGATCCCGAAAAAGTTCTGGATATTATTGGGAAAACTGCTCTTCTGGAGTTTAAAGAAGTGAAAAGTGGATCGGGTGGCGCGGCCGGGGGTATGCTTTTGGGTCCCACTGAGCTAACCGGTGACGCTCTTAAAAAAGCCCAAGTTGAATTCGACAATTTAGGAAAGCCAAAAGTTGGGTTAGCCTTTAATCAAAAAGGCGCCAAAAAGTTCGGGGAGCTTACCAAAAGATTGAAAGGAAAGCAACTGGCTATAGTTCTTGACGGAAAAGTGATGTCTGCGCCCACCGTCCAAACCGAAATTACCGGCGGTAAGGCCGAAATTACCGGCAAGTTTACCCTCGACGAAGTAAAACGCCTTGTTCTTGTACTAAACAGTGGCCGTTTGCCGGTACACCTAGAGATTTCTGAAAACAGGACGATCGGTCCTACCTTGGGGAGTGAGTCACTGAGAGCTGGCTTAATCGCGGGGATTTTAGGACTCGCCCTAGTGGCCCTTTTTATGGTCGGGTTTTATCGCTTATTCGGTCTGATAGCTTGGCTGGCTCTGGCTATTTTTGGCGCTACTTTGTTCACTTTGCTTGCAGCCGTAAAGGCGACTCTTACGCTGCCCGGAATTGCCGGAATAATCCTTATGATAGGAATTGCTGCCGATTCAAGCATCATTATTTTCGAACGAATTAAGGAAGAGGTAAAACGAGGGAAAACGATGCGAGTGGCCATGGAGTCCGGTTTTAACCTCGGTTTTCAGACGTTCCTAGACGCCGATTTGGTTACTTTCATCACGGCCCTGATTCTTTTTTTGTTCGGAATTGGTCCCGTTAAGGGATTTGCCCTAACTCTAATGCTCGGAGTAGGGGCCGATCTCTTTACTTCTTTTCTTTTCAAAAGATCTGTTTTGGGGCTTTTAGCATCGCACAACATTCTTACGAGAGCTAGTTTCTTGGGAGCCAGAGAGGCCGCCTAAAATTTTTATCGAAAGAGGCAAACATGGGTTTTGATTTTGTAGGTCGAAAAAAAATTTGGTTCATTTTTTCAGGTTTGGTGATTATTATAGGCCTGGCCGGCTATATAATGCGGGGAGGATTAAATTTTGGAATTGAGTTCAAAGGCGGAGTTATCTTTGATCTAAAATTTGAAAACGAACTAGAAGTTGAGCAGGTAAGAGAAGTTCTCAAAGATTTTAAACTGGAGAAAAGCGTTATCCAGCCGGTTAGCAAACAAGAGGTACTCATAAAAGGACCTAGTATATCTAAGGATGAACAAAAAGAGGTAGTACAAGCGCTTGATAACAGGTTTGTCGTGGATGAAACGCGGTACATTCAAAGCGTTGGTCCGGGCTGGGGCTCCAACGTCACCCGGGCGGCTATAATTGCCCTTTCACTTTCTTTAACGGGTTTACTAATCTATATTAGTTGGCGTTTTGAATTTAAGATGGCCACCGTTGCGATTGTCGCCTTAGTTCACGACATTCTAATAAGCGTTGGCATTTATGCCCTAGTTGGTAGAGAAGTAACTCCCAATACTGTTGCGGCCTTCCTTACTATAATGGGATATTCTCTGTACGACACAATCGTCGTTTTCCATCGGGTTTTAGAAAATTCCCCTAAAATGGTGAAAACAACCTACACGCAGATGGTAAACAACTCAATTAATCAGGTTTTAATAAGATCAATAAATACCTCACTTACTACCCTTTTCCCAGTCATCACCCTTTTAGCTTTTGGCGGAGAAACCCTCAAAGACTTCGCGTTTGCCCTAATTGTGGGAATCACCGCGGGCTCTTACTCTTCGATATTTACGGCAAGTCCCCTCTTAGTCTACTGGAAGGAACGAGAACCTCGTTACCGGGCCTTAAAGGAAAAGTTCGCCGAGATTTAAGTAAAACCGAACTTAGCTATCTTCTTCTCAAAGACTAGCACTAACAGTGCAGGAGGTTTGGCGAAAGTTCGGCCGTCCTGTTTTCGCGCCCCCGAATTTGTTAAAATAAAAGAAAAAGTGCAAATCGGGGTTTTAAATGGGAATCAGAACACTCGAGAGGAAAGTAAAAAATCATAACCCTAAGGCTGACCTTGAGCTTATCCGAAGAGCCTTCATATTTGCTAAAAATTCTCACATTAACCAGCACCGCCGCTCTGGTGAGCTTTTTATTCTTCATCCGTTAGGTGTCGCCAACATATTGGCAGATTTGGGATTAGATACCCAGACGATTATTGCTGCTCTTCTCCACGATGTCGTTGAAGATACCGAGCTTACCCTAGATGATGTCGAAAATAAATTTGGGCCGGAAATCAGAATGCTTATTGATGGCGTGACAAAATTAGAGAAGATTGAGTTTAAAAGCCGCGAAGAAAAGCAAGCTGAAAACCTGCGAAAAATGCTGATGGCCATGGCTCAGGATATCAGGGTCATATTGATAAAGTTGGCGGATAGACTTCACAACATGAGAACCCTTTCTCATCTTTCTCCAGAGAAACAGACGGAGAAAGCTTCGGAAACCTTAGAAATTTACGCGCCTCTAGCTAACCGCTTAGGGATATCCAGAATTAAATGGGAGCTCGAGGACCTCGCGTTTTCTGTTTTAGAGCCTAAAAAATACGCCGAAATCAGGAAAATGGTCGCGGAAAGACTGGAGAAACGAGAGGCTTATCTAAACCAAACCGTGAAAGCCATTAAGAAGGAGTTAAAAAAAGTAGGTATAGTCGGTGAGATTGAGGGCCGGCCTAAACACTTTTACAGCATCTACCAAAAAATGATGCAGAAGAACCGGGACTTTGACGAAATTTATGACTTGATTGGTATACGGATCTCGGTCGATACCGTGAAAGATTGTTATGCTGCCTTAGGGACGATTCACGCCCTGTGGAAACCAATCCCCGGTCGTTTCAAGGACTACATTGGGATGCCCAAATTCAATATGTACCAGTCTCTTCATACGACGGTCATCGGACCTTTGGGCCGTCCTCTGGAAATTCAAATACGCACCGAACAGATGCATAAAACGGCCGAGTATGGTATTGCTGCTCATTGGCGTTATAAGGAGAAAAGAAAAAAAGACAGTTTTGACGAGAAACTATCTTGGCTCCGTCAGATTTTAGAGTGGCAAAATGAGCTCAAAGACCCCCGAGAATTTATGGAAAATTTGAAAATTGACCTTTTTCAAGACGAGGTTTTTATATTCACTCCCAAAGGTGAGGTTATGAGCCTGCCTGCGGGAGCTACCCCGCTTGACTTTGCCTATGCCATCCACACTGAAGTAGGACACAGGTGTATTGGAGCAAAGGCCAATAATCAAATTGTGCCCCTAGAATACGAGCTTCAAATGGGGGATATTGTTGAAATCTTGACTTCAAAGGTAGCAGGCGGACCGGGCAAAGACTGGCTAAATATCGCTAAAACCTCTCGAGCCAGAAACAAAATCAAGCAGTGGTTTTCCAAGGAACGAAAGGAAGATGACGAGCAGCTAGGCCGGGAGATTTTTCAGAAACTTCTGCGGCAGAAAGGTTTGACCCAGACATCTTTTCCGCCCGAACTCTTAGAGGCGGTTTCTCGGGAGTTTAACTTTGCTAAGCTTGATAATCTTTACTCAAGCATTGGAGCGGGGAATGTTTCACCCAAACAGATTTTGACCCGGATGCTCAAACAATCAAAGAAGCTAAAAGAAGAGGAAACCACAGGGGCTATTTTAGCCGATGTTACGACCCAGGCGCCGGTTAGAACCGAGAGAAAAGTGGGCGTGAGAGTCAAGGGAGTCGACGGGGCGTTAATAAAATTATCGACCTGCTGCAACCCAGTGCCTAAGGATGAGATCATTGGTTTTGTCACTCGAGGCAAAGGAATTTCGGTTCACCGTAAAAGTTGTCCTAATGCTAAGGAGCTTTTAAAGGATGCCGACCGGATGATCGAGGTTTACTGGGATGCGAAAAGAGGCACGACTTTTAAAGTGGAAATTGAGGTAGAAGCACTTGACCGTAAAAAGCTATTAAGGGACGTGAGTACTGTTATAAGTGATTCCGGTGTAAACATCATTTCCGCAAGTGCGACAATTACCAAGGACCAAACGGCCCTTTTTCGATTTCTCTTTGAAGTCGGAAGCGCAATCCACCTTGAAAACATACTTAAAAGTATCAAGAAGATCGATGCCGTTTTCGACGCCTACCGGGTTTTGTCTCAATAAACCTTTGATAAGTGATAGTCTAAACTACCAAGCTACGTGGTGGGTTAAGGGTTATGAAGTCTGTGGATGGTTAGAAAACGCGAATGTGACTTTTACCATAAATCAACCTTCAATAGATGGGGTAAACGTTAAACAGCCCCAAATGAGTATCAAAAGATATCGCGGCCATGACGCGGAAATTCGAAGAAGTTAAGGCGGGCATGAGTTGAGAGCGGTTGTTCAGAGAGTTTCCGGAGGAAAAGTTTTGGTAGAAAACGAGGTACTTGCGGAAATAGAGCAAGGGCTCGTGGTTCTTTTGGGAATTTCCGAAAGAGACGAAGATCGAGACGCTTCTTACATGGCCGAAAAGATAGCAAATCTTAGAATTTTTAGTGATGAGGATGGCTTGTTTAACTTTTCCGTTAGGGATATTGGGGGCGAGGTTCTGGTAATCTCCCAATTTACTTTATTTGGGGATATCAGGAAAGGAAGAAGACCCAGTTTCACCGAAGCCGCTTCCCCTGAAAAGGCGGAAATTTTTTATAAAAAAGTTTTAGAGAACCTTCGAGAAAAAAAAGTTACCGCAAAAGAGGGTAAATTTCAGGCCGTGATGGAAGTTCATATCGTAAATCAAGGTCCAGTGACAATTGTTATTGATAGCAAGAAAAATTTCTAAAAAGATAGGACTTAACCGTTAAGATAAGAAAAACCAATACAAGGAATGGAATGAAAGGGAAGGCCATTGACCGTAGACAGCTTAGTGGTAGGCGAACTTCAAACAAACTGTTATATTATTTCATCAGATGCAGAGGCCGTAATTATTGATCCCGGGGCTGAACCCCAACAAATTTTAGATATTCTAAAAAGTAAAGGCTTAAACCTAAAATATATCATTAATACCCACGGACACTTTGACCATGTCGAAGCCAACAATGAATTAGCTAAGGCCACTCGGGCCATAATTTGCGTCCACAAACAAGATAGAGGCTGGGTCAACGCTCAAAAAGATCTAGAAGAAGGAGAGGATCTTAATTTAAAAGAAATAAAATTAAAAGTAATTCACACACCTGGACACACCCCGGGAAGTATCTCGATTCTAGTTGAAAACTCGCTTTTTACGGGCGATCTAATCTTCGAGGGTTCAGTTGGCAGAACAGACCTCCCGGGTGGTTCTTGGGAGGACTTGAACGAATCGCTGAAGAGGATTTCAAGTCTTCCTGATTCGATAAGAATATATCCCGGGCATGGACCGAAAACTTCCATAGGCGATGAGAAAAAAAATAATCCTTTTTTAAAAAACTTAGTGAGGTAATTTTTTGAAGTATAAAGCTCCCCGAGGAACAAGAGATTTTCTTCCTGAGGCCACGTCTGGTTTTCAGCATCTTCAGCGAGTTGCCCAAGATCTCTTCGAACGCTATGGCTATAAGCTTATCATCACTCCTACCTTTGAGCAGACGGAGCTGTTTATAAGGGGAATTGGGGAGGCGACCAACATCGTTCAGAAAGAGATGTATACTTTTAAAGATCGGCGGGGGAGAAGCTTAACCCTCAGGCCGGAGGGTACGGCTCCGGTCGTTCGCGCGTATCTCGAGCATAATCTGGGAAAGTTTGACCAGTTAGTGAAGTTATATTATTCTTGCGCTATGTATCGCTATGAGCGGCCGCAAGCAGGGAGGTACCGGGAATTTTGGCAAATCGGAGTTGAGGCCCTCGGTTCTCTAGATCCAACCCTAGACGCCGAAATCATCTATTTATCTCACGATTATTTGAAGCGAGTTGGTGTGGGGCGGTTAGATATTCTCTTAAACAGCATGGGCTGTCGTAAATGCCGGCCCGCTTTTACCGCACACCTAAAGAATTATCTTGCCTTAGAAACGGAAAAATTTTGCTCTGATTGCCAGCGACGTCTTAAAATCAACCCCTTGAGGGTTTTTGATTGTCAAAATGAGAGCTGTCAAATTATCTTAGAGAAAGCGCCACTGGTCACGGATTATTTATGCGGTGACTGCGAACAGCACTTCAAAGCGGTACAGAAGCACCTACAAACCATAAATCTTAAGTTTATGTTTAGTCCTAAACTGGTAAGAGGGTTCGATTACTACACCAAAACCACTTTCGAGATTCAGAGTCCACACCTTGGAGCTCAAAACGCTTTGGGCGGAGGAGGCCGTTACGATTACTTGGTGGAAGAATACGGTGGACCACCAACACCGGCGATTGGTTTTGCCCTTGGGGTCGAGAGAATAATCATGGCTCTCAAAAATGAGGGATCGGTGCCCGCCGGCAACCTAAGACCGCTCTTATTTTTGATTTTGCTGGGTGACGAGGCCAAAGGAGTTGGAATAAAGCTATTGTTTAGCCTTAGAGATGCGGGGATTGCCGTTGAGACAACCTATGACCAAAAAAGCCTCAAGGCTCAATTGAGGACGGCCGACAAACTCAAAGCCTCTTACGCCGGGATCATCGGTTCACAGGAACTCAAAGAAAACTTTTTGACACTTAAAGATATGAGGTCGGGCGAGCAGCTAAAGATGCCATTTAAAGAAGCTCCTCAGTGGCTTAAAGAAAGGGCAAATGATGAAAAAATCTACTGAAAACGCTCCCTATTCTCAAAAAAGCCATTATTGCGGTAATCTTTCCCTAAAGGACGTCGGGAAGGTCGTAGTGCTTATGGGCTGGGTAAAGACCAGGCGAGATCATGGCGGACTTATATTTATAGACTTGAGGGATCGAACTGGTCTGGTTCAATTGGTAGTTGATCCTACCGAGAATCCGGAGACATTCTCGGTCGCTCATACGATACGTGATGAATACGTTATATCGGTTCAGGGAGAAGTGTGTGAACGGCCACAGGGCACCGTGAACCCTGGCATCCCCACCGGTAAAGTGGAAGTAAGTGTCGCCAAAATAGAAATCCTAAATCCCGCTAAAACGCCTCCCTTTGAGATCGCTGATGGTATAAAGGTAGATGAGAGCCTTAGGCTCAAATATCGTTATCTAGACCTTAGGCGTCCCGAGATGCTGAAGCACCTTGATCTTAGACATTTAGTGACTAAGACCGTAAGGAGGTTTCTTGACGACAACGGTTTTCTCGAAGTTGAGACGCCTGTTTTAACCAAGAGTACTCCCGAAGGAGCAAGAGATTATTTGGTTCCTAGCCGGGTCCAGCGAGGTCACTTCTACGCGCTACCGCAATCACCGCAGCTTTTTAAGCAGATTTTGATGGTGGCTGGGGTGGAGCGCTATTATCAATTTGCCAGATGTTTTCGGGACGAAGACTTAAGGGCGGACCGTCAGCCGGAGCATACTCAGATTGATTTGGAGATGTCATTTGTTGGTCAGGATGAGATTCTAAGCGTAATCGAGGATTTGGTGATTGCCGTCTTCCAAGCCGCTGGCAAAGAGCTAAAAGCACCTTTCCTAAAGA
>Ga0209619_10001633_pt1 | contig 16427 bp, 20 predicted proteins | sample Rifsed16ft3_FD_184011 | JGI IMG/M metagenome (GOLD analysis project Ga0209619, IMG submission 184011) | Soil microbial communities from Rifle, Colorado, USA - sediment 16ft 3 (version 2) | ecosystem: Environmental > Terrestrial > Deep subsurface > Rock core/Sediment | place: Rifle, Colorado... | reverse complement strand
CGGCGTCCTGCTGCACGGCTGGGGAGGGATGGCAAAAACGAAATTGCCTGATTCGGTCCTTATGGTCGAATCGATCCCGCATCAGTGGTTGTTTCCGCGCATGGCCGCCGTAGTGCACCATGGCGGTGCGGGGACTACTGCCGCCAGTTTGCGCTCCGGAGTGCCTTCGATCATCGTGCCACATTTTGCCGATCAACCCTATTGGGGGGAACGCGTGGCGGCCCTGGGCGTCGGCCCGCGGCCGCGCGCCCGGGCGCGTCTCACCGCCCAAAAGCTGGCTGATTCGATCGACCTGGCCTTGCACGATCAGACCATGCGCGAGCGCGCTGCGAAATTGGGTGCAGCGCTTAGGGCGGAGGACGGCGTCGGAAATGCAGTGCGAGTTGTCGAACGCCATTTGAATCGATCACTGAATTAATCCAGCCAGCCGTGGAGTTATACGAAGTTGCTAAATAGACAGGCTGACCTTACTCAGTTACTATTTGGGTATGACGCAACTCGCATTTCAAGACCATTATCTTGACGCTCGCGCCGATTGCTGGGGTTGTGGCCGCAATAACCCAGACGGCCTGTACATTAAGAGTCACTGGGAAAGGGATGAGGCCGTTGCCCATTTCACACCCAAGCCACAATTCACGGGCCACAAGGGGGTGGTGAATGGAGGCATCATCGCTACACTGATGGATTGCCACTGTATGGGCCTGGCCATGGCGTATGCCCATCGCCAAGAAGGCCGCGAAATCGGAAGCCAGCCGTTGATCACCTACGTGACGGCCTCACTCAAAGTCGATTACCTCAAGCCGACTCCGCTCACCAATCAACCACTCGAACTGCGCGCCCATGTCGAACGCGTCGAGGGTCGCAAGACCTGGATGAAAGTAAGCCTGGTTGCCAGCGGCCAGGAAACTGCGCGCGGTGAGGTTTTGGGCATACGCATCAGCGAACCACCTGAGTTAGGCGAGAATACTTGAAACTTTCCTACCGCCCCACCTTCGACCAGTTCACGGACAACTACCTTTCAACCTATTACAGCGGCGGCGTACGTACGCTGCAACGGGCAGCGGGCGGGCCGGCCATTATCATCCTCGGGGCCCTCGCCCTGGTCCTGATCAGGGAACGAGTTCTCATTGGTTGGCTACGGGTATTGCTCACTATGGTTGCCCTGGCAACTGTTCTCTACGGTTTGAGCTATACGCTAAGGCCTCTTTTCAACGTTTTCCTTGTCTGGTTGCGCCGCGGCCAACTTTTCGAGGGCAAAAAGGCTCTAACCACCCTCGAGCTCAAGGGCAATTTCCTTCACGTGGACCAAAACGGAGAAAAGGTGAAGCTACCCATGCCCCAAATCCAATCGATACAGAATCGATCAATGAGCACCTGGATACTTACTCATTCCGATGTACTGATCTACATTCCCCACAAGGGCCTGCTCTCAGGCAATCACGATAAATTCATGGCCGCTTTGAGAGAAAAGTTGGCCCCAGAAGACGAAGAATAAGGAAAAAAAGAGGAGCGCTGGGAGCGCTCCTCTTTCCAGTACGGTCACCTTAGTCGCAGGTGATGACTTTAGTCTTGCCGTAGTTGGCTACTACGGTCCCAGAAGAATAGGTTCCGCCACAGGAGTAATGGCTCCAAACGTAGGTGCCTTTCAGAATGCTAACCGATTTAGAGCCATCAGGCGGGATGTAAAAAACATAAGGGTAAGGCCCTGACAGCCAAATCTGAAGATAGCCTCCTGTATCATTGACGAGGGTGACGTTCACCAAATGCAGGGGGTCTTTGCCGAGGTTTTGAGTGCTCTCGGCCTTCGCTCCTTGGGCTTTGGTAAATCCGCACTTGGGCATGACCCATCTGTAGGGCTTGGTCAGATCCACCGTGCCCCTAACCATGATGCCACAGGCGGTTAGCCTGTAATCATAGACGCCGCGCTGAGGGTAGAGATCCTTGGTGGTCAAGGCTTCGACGTGCATGTAATAGGCGCGGCCGCTGCCATCTGTCGCGTACAGCCGGACGGTAATGCCGCGTTCGGCTCGGTTGATGACGCGGAAACGAACAGCATCCTCTTCTGCCTGGGCTACTGAGGGCAAGCCTGCCATCACGATAGCAGCAACCAGCAAGGCAAGCCAGAAATTCCTTGCTCTCGTAAACTTGGCCATTGGATTCGCTCCTTTTTGGTGGGGGAAAAGCCTGAGAATACTATTGCAGGTGAAAGCGAATGTCAAGACAAAACAGGTTACTTGACCCTAAATCCTGCTGGCAAATAGGAAAGGTCAGGCTATTTAGCATGTCCTAAAACTAGGGGCATTTCTAAACAGTTTTCGATTGCCCCTAAGGGTGGGGAATGCTAAAATACCCGTACTAGGTATAGCCAACTAGCTATCATCTCACTCGTGAACCGCTTATAAAGGAGCAAAACATGGCTTACGCATTCACAAATTCCAAAGGGGTTACGTACTATTTGCACGCGCAGACCCGCGAAAGCAAAACAGGCAAGCCAAGAACCCTGTACTTCTTCTCGAAGGAACAGAAGGAAGGCGCAATTGAAGCAGTGCCACCCGGCTACACCGTGGCCGAAATGGCCACCGGGCTACCAGTGCTCAAGAAGGCTGGCTAAACGTAGGAAGCAAGGAAAGCGGCGCAGATGACTGCGCCGCTTTTTGTTTTATATGACGGGGGATCTTTGCAGGGTAAACCTTAACGGTCGCACTCCCTTACGCTCCCAGAAAAGCTGAAAACGAGATTTCACCGCGGATTCCAGGCCTTCCAAGTAGCGCTCCGAATGCGTAACCCGGAATCGAGGATCCTTTTCGGCTAGCTCAAGCATCCTAACGAGGAATTCCGGTTTATCGCTGGCAACCGAGATCAAGCCTTTGGGAACGAGCGTGATGGCCATTTGGTCGAGAAAAGTCTGGTTGAAAATGCGCTTCTTCTCGTCGGCGGTTTTGTGCGGGGGATCGGGAAAATGAAGGTAGACCTTTGCCCACCCTTCACCCGGAAGCAAGAGCCGCAACAATTTGTAGTCAGTGCGCAGCACGCGCAGGTTGGACAGTCCATTCTCTGCAGCCAGGGCTGCGCAGGCAGCCGCCGACCGTCGGGAGACCTCGATGCCCAGGTAGTTCGTATCCGGTTGGTTGCCCGCCAGGTAGCAAAGGTATTCACCGCTTCCGGGGCCGATCTCGACCTCAAGGGAATTCTGGTTGCCGAATAATTCGACTGAGGTCAGGTGGGGGAAGCGCTCAGGGTGGCTATAAAGCTCACCTAGATCCCAATTCAATAGCAACTTTTCCGCTTCCGCATTCAACGGCCGCAGTTTGAGGCGAGCAATCTGCCGTCCCCGGGACATGTTTACCCAATGGGTCCCTGGCCGGCCTTGCTCTTGCCAGCTCGCCATATGCGATCAGTTACCGCCGTCAACGCATGAAGACTAATGCCAGCCACAAACCCGTAGGCCAAGTTTTGTGTAGCTAAAGATAACAAAGCAACCAGCAGCGCCACCATCCAGCGACGCGCACCCTTTAAATCCCTGGCTAAGAGCATATGCTGGAAGCCTACGTAGAAAAGCAAGACACCAAGTGCAGGAAACGGAATTAGTCTCAGCAAGGAAAGTAGACCGGCGCCCCCAAACAGCCCCAACAGTAGAAAAAACACTCCAATAAATAACAAGGCGCCGCCCGTACGGGCGCCTAACCGATAATGGGCGGTCAATCCCCCGCTGCCATGGCAGACCGGAACCCCTCCGAGAGCGGCGGCCGCAATGTTGGCGGTACCCATGGTCATCAACAGACGCTTTGGTGAAACATGCTCACCTGAGGCGCCAAAGTATTGCCGGGCTGCGTCCGATGTTGCAAATACTGAATTAGCCAGGCTAAGGGGAACTTGGGGAATAACCAATAGCACAAAGGCGGGCCAAAAATCAGTGAGTGATGGAAGGCCAAACCGTGGAATTGCGAGTCCCAATTGAAAATTTGGAAGGCCGAATCGATAAAGGCCAATAAGCAAACCACAAAAGACTACGACCAATCCGGCCCAGGAAGGACGCCAAATCAATGAAGCAATCAGCGCGATAGTCGCCACGAAGGTGACCAGCCATAACAATGGAAGCGATAATCCCCCGATCTCTATACTTTTTTCCCACCCATCGGCGGGAACGGTTATCAAAGTCCAGGCGGAGCGCAAAAGCAACAATCCTAGACCTATTTGGATTCCCCGCACCACTGGCGCAGGAAACAGCTTGCTCACCCATTCCACTGCACCACTTAATGCCAACAATAGAAAGATAGCCGACACACACCACGCGCTGGCAGAAATAACGCCAGGCGATAGGCCCAAGGCCAGGGCCGACGCGGCTAAAGCCTTGAGCGGCTGTACGGGTACCGGTAAGCGGTACGCAAAGGCGTTGAGAAAATAAGCCAGGGCAATAACCAGAAATGTCGACGTGGCATTGACGCCATTCAGCGTTATGAGAGCGAGGATCAGCGGCAACATCACCCCCAGGTCGGCCACCGAACCGGAAAGTTCCGCTAGGTCAAATCGAAACTTCGGCAGCCTTTGAATTACCGGGGAATTTGGCATGCTAGTCTTCAGTTGAGGTGGCCAATGGATCAGGCGGCACGTATTGGATCGAGTTTGCCCAATTAGGTGGCAATTCTGCGTTAAGCGGAAGCGGGTCCAGGAATATGCTGCGCGCCAAATCGGGGCAATCCGCGTTTCCGTGGTCGTAATAATCATCGTTGTGCAAATCCAGATAGGTGTATAGCGGGGAATAGCTGCCGTCATACTCAAAATTCAAAAGATCTTGAGAGGAATCGTCCACATGCCCGTCGGCGTAGTTTGGGGCGCAATCCGGCACCATGCCCATAAGGTGAAGCAACTCGTGCAGTATGGTCATCTCGAAATAACCAGTGTAATCCTTCGATTGGGTGAACTGTCTTGGGCACGTGAGATCCAGAGTAGGGTTATAGCCCCGCAGGAGGAGTACTGCGGTGATACCGGCTCCTTCAGGCGGAAAGGAGGCCAGTCCACAGTAACCCTCACGGGTTACAAAGAACCCGTCATAGTGCACAACGTACAGCTTGTGCTCACGATTAAAGCTACGGGTCTTGATTTCATGCTCGATCAAAGCCAAGATGTCGGTGCCCAGCCCTGAGATCTGATCAGCGGTTGCATCCAGAAGCATGAAGCTGACGTCGAGGTCGCCTTGATAAGTATCGTAACGCAGTCGGCGACCTATCTTGTTTTCCAGCCAGTAATTCATGGCCGCGGCCGATAAAGCGATTTTCCCATTCACATCGAAGAAATCATCCTTGCCGTCGCTCGGCAGGGCGTAAATGAAATGGATTTGATAGCCGTCGATATCGTCTGGGCGATCACTGGTGCTGTAGGAGTCCGCTGTGGCGCGCGGTGGTGTCGATTGGAGGTCAATCGCCGCGCCTGCAGGCTCTTCGGCGCCGCCGGGGCCAATCTCAACTGAAGCGGCCAGCCCTCCCTGATCGAGGTTTGATGTTGGCTCCGGCCATGGAAGCTCGGATTGGCAAGCGGTCACTAGAATCACGAGCGCCAAAAAGATCGGTTGAATTAAAAAAATGTTGCGACGCCGAATGGCCAACATCTTAGCGTGTGATTATAACGTTCACATGGGGGATGAGGCTTAAGCAAGACGAGGCGCCCGCGGGCGCCTCGTCTCTCTGATTTCTGAAATAGTTTAGTGAAGGGGACTGATGATGAACGAGGAAACTCCATCGGCGGGAACCGTGAATGATCCGCTTACCGTGCGGCCAAATGCGGTGTAAGAGTAGGCATAGGAGCCCGGCCAAACATTAAAGCGGTTCAATCCAAGATCAACCACGAAAGAGTAATTGATTGGCCCAAACAATGAGATTCGAACCGGGAAGCCGTAGTGGCTACCGATCCGAAGATTCGATGGCGCCTGGGCAAGGACCAGTGAGGGGTGCAGGGAGACAAACTCACAACTGTATAGCGTCAACTGGCTGGTTCCGTTCTTTTCTATTCGGATTTGCCCGGCTTGGGTTCCATCGCAAGCAGTGTAGGTATACGTGTAAAACCCGGTTTGCAAGGCCGGAAATCTATTCGTTCCCAGTGACACGGAAAGATCATAACTTTGTGGACCAACCAGTTGTACGGTCAGGGCTTCACCCAGATGGCTATATACAACGAACTTGGCGAATTCATCCGGCGGTGGGCATTTTTCAATGACCAACCATTGCAAGTCGTCTTCCACCGTGATCGCACCAGTAAACTCTTCGCCGCACGCCTTATACGTATAATCGTAGGTGCCTTCCTGAACTGTTTTCGTGAATTTTCCGGGTCCTACGGTAAAAACATAATCTTTGGGGCCGTTTAGATTAATCTTTACATTACCTTCTGTGTTATTGTGGACATTCAGTTCCCAATTGGTGACGGCCGCGAGGGCAGGGACGGCCAAGGTCAAGGCAAAAACCAGAACCGCGAGCAAAGAGAACCACGTTCTTTTCATTGTCGAACTCCAATCATTTGCTAGTATGCATCGGTTTCCCACGGCAGCAGCCAGGGAGCGGAGCGCTGCCATGATAGCCAATGAAAACTTGAATGTCAACAGAAAATTCCCAGACGGTTCGACCCACCCTTATAATTTTGTTATGGCAAGCGGTGAATTCAGGGATCCCACCCAGCGCTTCAGTGACCGAGCCGAGAATTACCGCAAATATCGCCCGGGTTATCCGCCCCAAATCTATGATTACCTGCATAAACAGGCTGGCCTTGAACGCCAAGATGTGATTGCCGACCTTGGCTCGGGCACCGGCTTGCTCAGCTCGCTCTTCCTTCGACGCGGACATGAAGTTTACGGTATCGAGCCGAATGAAGCGATGCGCAAGTCTGCCGAGGAAGACCTCGCCGAGCAACAAAACTTTAAAAGCATCAATGGCAGGGCAGAGTCGATACCGCTGCCTGATGCCTCTGTGGATTTCGTTGTCGCCGGGCAGGCGTTCCATTGGTTCGAACCGAAGGCGACGAGGGTCGAAGTCAAGCGCATCCTGAAACCAGGGAGGCAGACTGCACTGATCTGGAACAACCGCCGGATCGAACTCAATCCGTTTCACCGCGATTACGAGCAATTACTTGGACGCTTTGGAATCGACTATGCAAAGGTGGCCCGGAGATGGATGATCACAAACGAGGAGATAGCCGCCTGGTTTGCACCGCATCCCATGGTGCAAGCCAGCTTCCCCAATTCAAAGCATGTGGATGCCGAGGGCTTGCGCGGCGGGCTGCTCTCCGCTTCCTACATTCCAACAGAAGGCCACCCAAACTACCAACCAATGCTTGAAGCGCTGGATGAATTGTTTGCCCGTTACCAAGCCGGCGGTTTCGTACAGATCGAATACAAGACAATGGTGTATCACGGGAAAGTCTAATCTGCCTGGATCTGCGAGACTCGAACCTAGGGATGACCGGAAAGTAAATAGTAGGAAATCTCTATACCCATGTGCATGCGCAGGTTGCAATCCTAAGGCTATAATCTCCGCACTCGCCAGGTCTGAATGACCGTACGCCGGGAAGAATCCCACTCCATCTTTTCCTTAAATAATCCCACGCTGTGGATTGTATTGCCATTGGTGATCTATGGTTTTCTGAGATTACCGTCTGCACTGCTCGAGGCGGGCTTACCCAGCCCCTGGCCATCTTATGATGTACTGCTCGCCTTACCCGCTCACCACTTCTACATTGTTTCCGCCACTGCCCTGGTCGCTTTGGGGATATCGATAGTAGTTGGCATTATTGGATTGCGCCAGCGCAACCTGCAGGTCATTTACGTCGCCCTGGCATTTATCTCGTTGGCCGCTTTCTTTAGCGCACACGGCCTCGCCACGCCAGGGTTTCTCATCGATCAGAACCAGGTGGTCGGCGTCGCGGCTCAGCTCAGCGTTCTCGCCATGAGTTTCTGGCTGCTGGTGTCTTCGCTACGTTCAGACAATCGCATTAGTGCCTGGCTCGCCAGACGCACCGACATACTGCTGGCGGCTTGGACCATCGTGATTATCCTGGCGGGTATTTTGGCGCTCAGCAATCCCATGTTGGCTGGATTGCTGCCGATCAATCAGGCTCCGCTGCGTTATTTTGCCGGCGGCCTCACGTTGATTATGGCCGCCGTAGCCGGATACCGCTATTGGAAATCCCATCGTTATTCCCGATTCCCCTTCCAACTTGCGGTAGCCTACATCGGCGGCTGGATCGCAGTGACCCAGATCATTATCTCCACCGGGCAAACCTTTTGGCTGAGCTGGTGGATTTATCACTTTCTGCTGTTGGCTTCGGTGATCGCCACGGTGATCGGTCTGGTCGTGCAATACCAGCGTGGCGACTCAATCGTACGCTCCATCGTCGGCCTTTTCTCCAGCAATCCCAGTGAACGGCTGGCTGCCGGCATCTCGCCCAGCGTGCGCCAGTTAATCCTGGAAACCGAGACACGCGACCCATTCACTGCGGGCCACATGTATCGAGTAGCGCAAGGCGCGTTTGATCTGGGCCGATCGCTAAAGTTGGCACCCGAGGAGCTACGCGTTTTGGCGCAAGGTGGCATCATTCACGACGTAGGCAAACTCCAGGTACCCAACGAGATCTTGAATAAGCCCGGTCCTCTCACTATGGACGAACGCAGGGCCATTGAACGACACACGGTAGCCGGTTACGAACTTTGCGCCCGGTTGGGCTTTATGCCTCCGGAATTGGCTGTCATCCGCTCTCATCACGAACGACCGGATGGCAAAGGATATCCGGACAAAATTAGCGTCGAGCAAATCCCTCTTTTAGTGAAGATCCTCAGCGTAGTGGATGTATACGACGCGCTCACCTCTCCGCGCTCGTATCGGCCGGCCTGGCCCGAAGCCGAAGCGCTGAATTATCTGCAAGAAAACCGCGGCGCTCAATTCGATGCCGGACTGGTTGATGCCTGGATAAACATGAAAAACGGCAAATCAGAAAAACCTGTTTGATCCCTTGTAGAAGTTCCAGAAACAAAAGAGGCGCACAAATGTGCGCCTCTTTTGTCGGTGCCTAAAAGTTACATCACTGGTGTTACGTCTTGCGCCTGAGGGCCCTTTTGGCCTTGAACAACGACGAACTCGACACGTTGTCCTTCCTCCAGGGTCCGGTAGCCTTCGCCAGAGATGGCACTATAGTGAACAAAGACATCTTCCCCCTCATCCTGCTGGATGAAGCCAAAGCCTTTGGTGGCGTTGAACCACTTCACCGTGCCGGTCACGCGTTCCGCCATGATCCGGGTCCTCCTTTCTAAATGTTCTGCTAGAGGTCCCTGATCAGATGGAGCGATTCCACTGCTTTAAGAACAACTGCTAGCAACGACGGCATTTTAGCATGGTCGAAAATGGCTGTCAACGCGCCGCGGCTTTTTTTGACGTTCAACCCGGTCTGAATGGCTCGGGGCTGGCTACTTTGTTTTGGCGCGCTTTTTTACGATCTAGTTGCTGAATGGTAAAAGCATAAAACGTAATTTTCGGGCGGGTAACTGGCGAGCCGGGAATCTTATACCGCTTTGGAGTATGTTTCGTCCTAGAGCCAACGCTATAGCCCTCTTCTGTTACAATTCCTCTGCGCGTGTCCGGGTGCCCCCCTCACCTGGGCATGCGCATTCCCTTTTTGATATAGTGGGCTCCCAGCTGGGAGCCCACTTTGTTTCTTGCCGGACTAAACGCTTACCCGGCTTCGCGAGATAAACGAGATCACGGCTACAAAGACCGCCGACCCGATCACCGACCATAGGAACGGGAAACGAGTGCCGTCCACGTCAAAGGCGAACAGTTCCGGCAAACCCATAGCGCGGGCCAGCCAAACCCCGATCAAAGCGCCGATGAAACCAACGGCAATAGAAGTGAGGCATCCGCCAGCCGAATAGCCGGCAATGGCCTGGCCAATGGAGCCGGCGACGCCGGCGACGAGCAGCAGGATGATGAGCTCAACAAGTGACATAGAAAACCTTCCTCCACAAAGTTAGTTAAGCGCGAAAAACCTTGCTATCGATCAGACCCGCTCGCGGCCCAGCAGCAGCCAGAGCAACTCCACCACGACCCAGGCAAACACCAGATAAACCATCATGGCGATGACTGAAGAAACCTCCAGCACGATGCCGTCTGATGCCGGGTTAGCCACCAGAGTGCGGAACGGCCATAGGAACAAATCCGTCAGTGCGTAGATGAAACTGGCAAATGGATTGCCCGGGTTAGCCGCCATCATGCGCAGCAAAACCCGCAGTCCAATCAAGCCTTCCAACACACCCGTCGCCCACCAGACGAAACGGGTGATCTTGCGCAAAATGATCTGACGATCGGAGAGTTCCCGCTCGCGAAAGCTGCGGGTCTCAACTGAGCGTTCGACCACCGGGCGATCGCGCAACGGTCGTTCGCGCGTTACCCGTTCACGTGTAATTCGTTCGCGAGGCATGTTTACTCCTCTATTCTTCACGACGTGGCCGCCGAGCCACCGAGAACACAATGGCCATCACACCGATGAGTACGATCACCACGATCGCAAACAGTGCGACCTGCGACATGTCACCGGACGTTCCGGTGGCAACCGGTGTTGGCTCCTGCGGCGGAGGATTTACGACGATATTGCCAGCCCCCGTGGTGGGATCGATATTGACGTCGATGGTCGTCGGCCCGCTGCATGCGGCCAGCAATGAAATTGAAAAAATGCTGATCAACAGAAATGCAATTAGTCTCTTCGTTTGTGGCGTAGGCATATAAGCACCTCCCGATGTTTTTCCTCGATGGAACAAACGACTACCAAGCCTTCACGTTATGCCTGGTTACCTGGAACTCATGGCTACCAGCACCATGGCAAACATAGCAACCAAGAGCACAACCATCAGAATGAACAGGGTTTGATTCGCAACGGTTCCACCTGCATCTCCGCCACCACCAGAACCTCCATCGCCATTGAGGTCGATGGAGATCTGCCCACCCTGGCAGCCGACAAGCAGGACTGCGCTCAGCAACGTCAGGGCAACAAAAAGCCGTGTTGAACTGTTAAGCGGGTTCATTGTCAACCACCTCGCCTGCGCGGAACCTTGGCGCCCTTCTTACGCGCCTCGGAGAGGCCGATGGCAATCGCCTGTTTCCTACTGGTCACCTTCTTGCCAGATTGTCCCGACTTCAGGGTCCCGTGTTTCCTTTTATGCATGGCGCGTTTCACACTTTTTTGAGCTGCTTTTCCGTACTTGGGCATGGCTGCCTCCTATCTGTGTCTTCTCCTGCGTCCCAGGGCCAGCATCAATCCGAACAACCCAACAAATGAAATGATCACAAAAGATAGTATTCCGCTCTCGGTCACCGGACCGATGCCAAAATCATCGTCGCGGCCCTAATAATCGAAATCGACGTTCATCCGTGCACTAAAGGCGGTTATCAATAGACCGCCAATGATTGTCACAGCAATCAGCCATGTGAGGGCCGGCTGCAACGAAATCATTTGTTCTATGAAACGGTTCACGGCAAATTAAAAAACGTTCACAGCCGCGGTACCATTACGGGGTACACAGCCACAGAGATAGGGGCTATACTGATTTTTATTTTTCGCCAAGGGTCTAAGCAATCAAGGAATGGCAAACTCGAAAAAACTGCCAAAAGAACAACAAGTGGTCAAAGCAGCGGCAAATGGGGACGAACAAGCATTTGCCTCACTGTATGACACCTACCTGGACAGTATCTATCGTTTCATCTACCTGCGCGTCGAGGATCAGCAAACGGCGGAGGACATTACCTCCAGCGTCTTCCTGAAGGCCTGGGAAAAGCTGGATAAGTACCGTTTTCGAGGCATTCCCTTTCGAGCCTGGCTATTCCGCATAGCTCGCAACGCGGTGATCGATCACTATCGCACCCGCAAAGAAACGGCGCCGCTGGAAGCTGTAATTGGGGTCAAAGACGATAACTTTATGCCCGTCTCCGAAAGGGTGGGCTTGAGTTTAGAGGCGGATAAGGTCCTGGAATGCATGCAGGAATTGACCGGCGACCAGCGTAACGTTTTGACCCTGAAGCTCGTTCATGGACTCAACACACAAGAAGTAGCCAAAGCCCTAGGCAAGCGCCAGGGAGCAGTAAGAGCCCTGCAGATGCGCGGCCTTCAGGCTTTGGCTCGAATTATAGAAAACGGTAAAAAGTAAAAATGTTAGAGCATGCACTAGAAGATTGCCTCACCCGCATGCGTTTAGAGGGGGCCACCCCCGAAGAATGTCTTGCCCTATATCCCGAGTTCCGCGAAGAACTGGCCCCGTTGCTGCTAGCCGCCGCTGACATCCGCTCGTTGGAGAGCCTGAAACCGCGCCGCGAATTCCGGGCGCGGGCACGCACACGTCTGCTGGCGCACATACGCTCCAACCCCCACCACCAGGCGCCCCAGTTCACCTGGAACACTTCACCGGCTTTCCGCTACGGAGCCAGTCTGGCTTTGTTATTCGTCGTGCTTGCTTCTTCAGGCACCGCTTTGGCGCAAAAGTCACTGCCTGGCGATAGTCTCTATGGGTGGAAACTGGCGAGCGAGAACATCTGGTACAGCCTGCAATCCAACCCCATTGAAGCAGACCTCGTTTTGACCACCCGACGTGTATCGGAAATTCAAGCCATCCAAGGAAAGCCCAATCTTGAAGAAATTGGCGTTAGCGCTTATTCAATCCTCTTACGCCAACTTGCTTTGGATCTGGCTGAGGATCCTGAAAAAGCTGCCAGCGTTGGAGAGCTGCTTAAGAAGCAAAAAGAACAGCTGACCGAGATCATCGAAGATTCGCAAGGCGACCTGCCCGCAGTGGATGAGTTGTTCAGCATCGTGAGCTCACACATTCCGCCAGATGCAGGGCCGCCCAATGGACGAGGACCGGGCTCGGATACACAACTGCCGGCGGCGGTCCCCGCGGCCTCGCTGGTGAAAAAAGATAAACCGGACAACGGGCATAAGCCGGATAAAGGGGGCAAAGGGAAGCCTGAAAATTCTCCACGAAACAACCAAGACTGAGGCGGCCAGGGAGTCGGGCGAAATGACGGCGATTGGAATTAGAATAAGCCCTTACCCGCCCTGTGAGAAAAGAACCGCGAGCCCGCAACCACCAGAGTCTCACCATTCAAAACCCGGCGATATCCATAAACCCGAGTATCTTATTGCCCGGGTTATTTCTTTTTGGCGTGCTAATCCTCCTTGCACTTACCCGGCCAGTCGACATGTTTGAGAGTTACGTGGACCTTCCGGTACAAGCCAGCGGCCAAGCAAACTATAGCCGCGACCCTTCCGACCTTAGTTTCGTGCCAATTGACCCGGATATTCTTGAAGCGATGGAGTCCCCGGTGCTGCAGCCAGAAGGCGGCACGGCCACGCCAAACCTGACGGCACGCACATCAACCCCTACCCCCCAATCGCCAACAGCCACCCAGATCGCAACGCAGCCGACATCCACTGATATTCTTCCAACCTCAATCCTACCCACCTTGCCGCCTCCCACGGAAATCCTTCCCCCGCTTCCTACATCGCCATTACCTGATTTACTTCCAACGGACTCTTTCCTGCCATGAACGCGTTACTGCGATTTCGTTCAGCCATCCTGGTCCTATCCATTCCCGCGCTCTGGCTGGGATCTTTCACGTTTTCTATTCAGTTGGATCACGCCAAACTCTCGGATGAATTCACATTCATCCCCGTCTCTATCCATGCTTCCCAATCAGCGGACTACAGCGCAGATCCGTCAGGTGATAAGTTCGCTCCGGTCGACGAAGATATATTCAGAGATGTGCTCGAGGATAATGAGGATAATGAGGATAATGAGGAAACTGGGCAACCGGCTCCGCCAAGCAAAGAGGAACGGGATGACGATGGGAGTAGCGGTGATCAGGAACCTGCTCGAGGACACGGCCGTGGAAACGCCTGGGGCCATAGCAAGGGCAAGGGACCAAAAAAATAGCGCCTCGCTAAGCTGTTTGCTCCACTTTTTTCCCAACCAGCTTAATAAATGCGTCTGCAATCTGCGGGTCGAATTGTTTTCCCGATTCGGAACGAATAACACTTAGCGCTCCACTACCGCTCAGCGCTTTTCGATATGGGCGGTCCGAAGTTAGCGCATCCCATACGTCTACCACGGCGAAGATGCGCGCCAGCAAAGGGATCTGTTTCCCCTTCAGCCCCTGTGGGTAACCGCGTCCATCCCAGCGCTCATGATGGGAATATGGCACTGCCATGGCGGGACCCAGGAACTCGATCTTTTCCATGAAACGACGGGCGTATTCAGGGTGGCGGCGGACTTTGATCCATTCCGCGGATGTCAATTCACCTTTCTTCAGCAGGATTTCATCGGATACGGCGATCTTGCCAATATCATGCAACAAGGCGCCGCGCCAAAGTTGCTGCAACTGATCTTCTTCCAACCCCATGACACTCCCCAATCTTACAGCCAGATCCGCGACCCGGCGGCTATGTCCCTCGGTTTCGTGATCACGTAAATCCAAGGCACGGGCCCATCCCTCGATAGTCTTGTCATATGTATCCAGCAAGTCTTGCTTCGATTTGCTGAGATTTTCCACCATTTCGTTGAACGATTGGGTGAGAACACTCACTTCATCATGACCCTTCGGCGAGACCTGCACGCCGAGGTCGCCTCCGGAAACGCGCAGAGCGGCGTCTTTGAGATCCTGGATGGGTCGCGTGATGCGGCGGGCTACGACGGTCCCCACAACGATTACCAATAGCAAGACGACGCTCATTAATGCGAAAGTGTTATTGCGCGTGATACTGCTGGTTTGCACTACGAAATTCGTGGGCAAGGCGATGCCCAACAATCCCAGATCTTCACCGCTGCGTATTTCGAAGGGAGTCAGCAATTCACTGTAACTGATCCCCGTATCGGTCAGGGGGCGCTGCACGCTACCTTCGGCCTGGCGCTCGAAAATCACCAGCGCCTGGTCGCTAGCGATAGAGCTGGGCGCCTGTAAGGTGCTGCTCAACGGCAACCCGCCCGCATCGTAAACCGTGAATTGGCCCAACGTTTCTTGGCGCAGGTCGCGCACCAGGCTGGTTAACGAGCGGCCCACCATTGCTGCCCCCACAAGGCTGCCATTGGCATCGTGGACGGGTCCGGCCACAAACAGTATTGGTCCAGCGCTGGTGCTTACCAGTCCGCCAAACTTGTCACCCTGCTGATCCACCTCGCCCGCCAGTACTTTTTTCAGAAATCCGACGGCGGCATAGGTGTTCCCTGGAACCATGGTGCGATAGAACTGTCCCTCATCATCCAACGCGAGGCTTATTATCGCTATGCCGCGGTTATCGACGATAACCAAAGCCTCAATTCCCGCGTTGTAAGCGGCAGGCAGTGTGAGTTCCCGTAATTCGTTCACATCACGCTCCACCACCGCTTCGTCCACTCCCTGGATATGGGAAAGCAAACGCAAGGATTCAATCAGATCTTCTTCATGGCGCACGACGCCCTCTTCGGCCAGAAAGCCGGTTTCAATGAGTTGATTGACAAAGCGTTCTTGCACAGAGTCGACCACCACCCGGGAAATCAAAAAGGTTCCAATCGCCGCGGTGAAGATGGCCAAGATCACGTAGGGGACGGTGATCTGGGTCAGGATGGGAACCTGGGTGGCCCGCAACCGGGCAAAGCGCTCAGCAACGTATTTTCTCAAGCGATTCCTGTGCGGGGCGAGAGCATTGCCAATTGGAGCCAGAATAGGTTTAGGATCCTGCGGGCGCGCTTATATGCCAGGAGGGAACTCCTGCGAACTTGAATAATAAAGGGAGCGGTTACCCACCGATGCAGCCTGAAAAAAAAGCGGGCTATATCCCAGCGCGCGTCTTCGTAAACCGGGTCCGTTTTCCTGCGCAGTTTTTTATACCCAGAAGTAATTCGTCTGCTTAATTGTTGGAAGGAGCGTTCCAAAACAATCTGGATCGGCCTATTCCGTTTTTTCGAGGACACAATTACCGGCTATTTGGCGAAGAGACCTACTGGATTGTAACAGGATTATTCTTCCCGCAAGGCAACCACTACTACGCGATGGGAATATCCAAACTCAGGGTAGCAGGTAATCAGGGTCACCCGTTCATCGGTGGAGGGAAGGGTCCAGCGCTCGCCCGCGGAGTCCGGCAACATGTCCTGGCAGATCTCGCTCAAGAGGACAGTATGAGCCACCCGATAGTTGAATAATTCGTCGCCCGATTTTAACTGCACAACTTGCCCAACCAGGACCTTGTGCAGATCCCTGAACGGTCCTCCATACACATCTTGCCAGCCAAAAAGCACGGTGTTGCCCGGCACCCCCAAGCCGGCGCTGCTGGATTCCCAACCCGCTGCCACCACGTGTGGGCCTTCCCAATGGTTGTAAGAAATCCCATCTATGCGCACTAACTGTTTTTCAATGGGGACCTCGGGGTAACCA
>Ga0209619_10001626_pt1 | contig 16463 bp, 13 predicted proteins | sample Rifsed16ft3_FD_184011 | JGI IMG/M metagenome (GOLD analysis project Ga0209619, IMG submission 184011) | Soil microbial communities from Rifle, Colorado, USA - sediment 16ft 3 (version 2) | ecosystem: Environmental > Terrestrial > Deep subsurface > Rock core/Sediment | place: Rifle, Colorado... | reverse complement strand
CACTGAAACCGCCGCACGCCGATTTCAGCAGGAAATCGACACGACGCGCCGACTCGCCGACCGCGGCGCGGCGGTCGTGCCGGTTCTTGACTCTCATTTCAGGGCCGCCACAGAGGAAGCGCAGTCCTACTACGTGATGCTGCGCTATCCCGCGACGCTTGAGACGGAGTGTCGGTCGCATGCTGGCGACGCGGTTTGGGCCCTGGAGAAAACTCGGGCAGTCGCCGTCACGCTCCGCGACATCCACACGGACACTATCCACCGCGACATCAAGCCAGCAAACGTTCTCCTCGACGGTCCTGAGCACCGCCCTCTCGTTGCCGACTTCGGCATCTGCTTTGTCCATGCCGACGAGCGACTCACGCGAACGGAGAATCAGACCCTCGGAACGGACGACTTCGTCGCACCGGAACTCCAGGGCGGCGGCAAGATCGAAGATGTCTCCGCCGCAGTCGATGTGTATTCACTCGGGAAGACGCTCTACGCCCTGATGTCTGGCGGGTACGTATTCAAGCGCGAGTTGAGCGATGACGCTCGCTGGGATCTCACTAGGCGTTTCCCGAACGACTTCAGCGCTGCCCATGTGGCAGCCATCGTGCGCAGGATGGTCAGGTACGAGGCTGGTGATCGGCCGACGATGGACGAGGTGATTGCGCTCTTGACGCGGGCACGCGAGAACATCGGCAATGCCGTGCGGTACTCCGACGGGATGTATGACACCGACACGCCGCCGCCCGACGAGCGCGCCGAGCGCATCCGTCGCCGCCTGCGCTCGGTCGGCGAGGCCGAGCGATCTGGGGTGGTGCTCGCCGAAACTGAAGCGTGCGTCGATAGCCTTGATCGCGCTATCCGCGATAAGGTGGCCCGATCTGGCTCGTTTCACTCAGTCCACGCCGAAGCACTTGCGCCGCTGCTCCCAATCGCCGCGGCCGTCGCGGACGAGGTGCTCGCACCGTCGGTCGCGGCGCTCGATCTGGCGATGCCTGAAAAGGTGATCGAGTGCGTGTCACGATTGTCGCGACGCCCCGGTTCTGACCGACCTCATGAGTATGACCCCGCGCTTATGGTGCACGAAGCAGGAGTGATCGCGGCGTATGTCATCCTTGGCGCGATTGCGTGGCGTCGCAGGTCTGCGCTCGTCTTGGCGCACGTCGTGCAGACATATGCCGAGCGGGCACATCACTTCACGCACGTGACACTCCTTGGGCGCGGGTCCGCTTCGATAGCACCCTGGATCGAGAAGGTCGCCGAGGTCTCGCGGGTCCTCGCGGCTAGCCCGATGCCGCAGTCGAAGGACGGAATCAAACGGGCCCTCTCGGCGGTACACGGACTCGCGGCGCTCCGCTGGTGCCTCTCAAGTCTTACTGCAGAACGGTTGGTCGCGCTCGGCAGAACGGACCGAGACGCTCCTTCGCTCGACATCCCGTGGTTGCCCGGCCTGCACATCTGGATGGGGCCATCTTGGCTCAAGGAGGTTTCCCAAGCCTTCCTCGACGACCGTCGATGGGAAGAGGACGCAAGTCAGGCCGCCCTTCGGATGAGCGCGATGGGGCTGCGAGACAGGGCGAAGGCCGCGACGCCGTTGCTCGCTCGCGCAAGTGGGCATTTCGCGCGGCAGATTCTGCCCGGCCGGGACTTTCAATTCAGTTGGCAAGACGGTGCCGAGGAATGGAAGCAGTGGACCGAGAGCACACGGGAGTAGCGCTGCGGACCGCCGCGCAAACGAGGGACGTTGATTCGTGACAATGCCGTCCATCGACTGGCGTCGAATCCGTGCCCTTCGCGGTTCTCAAAACAGCGCGTTCGAGGAGCTGTGCTGTCAGCTCGCCGACGCGGAGCGCCCCGCTGGGTCCGCGTTCGTGAGGAAGGGTGTGCCCGATGGAGGTGTCGAATGCTACGCGTGTCTCGCTGATGGCAGCGAATGTGCCTGGCAGGCGAAGTACTTCGATTCGCTCGGCGAGACGCAGCTTGCCCAGATCAATCACTCCGTTACGACGGCACTGGAGAAGCACCCAAAGCTCTCGCGCTGCATCATCTGCCTGCCATTTGATCTTCCAGACCCCCGTATTGAGGACATACAGCATGCCCGAGACCGATGGACTAAGGCGGTCGCGAATTGGGAGAAGGCCGCCAAGGCCCGCGGGATGGCTGTGGCGTTTGAGCTGTGGGGTAGCTACGAACTGATCGAGCGGCTCAACCACCCGCAACACGCCGGTAGAGTCCACTACTGGTTCGACGCAACGGTGCTGAGTCTTGAGTGGTTCGAGCTACGCCTCACAGAAGCAGTCAAGGCAGCCGGACCCCGGTACAGTCCTGAAATCCATGTTGATCTGCCGATTGCAAAGACGTTTGAAACGTTAGCGCGAACGCCCGAGTTCTTCTCGTCGATCAAGGCGCACGGGAGGAAGATTCGTGATGCGCGAAGATCGCTGGGATACGCAGCTCGCGAAGCAGAACGTCACGTCGGTTCCAAAGACTCCGAGCGACAAGCAGATGAGAAACCGCTGGCCAGCTCGGCACAAGCCGTGGATCGTGCCACTGAGTTGGTGCTCAACGGGCTAAGTGAGCTGACGACACAGCTCACGGGAGCACTGCAACTAGAGGTGCTCGCAAGAGCTGCCGCTAGCGCCATTGAGGCGGCGCACAGAAATGCTGATCAGGTGAGCAAGACAGAGGCTGAGGAACGGGAACGACGCAAGAGCGCTAGTTCATCGGGAACCGATCTGACGTCTGATCGCCTCGGTTCGTACCGCGCCTATTTGTACAAGCTCATCGGCGTCCTCCGCGACCTTGCAGATGAACTCGACACCTCGACGGAAATCGCCAACTCACATCTCCTCTTGGTCACCGGTAGGGCCGGAACGGGGAAGACACATCTGTTTTGCGATGTGGCGCGGGCTCGTTTGACACTGGGGCGTCCAACAATTCTTCTCATGGGCCAGCGATTCCTCACGGAGGAGCCGCCATGGACGCAGGCCCTTCAGCACCTGGATCTTGCGAGGTTGTCGGCAGCAGAGTTTGTGGGAGCGCTGGATGCTGCGGCGCAAGCGGCCGAGTGTCGCGCGCTCATCTTGATTGACGCGCTCAATGAAGGAAAGGGTCGCATGATCTGGCCGGCGCACCTGGCTGCCTTCATGTCCCTGGTCGAGAGGTCATCGTGCGTAGTCGCCGCTGCGTCCGTGCGAGAAGCATACGAGCGGCTCGTAGTACCGGATGACGTACGCGACCAAATTCCTTCGGTCGAGCACTTCGGATTCGCAGATCATGAATTCGATGCTGTTCGCACCTTCTTCGATCACTTTGGCCTTGAGCGTCCTTCAACTCCTCTCCTCTTACCGGAGTTTCGCAATCCCCTCTTCCTGAAGATCCTGTGCCGTGGCCTTCAGGCTCGTGGCGAAACGCGATTACCAAGAGGGTACGAAGGGATCTCCGCGACATTTGGGATGTACCTCGCGAACGCCAATCGTTCACTCTCGCTGTCGCTCAACTACAACGAGAAGGCAAGTCTGGTCCAACGCGCTGCGGATGTGATCGCCGATGAGCTTGCTGCGCTTGGGCAGCCGTGGCTGCCGCGAGCGCGCGCAGAGGAGCTCGTGAATGCGCTCCTTCCAGATCGGCCGTACGACAAGTCTCTGTACTCAGCGCTGGTTGCCGACGGCATCCTCGCCGAGGAAGTCGTCTGGGACAGCGTGGACGATCACACCGAGGTCGTCGTCATCGGGTACGAACGCCTCTCGGACCATTCGTGTATCAAACGACTGCTTGACAAGCACCTAGACCAAGCAGCGCCACACAAGGCATTTCTCGACGGCGGAGAGTTAGCTCACGTCGCGGATTCGCAAGTGTATCTCGCTCCCGGGCGACTCGAAGCGCTCTGCATCCAAGTCCCTGAGCGAACCGGCCGCGAGCTTGCAGACCTAGTGCCATCTATCGAGAAGCGTTTCGGGTTTGCCGATGCGTTCCGTGAGAGCCTCCTATGGCGCGATCCGAAAGCTTTCCAAGACTCAACGCTTCCCGTGCTACGTCGCACCGTGAAAAGCGAGGAGGACATCGTCGCCGTTGTGGACCTGTTGGTGTCCCTTGCAACCGTCCCCGAGCATCCAATAAACGCCGACTACATAGATCGTCGGTTGCGCAAAGACCAGATGGCGGAGCGCGACGTGTGGTGGAGCATCTCGGTTCACAAACTCTGGAATCGGCAGGCCTCCATTGGCCGCCTGGTTGACTGGGCGTGGCGCATGCGGCCAGATGATCGCCTCGACGAAGCAACCGTCGATCTTGCCGCTACAACACTGGCTTGGCTGTGCACAACATCGAATCGATACGCGCGCGACCGGGCGACGAAGGCACTGGTAAGTCTGCTCACTGGCCGACTGCCGGCCGTCGGCCGACTCGTGGCTTCATTGGCGGATGTCGACGATTTGTACGTCGCGGAGCGCGTGCTTGCGGCCGCCTACGCGTGCGCCATGCGAAGCAATTCTCTCCCGGACGTTGGAGCACTCGCCCAGACCGTGTTCGATGTTGTCTTCAAGGTACGCCCGCCGCGCGCCCACGTATTGTTCCGCGACTATGGACGTGGCGTCATCGAGCGCGCCCTACATCTCGGGTGGAAAAGCGATTTGGCGCCGGAACTCTTCCGTCCGCCATACGGAAGCAGGTGGCCGACGATCCCTTCCGAAGCTGACATAGAGAAGTTCAAGGAGGACTGGACGAACGCGTCCTACGACGGTGGTCAGCTGGAATGGTCTCGCAACCGCATCGCGAACTCGGTGCTCAGCGACGATTTCGCACGTTACGTGATTGGAACGAACTCTGGCATGACGAATTGGCTCTCAGTACGCCTCGATCAACCACCGTGGGAGTCACCGAAGGATGTGCTTGACCGCGTTGTTGGTTCCCTTCAACCCGAGCAGAAGGCGCTTTGGGAGGCATTCGAACGGCTCGATGACTCGATCCGACGCGCCGCAATCCTCGCCCGTTTCTCCTCAGGAGATGACGCTGGCGAAGGCAACACGAGCGCAGAGCTGCCCGCGGCTGCGGCAGTTGACGAAGAGCTTGAACGGGCATGCGACGCGGCGATGCAGGAATTTATGCAAACGCTCGATGAGCCGCAGGCCGAGATCCTTGTCGCGACCTATGAAACGCTTCACGGCGATACTGTCGTCCGACCGCCTGAGTTCGATCTGGCTGAGATCCAACGTTACGTGCTTGCTCGTGTTTTCGAGCTTGGCTGGACGACTGAGCGATTCGGCGAGTTTGATCGCTTCGAGATGGGCTATGGCGGACGTGACGCGCACAAGGCCGAGCGGATCGGAAAGAAGTACCAGTGGATAGCGTACCATGAAATCATGGCGTTTGTGGCAGACAACTTTCAGTATCGGGAATGGTCGGATCACCTCGACAGCGACAGAAAGTATGAAGGCCCGTGGCAGGAGTTCCTGCGCGACATCGATCCATCGTGCACGTTGCGAACCTTGCCTGAGCCTGGAATCGGCAGCGCATCGTCTGTGCCATGGTGGGCACCGCACGATCCGTCGACGTGGGATCTGTCGACTGATCTCGGAACGTGGGTGCGGGCGATATCCGACATCCCGCCGATGGCTACACTCCTGAGCGCCGTCCGGCCGAACGATTGCACGCGGTGGTTGAATCTCGATGGATACTGGAGCTGGCACGAGGAAGCGCCAGCGGATCGTGATGCATACGAGATCGAGCGGCGAAATCTCTGGCTAATGGCTCGTGGATACTTGATTGCGGAAGAGGAAGCTGACGCGTTCCTCGCCTGGGCAGCCAGCGTTGATTTCATGGGACGATGGATGCCCGAACCACCTACGCACCATCGCATGTTTCTGGGCGAGCATGGTTGGTCCCCAGCGAGTCGATACTTCTCGCGACCCTACTACGGCGACTCGGGATGGAAACAACCTGAGGGCTGTCCGGCGGCGGTGCGGGCCGCGGCCGTCGAATATCTAAAGGAAATGGCCGGGTTTGATTGCTCGGTCGATGGCTCATACACTTTGCACCTCCCGTGCTCTGATCTGATCGCCACCCTGAAGTGTGCATGGAACGGAACAGGAGCGACTTTCGTCAACTCATCAAATCAGATCGTTTCGCTCGATCCGAGCAGCGTGTGGCCGGGGCCCAGTGGGCTCCTGCTGGAGGAACAGGCGCTGGGCAACGCCTTGTCCGCGAAGCGACTGACGGTGTGTTGGGCAGTGCTTGGGGAGAAGCGCATACTGACCCCGGGGTTCGGCACCGGGCGATATGTCGGTCATCTGAGTCTTACCGGGGCTTTCCGACAGAAGGGACGCGACATAGTCGGGTTTCTGAACGGCACGTTCATCGAGCCGCGAGGTGGTCAGGGCGGACCCAAGCGATCTGTGGCACACGTAGTCGAGAGTTCATCCTGAGCGCGCATACCGAGGCACTGCTCAGCCGACAAGTCCGTTACGGCAGGAAGACTAGGACCGAGCACCGGTAGAGTCGGCCGACCTCCCAAGCCTCAATGAGGTCGACACGGCGCTCGCGACTCTAACAGTTGGAGACAAAGGACAAGAGCGAATCGCATTGCATTCCCTCGCTTAAGATGGGATGTCAACTCGACGCAGCGCGCTCGACGCCGACCAGTCCACTACCCTCGTGGCCGGGCATGGGTTCGACGCGCAGCGACCCTTCTCTCAAAGGGAAGTCGATTGCTGCCGGCGCGCGCGCGTCCCCGGTGGTGGCCATCGGGAGGAAAAATACACGCGGAGGGAAAGAGGCCGAGCGCTCCCGCAGTCAGTACTGGCTGAATTGCGTCAGCCCTCTTGCGACAATGGACAGGTGAGCGTATGGAGTGCGATCAGCGACTGTTCTCCTTGATTGGTCTCGGGCCGTTTTGAGACATCACTCGCGGAGGCGAGGTAGCGATCATGCGAGCCACTCTTCGAATCCTCTCGGCGCTCGTCGTTGCCACGGGCGGACTCCCCCTCCCGGCACAGAATCCGACGCTGGAGCAGCGGGTCACCGCGCTCGAGCGACAGGTCGCGGAGCTGCGGGCGCGTCTGGGCATCACGACGCCCACACCGGCGGCGGCAGACCTCCCCGTCGAGCTGCTGGGCAACGTCCACGTGCGGCACGGGTTTCCCGGCGGACGATGCACAACGCTCGTGAAGGAGTTCTACGTCATCTGCCACGATCCTGGGCGCAAGGTGCCGGAGTGGGTCACCTATCAGGTGAGGCGCGAGGACCTGGCGGTGAGCGCGGTTGACCGCACGGACGATTTCCGGCCGGATCCCGATCTCACGCCCGGTGAGCGTTCGGAACTCGTGGACTACCGGAACAGCGGCTACGATCGCGGCCACATGGCGCCGGCGGCCGATTTCAAGCGGAGCCGCGAAGCGATGTCGTCCACGTTCCTCCTGTCCAACATGGCGCCGCAGCGGCCGAACCTGAATCGCGGCATCTGGGCCCGGCTCGAGGATCAAGTGCGGCAGCTGGCGCAGTCGCACGGCAGAATCTGGGTGGTGACCGGGGCGCTCTATCTCGACGCCAACGGCCGGCCGGCGCCGCCCCCCGACACGATCGGCCCGAACCGCGTCGCGGTGCCCAGCCACTTCTACAAGGTGATCCTCTGCGAGCACGCAAGCGGCGCGCACGAGATGTTCGCCTTCCTGTTGCCCAACCAGCTCACCCCGGTCGTTGGGCAGCCGAGTGGGTTCCTCGTGTCGGTGGACCGGATCGAGGCGGTGGCGGCCCTGGACTTTTTCAGCGCGCTGCCCGACGACGAGGAGAACCGGCTCGAAGCCCTGGTGGCCAGCAGCTGGCCCATTCCCTGAGGAGGTCGTCATGCCCGGCAATATCGCTTCCGCCCAAGCCGCGCCTGCGGCCCCACCGAGGCGGCTCGCGCTGCTGGTTCTCGCGGTGTTCGTCGTCGCGGGGGTGAGTGTCGTGGTGCTGAACAATCCGGGGCTTGTGCGGTTCTGGCCGTTCAGCGCCGGTGAGTTCGTGCAGGCGCTCACCCCACTGGTGCTGATCGCTCTGTTCATCGAGCGGGCACTGGAAGTGTTCATCACCGGCTGGCGAGGTGGTGGCGAGAAAGCGCTCGGAGCGGCGGTGAAGGATGGAAGCGCGGCGGCGATTGACCTGGTCGCCTACAAGTCCGTGAGCAGGCGGGCCGCGTTCACCGCGGCGGTCCTCTTGGGCATCACGATCTCGGCGATCGGGGTGCGCGCACTCGAACTGTTCGTGGACCCGGCGGTATTTGCCGCCCTGACCTCGGCGCAGCGGACGGTGTTCCGGGTGATAGACGTCGTGCTGACCGGGGCGGTGCTCGGCGGCGGCGCGGACGGGATGCACAAGCTCGTGTCGGTATTCACGAACTTCATGGATCGGACGAATGCGAATCTGAAGGGCGGGACGCCCTGAATGGAGGCGGTGCGGGAGTGACTCTACGCAGCGGGAAGAGTATTGCCGCCGAGCACGAGCTGAACCACTGCTCCCAGCGCGTCTCGATGAAGTCGCGGACACAACTGAGGTAGGCTGAGACGCCAGCTCACGCCCGGCCCTCCGTTTCGCATTTCCCCGAGTGCGCCGGTTACGCCGGCAAGCGCCTGACGTTGGCCCCGTTTGGAGACAGGTCGGAGCTGGAAATCAGGCGGCGGTGAGGTGGTCCCGGAGACAACTGATCTTCCAGCTTCGCTTCCCCGGCTTCGAGGACACCTGCAGTCGCGACCGGCCTCAGTCCTTGATCGCTGCGATCATCTCGGCGGAGAACGGCGGCTCGATGATCATCGGCTGGATGAGGATCATTCCGAACACCGTCTTCGAGGTCAGCGTCATGAGGGCCTCGCGCACGAACGGGAGAAGCAGCCTCACTCCAAACTCGTTCAGGAGCTCCACCGCCCGCCGATTCGTCACGCCCGGAGCCCTCCGAAACATTCCCCCGACCTTCACCATCAATTCGAACGGCTTGATCTTCCCGATCGGCGTCATCGTCGCGCTGATGGTCAGTTGCACGAGGTCGGGCTGCGCGACATCCACGCCGCACGCAACGTTGATGGCCTGTTCCCTCAGTCCGCCTGCCTCGACAATCTCACCCACGTTCTTGAGTCCGGGGACCTCGAGCTCCCTATATGAGAACTCGCGGAGTGACACGTTCACGAGTTGTATCGGCGCACCCCCCGGAGAGGGGTGCTTGGCGGCCTTTGGTGTCCGGCGAGATCTCGACTTCGATGTCATCATCCAGCCAAGGCGAAATTGGAGTTGGCAACGTGCGCGGAGGCAACCGGGACGCGCTCTTCGCCGATCGCACCATCCATCTGCGCGAACGCCCCTCTCGTGAGCGCGAGCGACTCGCTGCTCTTGCGATGCAGGACGTACCGAGTCACGACCTCCGAACGGCCGACCATCCACGGCTGCCGCGCGAGCTGATCTTGCAGCTCCTCGATCGTCACGACCTGCACGCGCACCACGGCGTCGAGCGCGTTGGCGACGTGGACGAGCGTCTGCAGCCTTGGATTGCCTTCGCCGGATTCGAGCCGGGCGATCGCCGGCTGGTGCGTTCCGAGTTTGGACGCGAGCTCTTCCTGGCTGACGCCACGGCGTCGCCGGAGGCGAATGATCGCCTCGGCGAAGTCGAACGCCGGGAGCGAAAAGAACGACCGCCAGTACGCGAGCGAACTACGGCGCTCGATCTTGCCCGGGACCGAATCGGCGACACTCCGCGGTACCCTCGTCAATTCGATCGACGAGGCGACAGCAGATTTTGAAGTCTTGGGGGTCACGCTTCCTTCCTTTCTTCTGGACTGCGTGGAGGAACTCGATCTGTCGTGTGTTGCCCGGTACTCGATAGAAGTAGAGTCGCCAGGGGCCCGGCTTGCACTTCAGCACATACACGGTGATGCGCACGCCCTTTCGCCGGAGATCGTATCGTCCTGCGCGTTCGTAGACGTACCGCCCGCGCTCGGGATCTGGCGGCATTCCGGCAGCAGCAACGAGACGCAGCTTGCGGTCCACCAAGGCCCGCTCATGATCGCTCGCGCTCGCGAGCGCATCCGAGCAGGGGCAGGCGCCGTCAACCTCGATTTCGAGGAGTTCCCAATCACCATCATCCGTGTTCAAGAGGCTCGGCGGCGGCATGTCGGGACGCGAACGGAGCGGTCCGGCCACTGCTGCCGCCTGTATAACATAAAAGTTATACCCTGATCAGTCCAGCAGGAGCTCGGCCGGACCACCACGCTCCACCCGGCCCGTCATTCCCGCGTCACCCCCCTCTCCCGCCTCCTCCCCCACCAACTCGTCCACATCCACCGCCACCCGCATCTCCGCCCCCCGGTCCATCCTCTCCCTCAGTCTCACGAATCGCATCCGGTCGTACAGCACCTTTCTGAGCACCTTCTCATCCGCCGCGTCGAACCGGGTGACGTCCAGCTCCCACAGCTCGATCAGCGCCTCCTGCACCATGTCGTCGGCGAGTTGCCGGTCGCCTCTCGACAGCGTGCGCGCCGCCCGCCGCAGGAGCGGCAGCCGCTGCTCCGCAGCCATCGCGAACGCCCGCCCCTCGGCGTACACACGCCGCTGACGGTCCGCGACAGCGGGCCGCCTGGGCTCCACCCGGATCGCGCGCACGGTCACGCCACGCTCCGCGCGTTCATCTCCGCTCGCTCGCCGCCCGTCTCGCCCCCCTCGGCCCCGCGCCGTATGAACCCCGCCATCCTCTCCGCTCTCACGTCGAGGTCCGACCAGCGCACGAACCGGTCCCCCATCTCCGGCGACAGCCGCCGCAGCTGCTTGAGCGTCACGCCGCCGTCCGTGTCGCGGCTCTCGTTCGTGTTCGCCTCGATCGTCACGAACTCCTGATAGGGCGTGCCGCGGAACGTCACCCCGAAGTCGCCCAGGCGGAGCACGATCCCGGTCCGCACGAACTCCTGTTTCACCGGTGCCCAGAGCAGGAAGAGATCGCCCTCGCGCGGCTCCTTCGCGAGCACGCCGCGCTCCGCCGCGAACGCGCCCAGCTCGGCGGCGCTCGCCGTGGCCGGCAGCGGCCAGCTCGACGCGCCGTAGAAGTGATCGTAGTGCGACCAGTACCCGACGTGGTGCACGAACGCGGTGTGCCACGGCACCGGCGTCCCGCCCTCCAGCTCGGCGTGCACCTCGCGCAGCAGGCACTCGACGAACGCGCTCCGCCTCGCGAAGCGATTCTCCTCCGCGGCTTCATCCCAGCCGATGTAGCTGTTCGCCGCCGCGATCAGCAGCGTGGGTGATGGCGGGATCATCACGGCCTGGTGCTCCCCGGCGGCACGAGCGACGGATAGCCGTCGCCGCCCTGGGTGCGCTGCGGCGGCTTGCCCTTGAGCAAGCGACCGTGCTCGCCCGCCCTGATTGTGACGGTCGGGTCCGGCGAGTCGCCGTGCAGCGTGGCCTCTCCGTGGCCGACCGTGACGAGCATCTCGTTGCCGCCGGCGTCGCACCGCACGGCGTACGTGCCGGGCGTCAGGTCCAGCCAGCCGACCGACGTCCAGAGCCAGAGCATTCCGGCGCGCCTGCTCACCTCGATCACCGCCTCGCCTTCGAGCTCCGCGACCGCTGGCCAGCTCGCAATTGAATCTCCCTTGTACAGGCGCGAGCCCGCGGTGAGATGCACGAGCGACGAGTCGGCCAGCCGCACGGTGCGGGCGGCGCGCACCGCCGGGACGCTCGCGCCGCCGCCGCGCGCCGCGCGCCGCGCCGCCTCTTCCTGAGCGGCCCGTGCCGCCTCCGCCGCCGCCCGCGCCGCCTGCTCCTGTGCGGCGGCCCGCGCCGCCTCCTCGCGTCCGCTGGAGAAGCCGAGGTGATACACCGCGCGCCCGCCCACCATCAGCAGCAGGGCCGCGGCGATCCCGAAGACGACCCTTCCGCGCGAGAAGAGCCCGCGCCGGCGCGCCGCTCGGAGCGTTCGCTCCGAGGGAAGGTCAATCGCCGACGGGAGCGGAGCATGGGCCGCCGCCGCGAGCGAAGCACCGGACGCGCTCCGCGCTTCTGCCTCGTATTCCGCGAGCTCCTTGCGGTAGTCCACAGGCGCCGTCCAGAGCCGCAGGTACGGGACGACCTTCTCATAGAACTCCTCGTCCGCCACCAGCCGCGTCTCGACCTCGGCCTCCTTCGCGGGGCTCAGCTCGTGCCCGAGATAGTCGGTGATGAGCACGATGTCGGGATCGAGCGGCTCGTCGCCGGGCTCCATCGCGGGATTCCTCTGGTTCCGACGGTCGCTGGTCACGCTTCCTCCCTCAGGTACCTTTGCTCCGCTTTGCGGATCGCCTTCTTGGCGTAGGCGATGTGGTGCTGCACCGTCTTCACCGAGATCCCGCGCTCCTCGGCGATTTCGGCGTACGTCGCGTCGTCCTCGTGCTTCCGGAGAAAACACTCTCGCCGCGGCTCCGACAGATTCGCGAGCGCGATCGCCTTCGCTCGCCGTAGCCCGCGCAGGTGCATCGCGACGTCCGGGTCCATCCACGACGTCTGCGCGCGACGCTGGGAGAGCAGAAAGACGAACTGCCGCTCCTCCCGCCGCCGGGTGGTCTTGTAGTGGTTCTTCACGCGGTTCCGTACGGCCGTGGCGATCCAGGCCTCGAGATGGGTCGGCTGCTCGAACGCCTCCGGATCGGCGCGCCAGTCCTCGAAGAGCTTCTCACACACTTCCTGGGCGATGTCCTCCGCATCCGCGGCGCCCACGGCGTACGCGGCGAGGCGGCGCGCAAACGGGAACGCAACCATGTACAGTCGTGCAAACGCGCCCGCGGGGTCGTCGTTCACGCCTGCCTCGGCATCGGGGACTCCAGCCCTCGCTCGAACCGCTCCCATCAGGCGACCTCGGCGATGTGCGCTCTCCTCCTGCAGTAGAGACAACGCCGGGCGCCGAATTGCCTATGGGGGCGTGAATTCTCGCTCGCGCTGAAACAAAGGGCGAATTCGGCCGGTTAACCGGCAGAGGGACCTGACTCGCGGCCCTTCTCCGGTGGCGCGACCGGGGGGTCACCTCGCGTGAGTCGTGTTGCCAGCCGGTTCCCCGGCTTCCGGCGGAGGATCCGCCGACCTCGGGACAACTCCAGCCGGGTCGGGCGGAGGATCCGCGGGCCCCGGTTCAGCTTCCCTCGTCTCCGGCCGCGGAACCGCCTGATCGGCCTCGGTTTACGCGGACTGCGGCGCCGGTCTCCCCGACTCCGGTGCGGCTGACGCGGGCTCCGGCGCTACATCCATGTGGTAAGGCGGCCCGCACGCCGGCTCCGGCACGGGAACCACCCACGCCTCCACCGGGTCCGCCGACTCGGGGAGAGGGCACCGCGGGCTTCGGAACCCCGTCGGCCGGCTCCGGCCGAGGTTCCGCCGATCCCGCCGCAGCTTCCGCCGGTTCCGGCACGGGTAGCGCCGGTTCCGGCGCAGCTTCCGGCCACTCCGACACCGAATAGTGGTGTGCAGATGTTTGGATGCCCGCCGGCGCGAATGGCGCGCACGCCGTCGGGCACTTCTCTCGCGCCAAAGGAGGGGTAGGGTATGAAACAGGTACAGCAGGCCCGGCTCGACGCGTTGCACCGCATGCAGGCGTTCATGGATGAGAACGCCGACGCGCTCGGGAACGTCAACAAGTCGAGGTCGCGCGCGGCGCTCGACGACGTGTTGACGCAGTTGGAAGCGCGCGCCGAGGCGCAGGGCTCCGCGGAGGTGCAGGCGGCCGGCGCGACCGCGGACAAGAACGCGCTTCGCGAAGACCTGCGGCTGCATCAGATGCAGCCGATCGCGGCGATCGCCAGGGCGACACTGGCGCACACGCCGCTCATCGCGAAGCTCCGCCTGCCGTCGGGGAAGGTGAACGACTCGACCCTCGTGCAGCGGGGCAACGCCATGGCCGACGTCGCGTCGCAGTACCGCGACGTCTTCATCGCGGAGCAGTTGCCGGCCGACTTCATCAAGCAGTTGCGCGCGTCGGTGGAGGCGGTACGGAAGGCGGCGGTGAGCCGCGACGGTTTCCAGGTGGACGTCACGGAGGCGACGCAGGCCGTGGACGACGAGATGGCGCGCGCGCACAACGTCGTGAAGGTCCTCAACTCCCTGGTGGTCAAGCAGCTCAAGGGGAAGAGCGACCTGCTCGCGGGCTGGCGGCGGGCGAAGCACGCGAAGGCCAAGCCCGGGGTTCCGCAGGGGACGACCGGCTCGGTGGTACCGATCGGTCCGAAGGCGGTCGCCGCCTGACGGGATCCCGATCGTGAGGGAGCGGGAAAACTGAAGGTCACGAGGACAGCGCGAGCGGCCGCCCGGACATCAACGGGCGGCCGCTCGCGTTTTTTTGTTTCTGGCCCATCTGGGCGGGTTCGATTCTCTCCATCGTCCAACCCCTCTCGCCCATCTCGCTGTCGAGCGCCAGACCACCAACGGCCCGAGTGATGCTCCCACCGCGCTCGCCGGCGCCGACGACCTCTTTCGCCAGGACCTCGTGCAGGAAGGCCTCGTCGCCATCTGGGACCTCGATCCCTCGCGCTTCGACGAGCCGGACGAGGGCTACTTCCGGCGCGCGGTGGCCGTGCGCATGCGGCTCGCGGCGCGGCGCGAGCGCGTGCAGACGCACCGGCGGCGCGTCAGTCGGAAGCGCGTGAAGCAGGCGATGGAGGCCCCGGCGCCATTCCCGGAACGCGGAGCCGGTGGGACTCACGCTTTGCGGGGCGGCGAGGCCGAGGGGGTGTTATGGTGCGGAGTTTCGCAATAGTTGCCAGATTCGAGTGTGTAAGGCTGCTGTAGAATCCTGGTTCACGGGGCCGCCGAGCAATGGACGACCCTCAAACACACACGTCAGAGTTCGCGACGGCAGCGCGACCAACGCGGTTGCTGCTCCTCGGGCTGCTCGCACTGACCGTTGGCTCGTCACTTTGGGTGGCGGCCGAGGCGTTGCTCAGGACCAGCCCAGCGCCAACTCCCGTCTCTGCGATCCTGTGTTTGAGCGCCGCGGTCGTTCTGCAGGCGACGATTCCGTTCGTTCTGACCCGCCGCTGGCGCAGCGTCCTCGTCGTCGCGAGCGTCGCGTCGATGGTGGGCTTCTTCGTGGCCCGCTGACCGGGCGCTGATGCTGCCGTGGCGTGATGCGGCACCATTGAGTTGCGCCCGCGGCCAATCGTGCCGAGCATCAAGGTGATCGCGCTCTGGCTGCCACGCAGCAGAGCGCGGATACGTCCGACGGACCTGACGAGTCGGGCGATTGAGGGCAGACGATGAGTCCACGGGCAATTTCAAACTTCTGCGCGATCCCTACCGCTCTGTTCCTCCTCTTCATTGGCATCCTGCATGACATCGTCGGGCTATCGGGGTTGCGGAGGGCTATCGAGCGGGGCGAGATAGCTGCGCGGTTCGGAGAGTCTCACCTGGTGAACTGGGCGTTTTCGGGCGCAGCCATGAGCATGCTTGGCGTCATCGTCCTTCTGGTACAACCCGGACTCCGCGCGGGAAGCCGCCAAGCAGCGTCGGTAGCCGCCGCGATCGGCGTCTTCGTAGGTGCCTTCGCGTGGGAGCACGAGATGTCCGCGGCCGCCGGACAATCAGCTGCGGCTGACGGCGCCGGCGCGAGCGCCGGGAGACGCTCGTCGCCGGCGCCCTCGATGCACGCGGGTCACCGCACCGGGAATCGCGCCGCCCTCTCGATATCGATGACGTCCCGCTCATCCGTCTGCACCACCGTCACGACACGGTCCGCCCCGAACGCGATGAGCCGCGTTCCGGCCGCCGGCCGAAGGCACCGATCGGGCGCGCCCTCGCTCGTAAACCGCACGTAGACTGCGCTCCCCCTCGCCGTCGGCGGGTGGAACCCCATCCAGAAGCCCGCGCGCGCGTCGGCGCCGTGCCAGGTAGCGGCGGGGCGCGTCTCGGGGAACCAGATCTGCAGCCGCATGGCCTCGTTCGAGAGCGGCGCGCGCGGCTGCCGCCACCTGGCTAGCGCCGTGTCCCGGTCCTCGGCCGACACCGGCGGATCGCGAACGTCGAGTGAGACGACGCGAACGGTCGTCCCCGACCGGTCGAGGATCTCGACGCGCGGGACGGCGTTGTCGTACAGCGCGATGCGGTCACCGACCGCGGCGATGCTCGTGGTGCGCGGGAAGTTCGCGCGCACGACTCCCGCGCGACCGCCCGACGTGATCTGGTGAAACGTCGAGCCGAGCAAGCTGTCGCGCACAAGCGCGTGCGCCGGCATCCCGGGCCGCCAGCGCACCAACGTGAACCTGGGGCGCGAGGGCGACGTCTTCGCGTCGGTGAGCGAGCCGAACCTGACGAAGAGCATCGTGCCGTCGTCCAGCCGCCCCGTGTAGGAGGCCGAGGCGAGTCCCTCCACCTCTCGCGCGCTGAACGTGCTCGCGAAGCCTTGCGCCGTGAAGAGCGAGATGCGCGCGTACTGCGGATCGAGCACGGCGATGGTATCGCCGTCCCAGCGCACCGGAAACGCGAGCTGCCCGAACTCGCCTGGCCCC
>Ga0209619_10001620_pt1 | contig 16507 bp, 26 predicted proteins | sample Rifsed16ft3_FD_184011 | JGI IMG/M metagenome (GOLD analysis project Ga0209619, IMG submission 184011) | Soil microbial communities from Rifle, Colorado, USA - sediment 16ft 3 (version 2) | ecosystem: Environmental > Terrestrial > Deep subsurface > Rock core/Sediment | place: Rifle, Colorado... | reverse complement strand
CGTGGATATAATAAGGGACGTTGACCATGCCTCGCAAATAGCTCAGGAAATCGAAGCCCTTGAGAAAAAGAAAAAGGAATTACAGGAGAATCTGAAAACCTATACAAAGATTAGCAATGAACAGATTGAAACCTATGATGGGATTTATGGATGGAAACCTTCCGAAACATATAGAGGGATTAAATCCACCGAAATTATTAAGTTAGCAGAACATAGGGGATTATGTGTTGACGATTTATTAAAACCCGATATAGAGAAAATCAAAAAATTTGAAGAGCCTATGAGGTCTGAATTTTTATCACTTGGAAAATTATCAGTATCAAGTCGCTGGTCCAAGACTGAAATCAGAAAGGAGGTGAATGAAAATGAAGAGATTCGAGAAAATAGATTTCGAAACTGAAGAAAAAGAAAGGGATTACGAAACTGAGGATTGTTATAAATATCATCAAGCGGTTGACAACGAGATGAAGCGTGTAGAAGCAAGCAAGCAGAATAAAACGAAAGGATTAAAGGTGAAGAATGAGGGTAGCTAAAAACGGCGTGCCTATGCTGGCAGAGTATGAGTTAGAGCGGATTGCAGATGTCTTTATGAAGTTGAAACAAACTTCTGCATATCGGCTTAATAATATACAGCTTGACGGATTTGCAAAGGAATTTGGAGAGGATATTCTTGCAAACCATCTCAGTTGTATTGCAAGGAAATGGGAATTACAAAATTATCCTGACGATAAAGTCAGGGGATTACAACCAGAAGGGAGGTAGAAAATAATGTATATTTTAGTTATTTTAATATTACACAGTTTTGGTTTGACACCATTTGGACATCACCCACAATATACACTTGTAGATTCTGTTGAGAAAGCCGCTATAAGTGTATATCTTGATAAGCAAAATAATATTTCAGCGGGGGATGCGGTTAAGGCGGCTTTGGCAGCCTACAATTATCTTCTAAAAAGATCTAAGACTACGCCCGCCGCGGAATAAAAAAGGACGCTCCGAAGTCGAACTTCGGAAAAGTTTCAGTTGCCATCCAGGGATTTGGGAATGTCGGAATGCATTTAGCAAGAATATTGCACGAAAATAATTTTAAAGTTATAGCTGTATCGGATTCGAAAGGCGAATTGTATGATTCTCTAGGCCTCAATATTCCCAAGCTTTTGGATAAAAATTCGTGGTATGATAGAAATATATCCAATGAAGATATGCTTGGGGTCGAGGCCGATATTTTCGTCCCGGCCGCGATAGAAGGATCCATAAATAAAGAGAACGCCCGGAATGTTAAGGCCAAAATAATTCTGGAGATGGCGAACGGCGGGATTGCGAAAGATACGTATGAAATTTTGGATAAAAGTGGAGTTATGGTAATCCCCGATATTTTGGCAAATGGGGGAGGAGTTGCGGGAAGCTACGTCGAATGGATTTCAAATAAAGAAAATAAAAATTATGGGGAGGAAAAAGAATTTAAAATGATAGAGGATTTTATGGCAATTGCAAGCAAGAAAGTTTGGATGCGAAAGGAAAAAATGAATACTGATTTGAGAACTGCCGCGTATATTTTTTCCCTTGAAAGATTGGAGAAAGAAATTAAAAGTAAAATTTTGAATAAATAATATGGCAAAAATAGCAATTAATGGGTTCGGGAGGATAGGAAGGTCGTTTTTTCGGGTGGCATTCGGGGATAAAGATTTAGAAATAGTTGCGATAAACGATTTAGCAGATCCCAAGACGCTAAAATATCTCTTGAAGTACGACTCTGTTTACGGACGGTACAACAAGGAAATAAAAGGCGTAAAGTTTCTGGCTGAAAAAGACCCGTCAAAATTGCCGTGGAAGAAACTCGGCGTGGATATTGTAATCGAATCTACGGGGTTTTTTACAGATGCGGTAAAAGCAAGGGCGCATTTGGATGCTGGTGCAGGGCGAGTGGTAATTACCGCTCCCGCATCAGGCGGAGCGAACACGGCTTTAATTGGAGTAAACGATGATAGGTTCGGTGATAAGAATCCGATCACGGCGAACGCTTCATGCACGACGAATTCAGTCGCACCCGTGATGAAAATTTTGCTCAAGAATTTCGGAATTAAGAAAGCGACAATGACAACAGTCCATGCGTATACCGCGACGCAGAAATTAGTAGACGGTCCGGACGAAAAGGACCAAAGGCGCGGACGCGCGGCGGCGGCGAATATTATCCCGTCTTCAACCGGAGCAGCCGAGGCGGTAATCCAATCGATTCCCGAGCTCGAAGGAAAATTTAACGCGGAATCCATACGCGTCCCGGCTATCACGGGATCTCTGAGCATCATTACCGCGATCGTGGATAAAAAAGCATCCGTCGAGAGCATCAATAAAGTCTTTGAGAAAGCTGAGAGGGAAGAAGAATGGTCCAAGGTTTTAAAAACGACTTACGATCCGATCGTCTCGACTGATATTATCGGTGAGCCATACGGCGCGATTATGGATTTATCCTTGACCAAGGTCCTCGACGCTGACTTTGTTAAAGTTTTTTCCTGGTACGACAACGAAGCCGGCTACACCGCGACCTTGGTGGAGCATGTGAGGAGGGTAGCGGAGAATATATGAATTATTTTTTAGAAATAATTAAAAACAATAATTTGTTAAGTCTGGGATTGGCCGGCTTGTTATTTAGTCTAGTGTTTTGGAGGTTTACTGCCGGCGCATTAATTATTCCATCACTTATTGCAATTATTTTAGCGGTACCAATCTCAAGAAAAATAAAAATTTTTCTGTCATTGGTTTTATTTGGCCTATTAATATTTTTTCTTACTTACTATTACTTAGTTTGGCTATAAATTATGAAAATCTATTTAGGAAGCGATCATGCGGGGTTTGAGTTGAAATAATCATAAATTGTAATATAATTGAACTATGGCGTTAAAATTGGATGAAAGAAAAATAAAGCTATTGGTAAAAGAAAGTGTAAGAGAAGCAATGGATGCCCAGATGATAAAATTGGGCGCGTTTTTGATGCCGCATATATCTGTAAAAGAGCAGAAAAATATTGCAAGGCTCTATAGATTGCCGTCGCGCAAAGTAGAGAAAAGTTATAAGGCGGAACTGTAATGTGGAGGATAGATTTTTCAGCGCGAGCGGAGAAATTTTTAAAACAAAATAGAATTTCTAAGGAAGATATTTTCGAATCATTGAGTCTTGCGATAAAAAAATTTCAAGGTGAAAAAGTGAATATTGATATCAAAAGGATGAAAGGAAAATGGGAGAAATTTTATCGAATAAGAAAAGGCGAGATGAGAATTATCGCTAATTTTGATTTCGACAACTCGTCAATTTTCGTCGATGTTATTGATTGGCGCGGACGTGCGTATAAATGATTTATTTATACGACAACGAAGCCGGGTACACGGCGACATTAGTGGAGCATGTGAGGCGGGTTGCAGAGAATTTATGAACAAAAAAATAAAAATAAAAAAAGGGATGACTGGGCAAGATATTCAAGATGAACTTTTTCGGAGGATGTCCGTTGGGAAGCGCATAAAGTTGGCGAGCGAATTTTATAAATTTGCCCAGGAATTGCATGGAGCAGGAAGAACTTCTCAAAAAGCTCGGCCAAATTCTTAAGAAGCTTAAAATTCCCTACATAATAACCGGAGGGATCGCGGTTGTGGTTTGGGGCCGCCCCAGGTTTACTGCGGATATAGACGTGGTTATTGAACTTAAGAAAGAGAAATTAGATAAGCTTGCCGAAGAACTTCTAAAAATTGATAAAGAAGTCTATGTTGACAAATTATCAATGCAGCGCGCACTGGAGCAAAAAGGAGAATTCAATTTTATTCACCCAGCTAGCGGATTAAAAATTGATTTTTGGATTTTTAAAAATGATGCGTTTGATGTGTTGCGCTTAAAGCGTGGCATCAAAAAGAAAATTGGGAATACTTACGTTTTTTTGAGTTCACCCGAGGATCTTATTTTGGCCAAGCTTCTTTGGTATAAAATCAGTGAATCGACGCGCCAACTTGAAGATATCGAATCAGTTTTGAAAATTCAAAAAAAATTAGATATGGAGTACATAAAAAAATGGGCGAAAATTCACTCCACATTAAAGATTTTAGAAAAATTATTGGAAGAGGTATCATAATGCTATGATCCAGTACAACAACGAGGCCGGGTACACGGCGACCTATGGGCATATGAGAGGGATTATGGAGAGTCTCTGTAATCGACAATTAATATGGTGAGAAATCCATTAATACACGTTCTTTATTTGATCAGCATCAGTTATATAGTTTTGGGGATCTTGATGTTTTTTGAAACTGGTCCGGTTTATGCTTTATTATTTCTATATTTCAGCGTGATTCCTCTTTTTCTTCTTTATGAAGATGTGCTCTTTATATTGAGCATCGTTTCTATCTTGCTAGGATGGATTGGATACTATGGAATAAAAAAAATAACACAAAATAGAAGAATAGGATATCAAATACTATTATCATTAATTATAATGTCTATTTTGATTGCCATGGGAAATGTCATCTGGTTTTTTTATGCCAGCTGCGAGGACTCCGTCGGAGACGTTATGGTTTGTTTCAATAAGCCCATATTTGTTGTGGGTTCAGTAATTGTATCTTTACTTTACTTACTAATTTATTTGGTTTTAATAAGAAAATATTATCAAGCAGCTACATGAAAATCTATATCGGGTCGGATCACGCGGGGTTTGAGTTGAAGGGGAAGCTAATAAGCTATTTAAAAGAAAAGGGACACGATATCGAGGACAAGGGAGCTTTCAAATTGAATCCGGAGGATGATTATCCGGATTTTATTCATCCCGTGGCGGAAGCTGTTTCCAAAGATCCAGACAATTCCCGGGGTATCGTCATTGGCGGATCTGGCCAAGGCGAGGCGATAGAGGCGAATCGGCTTAAGCATGTCCGCGCGGAGGTGTACTATGGCGGCTCGCCAAATAGCGGGCTTGAGACGGTTAAACTGGCCCGGGAGGATAATAATGCCAATGTTTTATCGCTTGGGGCACGGCTGATTTCCGAAGAAGAAGCCAAGAAAGCCATTGAAATTTTCTTGTCCACACCTTTTCGCGGCGGGCGGCACACAAGGCGTATTGAAAAACTAGACCTGTAGGTGTTATCCTAAAATAGGTCAAATATTTTATGCCCAGCCCAAGGTTTATTTTTGTAATTGGCGGAGTAATGTCCGGCATCGGCAAAGGGATCGCAGCCGCTTCGACAGCGAGGATTTTAAAGTCCAAAGGATATAAAACAACTTGCGTAAAAATTGATCCGTATCTCAATGTGGACGCCGGAACGATGAATCCCACTGAGCACGGCGAGGTTTTTGTGACTGAAGACGGAATGGAAACCGACCAGGATATCGGAAACTATGAAAGATTTTTAGACGAAAATATACTCGCGGCAAATTATATGACTTCAGGCTCCGTTTACCTCTCGGTTATAGAGAAGGAACGGGCTTTAAAGTACGGCGGGGATTGTGTTCAGATCGTTCCTCATGTCCCGGAAGAGATAATTAGGAGATTAAAGTTAGCGGCCAAGAAATCCAAGGCCGATTTTGTTTTAGTTGAAATTGGAGGGACTGCCGGCGAATACGAAAACATTTTATTTTTGGAGGCGGCTCGTATGATGCGCCTCAAGGACCCAAAGAATGTAATTTTTATGTTGATCAGTTATTTCCCGATCCCGACAAAAATCGGCGAGATGAAAACGAAGCCGACCCAACACGCTGTCCGCGCGCTCAATTCCGCTGGGATCCAGCCGGACTTTATAATCGCACGGGCCGAAGTTCCCTTGGACGAGCCGAGGAAGAAAAAACTTTCCGTTTTTTGCAACGTTCATCCGGAAGACGTGATCTCTGCGCCCGACATCGACAATATTTATCAAGTTCCTCTTAATTTAGAAAAGGAAAAACTCGGAGCGAAGATTTTGAAAAAATTCGGGATGAAATCCGGAGGGCGCGATATGAAAGAATGGGGGAAGATGGTTCGAAAGGCGCTCTTTTCAAAAAAAGAAATCAATATCGGGATTGTCGGAAAATATTTCGGGACCGGAAAATTTACACTTTCTGATTCTTACATATCCGTAATTGAAGCAATAAAACACGCATCATGGCAGTTTGGTAGAATCCCTAAGATTTCTTGGCTCGACGCCGAAGTTTATGAAAAAAATCCAGAGAAAATTAAAGAAGAACTTGTGGGACTCGACGGCATAATAGTCCCGGGAGGATTTGGGTCAAGAGGAATTGAGGGTAAAATAAAAGCGATAAATTTTGCGAGAAAAAATAAAAAGCCGTATCTTGGCCTTTGCTATGGAATGCAGCTTGCCGTAATTGAGTTTGCGAGAAATGTCGCGGGTATGAAGAGGGCAAATACCACAGAGGTTAACCAAAGGACCAAATATCCGGTTATTGATTTGATGGCGGAGCAAAAAGAGAAGGTTTTTTCGGGAAAAATGGGCGGGACAATGAGACTTGGCGCTTACGCATGCAGGCTCAAAGACAAAACCATTGCTAGGCGGGCTTACGGAACGAGAACAATTTACGAACGCCATCGCCACCGCTACGAATTTAACGATGCCTTGCAGACAATATTGGAATCGAAGGGGCTTATTACCTCAGGTATTAATCCGGAATCGGGGCTTGTTGAGATAATTGAACTTCGCGACCATCCATTTTTTGTCGGCACGCAGTTTCACCCCGAATTCAAATCGCGCCCGCTAAAACCGCATCCTCTTTTCCGTGAGTTTATAAAGGCCGCGATCGCGAAGAAAAAATGATTGAAGTAATCCCGGCGATTAACGCTGAAAGTTTTGAGGAGGTAAAAAGTAAAATAAAACTCGTTGAGCCGCACGTTAAATGGGCGCATCTGGATATTGCTGACGGGACATTCACTCCGAATACGCTTTGGCACAATGCCTCTGACTTGTTGACGCTTGAAACCCCGCTTTTGGTTGAGGTGCATTTGATGATCTCGGATATGGATACGCGTTGGCAAGATTGGATTTTGCCGAAAGTCGACCGGATTATTTTCCACGCTGAAGCGGCGCATGATCCGGAATTTGTTTTGAACAAGATTAAGGAATCAAAAAAGGAAGTTGGCGTTGCGATTAGTCCTGAAACGGATTGGAAGAAACTGAAGCCTTTTTGTAGAGTAGCGGACTTGGTGCAAACGCTCGCAGTTCCTCCGGGGCGTGCGGGGCAAGCATTTAAGCCCGATATTCTGGATAAAATTAAACACATCCGCAAATCGCATCCGAAAGCTATAATCGAAGTAGACGGCGGGATCAATTTGGAGACCGGCAAGAAGTGCGCCCACGCCGGCGCCAATATCCTCGTCTCCGCGAATTATATTTTTGGATCAGGGGACATTAAAAAAGCGATTGAGGAGTTAAAAAATGTTTCGTGAAATAAGGATATTCATTTTTATCATCGTTGTTTTTTTATTTGTACCCTCTATTTTTGCAGAGGAGACGAGGCAATATTGGTACGACAACATCAATGTTTCCATTAAAGTAAACAGCGATTCGACAGTCGATATCGAAGAGACGCAAAATTACCATTTCGTTGGATCGTATCACCAAGGTTGGCGGTCGATACCGTACGATAAGATAAGCACCATCTCTCATATTTCTGTTGCGGATGCCGAAAATGGGCAAGCGCTTAAATTTAGCGCAAGGAGGCTTAATAAAGAGGAGCCCTCGAGCTGGGGAAAGTATACATATTTTGAAGATGGGGGCGCTATAAATATCGAATGGTATTATGACTTTCGCGATACAAACCACTCATGGACAATTAAATATAAAGTCCACGGAGCTATAGGATTTTATACGTCAAACGATGGACTCGGATGGAATATTTTTACCGATTACGATGTGCCCGTTCGCAGATCCGACGTCGCGCTGGAGCTCCCTTCCGGAGCCGATTTCATAAATTATAGCGGTGAGAGAGATAACTCGGTAGGCGCATCCTCGAGTCATTTGTCAGGGGATAATAAGGTTTATTTTTCCGGGGAAGATTTTTACGCAAAAGAAGATTTTACGGTTTATGCGACTTGGCCCAAGGGGGTTGTTAGCGAAAAGGCATTTTGGCTTGATTTCATAAATATATACTTTGCTTATATTTTTTCCATATTTGTGGTTTTCACATGTCTCCTAATTGGTATCATTTATCATTTTAAAATAGAAAGAATTAGGAAGGGCGGCCCGATTATAGTTCCGCAATACGACCCGCCGAAAAATTTGCGTCCGGCGATGGCGGAAGTAATTGTGAAGGAAAAAATTACACCGAAAGGCTGGGCTGCAACGGTTGTCGACCTGGCGATAAGAGGATTTGTCAAAATAGAGGAGGATAAAAGCGGATTTTTTACCAAAATATCAAAATTTTTTGGTAGCACCAACTATATTATCCATAAGATAAAAAATTTTGATAACGACCCAGTTCTTGAGGACTATGAAAGAAAATATCTACAGATACTTTTTAATGCCAAAGGCCACTTTTCCGATTATTTTTCAACAAGAGAATTGAAGAAAAGCCAATCTAAAGCTCACAAACTATATCTAAGCATGCAGGCTTTAAAGGAGGATCTCTATAAAGAAGCTGAAATCGATACGTATGCATATGATGTCGGCCCAGCCCAAGAAAAATGGGAAAAGATTATATGGGCTCTTGCTGGAATCGCGATTGCTGTCGGGTTTATTGGGCTTGCTTCAAATACCCTAAGTTTGTTTTTGGTAATAGGCGGCTCTGTCGCCGCGCTTTGGGGATTTATAAAATACGAAGCTAGACTAAATGCATCTGGGAAACTTTTAAAAGAAGAATGGCTTGGGTTTAAGTATTATTTGGAGATCGCGGAAACTCTTCGAATGCAGAATTTAACGCCGGAGATTTTCGAAAAATATTTACCGTACGCGATGATTTTCGGTGTAGAGAAAAAATGGGCAAGGGCTTTTGAGGCAATAAGCATGCCGCCACCTAATTGGTATTCGGGCGGCGTGTATGCAGGAGGATCAGGTGGTTTTTCCGGCCCCGGCGCCTCGTCTTTTTCTCCATCTGCTTTTAGTTCAAGCTTTTCTTCTTCGTTTACAAGCGCATTTTCTAGCTCCGGCGGCGGCGGAGGTGGAGGAGGGGGAGCGGGAGGAGGAGGCGGTGGCGGAGGAGGCGGCGCAAGCTGAAATTATAAAATTTTGATATAATGAATTAAGTTTATGGCACATCTACACGATGACAAAATTAAGTTTCTTGAACAAAAGGCTAACGAGATTCGCGAGTCAATTATTGAGATGCTCGTTCAAGCGGGGAGCGGGCATACGGCCGGTCCCTTGGGGATGGCCGATATTTTTACGGCTTTTTATTTTCATATTTTAAATCACGATCCGAGAAATCCTTTGTGGGAAGAGCGTGATCGGCTTGTACTTTCGAATGGGCACATCTGCCCCGTGCAATATGCTGCGCTCGCGCACGCCGGATATTTTCCGATTGAGGAATTAAAAACGCTGCGCAAGTTTGGAACTCGATTGCAAGGGCACCCACATAGGGGAGCGCTTCCGGGAATTGAAATAACATCGGGTCCGCTTGGTTCAGGGTTCGGGCAGGCGGTTGGGATTGCGTATGGGGCTAGAATGGATGGTTCGACAAGCTCACCACAAGTAAAATTCCGGACATATGTTTTTATGGGCGACGGCGAGCAGGATTGCGGAATAATCTGGGAGGCAGCAATGTTTGCGGGGAAAAATAAACTCTCTAACCTAACTGGAATTATAGATAGGAATAATATTCAGATTGATGGGATGACTGAAGATATAATGCCGCTCGAGCCGTTGCGAATGAAATACGAATCTTTCGGCTGGCACGTTTTGGATATCGACGGGCATAATTTCGAAGAAATTGTAAACGCGGTTGAGGAAGCTAAAGCAATTTACGAGAAGCCGACTATGATTATCGCGCATACGATTCCAGGTAAAGGAATCAAGGAAATCGAATTCGATTACAAGTGGCACGGGATCCCGCCAAATAAAGAACAAGCGGCGAAATTTTTGCATGAATTGCGGACGCTCGGCGGCAAAATCACGAGCGAGCACCAATGAAATTTACCCATAACCATGCCACAGTATTTTTCTGGATTGGGCTTTTAGGGCTAGCTTTGTTTTCTGCGCTAGCGTATAAATATTATTTTCCAAGCGAACCGCTACAGCGCGCTTGCACCGAGGAGGCCAAAATCTGCCCCGACGGATCCTATGTCGGCCGAATCGGCCCCAACTGCGAGTTTGCGGCATGCCCGGATTTAAAAACAGAAACACTCTCTCTTTATTCCAGCTTAGATTGGAAAAGGGCCGAAAATGTAGAATGGTCAGAAATCGGAGATTACAAATTAATAGGGTATAAAGTAAGCGCAGAGGGCAGCGCGGTAATAGACGCTTACAATAATGATTTTCGCGAATATTACAATGTTTTATTGGCTAGAAACGGATGGAGTGAAAATTTAAAAATAGCCGCTGACGGGCCCGACGGCGGTATCTGGGGTTATATTAAAAACGGGAAACATATAATTTTTGAATATAGCCGTTCTGTCAAAACAATTTCGATATTTTGGAATGATGCAAACATGATTTTTAAAAATCAACTCGATACATCCACATGGAAAACCTACCGCAACGAAAGATTTGCTTATGAAATAAAATTTCCAAGCGACTCTATTTTGACTGAGGAAGATCCTAATCTTGGCGAAGCTAGTATAAAAATAGTAAAAGAATTAGGAGCGAACGCGCCCAATATAAGTATTAAAAACTGGCCGGTATTTTTGTCTGTTTGCCAAGACTGTGGAGGAGGCGGACTTGGTATTGATAATATTAAAATTGAAGAGCCTGTTAATTTGGGCGGCAGATTATACAAAGCTAGCGGATATTTTTATTACGGCGAGAAAGATAGCCATAAAATCTTATCTATTGATTTTGGTAATTTTCAGCTTTTTTATGGGTTTAGGTCAGAATATAAGAAACCTTTTAGCCAGCAAGAGATAGATAAATACGATAAATTAACGAAACAAATCCTATCCACTTTTAAATTTTTGAAATAATAAGCGGCGGTTTGATTAACAGTTATTTTATGTTATTATCCAAATATGGAAACAATGATAAAAAAAGAATATAAGGAGATTTTACGCCGGCAAAACAAGCTTGAAATGGAGTTGGAATTGATTAAAAAAACCGTTTTAGCAAATGACGAATCCAATATAAAACCTTCCGTCCTAAAGCGCTGGGATAGGATTAGCCGAGATATGGATCGTGGCAAGGTTGGGCGCACATTCAATTCTGTACAGGAAGCGAAAAAGTGGCTGAAGAATCTATAATGTGGTTCAATTAGATTTAAATTTAGTAAAACAGATAAGTTATTCTCAAGCATTTGAGAAGATTGCTATTAAATTAAAGAAGAAGGATAGAACGCTTTTTGATCAGCTTAGCGTACAGATAGAAAAGACAATTCGTATTCCGAGTATTGGTAAGCCTTTACGTTACACCTTAAAAAACCGCAGGCGATTGCACGTCGGGTCTTTTGTTTTAGTTTATGAATTTTATGATAGCGAATTACGCTTTATTGACTTTGACCATCACGATAAAATTTATAAAAAATATAAATAAAAAAGAATGAATCTCAAAATTATCGTCGTCTCGCTTACTGCAGGAATATTGCTTTTTGCCGGGTATTTTGCCGGGCGGAATTATTTAAGGCCCGTTTTCAGACAGAACGGAACAATTTACTTTGAATCAGATCCCTACTTTAAAAATTGGGATTCCGGAAAACAGCGCGAATACTGTGCGGCTAACGGCGGAAAAGTTAATGAATGCGGACCGCTTTGCGAGAATTGTGTTGCCGCCGTTTGCTCTTTAACATGTGAATTTGCTGCCGCAGATATATCAACATGGCAAACCTACCGCAATGAAAAATACGGGTTTGAGGTGAAATATCCAGCCGATTTAATTCAAAAAATTAATGATGACGGTTTTCCTACCATTTATATATCGGACGGATGGTATTCGGGATTGAGTATTAATACTGCACCTCTCGACACACTATTTAAAGTTGGCAACGATTCTTATAAATTGCAATACGACCAAAACACAAATGAATGGATTCGGGGCACATTTGACGATGCCAAGAACGATTTTGTCTTTAAACCAAATTGCGAAAAAATTACGCCATTAGGTGTCCAACGCGTGCCTTCCTATGCAATGGGAAGAGGACGCGCAGTAGAGTACGTAGTTATTTTGAGAGATAAATTTTTAATTTTTTCTGAAGCTCCCGATGAACCGATTGTCCCGCCTTGGGCTAGCGATATTTTTAATAAGGTGCTTGGTACTATTAAATTTAATGACCCCGGATCAATTTTAAAAGCTATTTGTAAATGATGTTTAAAACAACCATCCCCACTTTTAAGTTTATTGATACCAGAGTCCGATGATTTATTTCAGAAAAATGACCGAGATGAATATTGGCCTGTTCCCGGTGGCGATTTTTATTGCGATAGTGTTGACTCTAAGTATTGGCGGAATTTTGCATGTTCGGGAAATTACGAAGCAGACGTATTTCACAGAATTGCGCGCGGCGAATGATTTTGAATATGTTAATATTAGACAAGCACGGAAACTAAAATAAATATATGCCAATAAATCCAAATTTAAAACTTGCAGAAAATATTCTGGACCTCAAAACCGTTGAGCAGGCGCCAACACGGAAGGGATACGGCGAGGGGCTTTTGGAAGCAGGGGAGAGGAACGAAAAAATAGTTGCGCTTTGCGCGGATCTAACGGGATCGACCATGATGGATCTTTTCGCAAAAAAATTTCCAGCGCGATTTATCCAAGCTGGCATTGCGGAGCAAAATTTGGCAGCGCTTGCGGCGGGTCTCGCCAACTATGGAAAAATCCCGTTCATTTCTAGTTATGCTATGTTTTCTCCTGGAAGAAATTGGGAACAGATTCGAACGACGATTTGTTACAACAATGTCCCGGTTAAAATCGCAGGATCTCACGCGGGAGTTTCCGTTGGTCCGGATGGCGCTACGCACCAGGCCATAGAGGACATCGCGATTACGCGCGTGATTCCGAACATGACCGTCATCGCCCCATGCGATACGCACGAAGCGAAGAAAGCAACGCTTGCAGCTGCGGAATATAACGGGCCAGTATATTTAAGATTCACTAGAGAAAAAACTCCTATCATGACGACTACAGACACGCCATTTAAAATTGGCCGTGCCGAAATATTTTTTGATTCGCCGGATGGCAAACACCCAGATGTCGCGATTGTCGCGTGCGGCCCGCTTGTCCATAATGCGATTTTGGCCGCGGCCGAATTAGAAAAGGAGGGGATTAAAGTTCGCGTGATTAATAACCACACGATAAAACCGATGGATGAGATAACGATTATCCAAGCCGCTAAAGATGCGGGGGCGATAGTTACCGTAGAGGAGCATCAAATTGCAGGCGGCATGGGTTCAGCCGTTGCCGAGGTCCTCGCTAAAAATCACCCAGTCCCAATCGAATTTGTTGGCGTGAGTAACAGATTCGGGGAATCGGGTAATCCCAACGAGCTGGTTGAGGCGCTGGGCATGGGAGCAGGTTCAATCAAGAAAGCAGTCCAAAAAGTGCTCCAAAGGAAGGCGGCATAGTATACCTTATCAAGGTTCTAACTAGCTAAGACTAGATTAGGGGACAAGCAGTGGGAATCCAAATTGCCCTTGCTTATCCACAAATGATTTAGCCCGAAGGGTATACACTTAAATAAGAGAATTGAATCGGTAACCCCGCTCTGTGGGGAGCCGATTTTTTATTTTACAAGCTAATTGCGAAAAAAGTTAATATGAGAAAAGTTAAAGCAAGGAAAAGCAAAAATAAGGGAGGATATGCGGATACGCAAACCGTGATTGCGTTTTCGGTTATAACGTTTGTACTAGCTCTTTCGATTCCGGCAAAATTGGTCATGGCCGAAGTTGCGATATCGATGGGCGGTATCTCATCTCTCGCGCTTGATGGGATGGCGAACGCGATAGCGGCCGCGCCAGCATTTTCTCTTTTCGCGCTGGGCTTCGTCTCAGCGATGATGTTTCTTGGCGTAATTTGGGACAAATTTAGCCTTCAAAAACTAGCTAGAGTTGGATACAGGAGCAAAAGAAGAAGATCGGCCAGCGGGAAAGGCGGGTACATCTCGATGGAGCTTGCTTCTATGACTGCCTTCTCGATTTTACTTGTTGTCCTAATTTCTTCGCCAGTCTTCGTATGAAAATTTTTTTGAACGTCATCGGCATTCTGCTGACACTCGGGGCGGCTTTAGTCGTTCTTAAAAGTTTTCTTTTATGGCGGGGGTTTTTGCGTGGAGGCATCCTTCTTTTCGTATTGGGTTTTGCGTTTTTTGCCTTCGGCTTTGCATTTAGGATTTTTGAATCTTCCCCCAATTTTGATTTAATATTTTTTGCCGCGGGAGCGGCATTTTTGCTAATTGGAGCAAAAAAAGTCTTTTCTCTTAATCCCAGTGGGTTAAATAAATAAAATATGGCCGACATTTTTATTAAAGACGTGATGGTGAAAAACGTGATAAGCGTTGGACCCGAAACTGCGCTCATCAAGGCAGCGCAGATTATTATGGAGCATGGATTCGATGGCGTACCAGTGGTTGATAAAGAAAACAAATTAGTCGGGATTTTGACGGAATACGATTTGATCGAAAAAAGCTCTTCCATACATTTGCCGACCTTTCAGAAAGTTTTGGAGAATTTAAAAGTTTTTAAACAGGATAGTTCGGAATTTCAAAAAGAAGTCAAAGAGGTAACGGCGCTTAAAGTCCAAGACGTTATGAATGATGATCCACTAACGCTCACACCAGAAACTTCATTCGAAGAGATGGTAAAAACTTTTCGGGAGCATCACAGGGTAAATCCAATACCAGTTATCGATAAAGATAGAAAGGTCATCGGCGTCGTCAGCCGATTCGACGTTTTAAAACCATTACAAATATTAAACAAAAAAAATGGCTAACTCAAATGAAAAATTAGTCCAAAATACTTTAAAAACGCTCGGTAAAGAATTCGTCGTAGTTGGCAAAACCCGCGTGCGCTCGTGGCACGCCTGGCTCGCGATTGGTCTCGCAATCGGGATTTCCGCTGGCATTTTATATGTTGCAAACCGTTCCGGGGAATTTGAACAAGGGACAGCACAGACGGTGTCGCCTACCTCTTATGTCCTCACTATTTCGCAAACCCCACGTGCCACAGTCGGCCTCGGAAGAACTTTAACGAATAAAAGAGTTGACCAGTCCTTCACTGTTCCGACTAATCTCCCTTTGCAGTCGGTTAGGCTAGCTTTAACTAAGGTAGGAACTCCTACACAGCAAATTACGGCCTCAATCCGTAAAACGAGAACCGGACCGGATTTAGTTTCAGCTGTTCTTGCTTCTCAATCCGTTGGCACAACGCTTTCTCTGTCGGATGCAGAATCTACCGATCTGGCTCAAACCTCTTCTTTGCTCAACCTAGTTGCGACATTTAAATCCCCAATAACGCTTACTGTCGGCGCAAAATATTTCCTGGTGCTTACGGCAAATACTGTAAACTACTACAACTTCTACCGCGTTGCCGTTGATAACCTCAACCCATACTCGGGAGGCAATATTATTGCTAGCGGTCTGGCAAAGCCCAGACTCGATGCGGTTGCGACGATGACGTTTGTCAAACCAACTATTACAGTTCTTGTCCCGAATGGAAAAGAGATATGGCAGAAAGGTGTAAGTAAAACAATTACGTGGCAGCCATACAATAGACCTATTTCTTACTGCGGCACCAGTTTGCCTTGCCCAACTCCCACTCCGGAGCCGGTAACTATTACTCTAGTTCAGGTGTCTGGATTGCCATGTTCATCTAGCCCTTGCCCGGTTCCAACTGTTATTCCGCCATTGCCGATCGCCAAGAATATCCCGGACTCAGGATCGTTTAACTGGACAGTGGGACAAAATTTGGGCGGGCAATCAATTCCTGATGGCATGTATATTATTCAAATTTCCAATAGTTTATCGTCCGATTCGAGCGACGGTACGTTTAGTATTACGGCGCTGATCAGTAATAAATTTAAAATTGGGGATCTCATAGGAGTTACCAAAGGCCCAATAAATGTAAGGTCGTGTTCAAGCCAGAACTGCTTAATCCTTGGCATGCAAAATGCCGGGGCGCTCGGAACAGTTTCTATGCCGCCACCCAATCCTGCTAGTCAAACATACCCTGCTTACGTGGATGGATACTGGTGGTGGTATGTAAATTTTGATTCCGGAGCTGACGGATGGGTTGTAGAGAATTATCTCGAAAAACTTTTTATTGAAATCTGACGACAAGTAATATAAAGTCGCAAATAATATCAAAATGGCCGATGAAAATAAAAACAAACCAATGAGTTTAGTAAATGATACTTTTAGAACTCTCAGGAACGATGTTGTCGTCGTCGGCAAAGCACGCGTGCGCTCGTGGCACGCC
>Ga0209619_10001607_pt1 | contig 16546 bp, 10 predicted proteins | sample Rifsed16ft3_FD_184011 | JGI IMG/M metagenome (GOLD analysis project Ga0209619, IMG submission 184011) | Soil microbial communities from Rifle, Colorado, USA - sediment 16ft 3 (version 2) | ecosystem: Environmental > Terrestrial > Deep subsurface > Rock core/Sediment | place: Rifle, Colorado... | reverse complement strand
AGTCAAAGGTTAAAAGTCAAATGTCAAAAGCATGTCTCAAATCTATTAAACAATCAGGAAAGCTTGATTCGGGATCGAAGGACAAAAATATTTTTTAAGTGAGAGCGGCTTTAACATATTTACTTTGAGCAGCATTTTAGAGTATATCAATAGTACCTTATCCAGATAAATATTACATTTGAACCGAAGATTTCAACTAACTAACTATTTCTAATAAACGTTCAAGTAATAAGGAATATTAAATGCTCACTAAAAAGAAAAAGCTTTCAAAAAGAGAAATAAAAGAAGATAAGCTCGTTACAACTTATTATAGGGTTTATAATTATTTTTATGAGAATAAAAACCGTATAGGTATATATGCAGGCGGACTGCTGGTAGTTATTGCTGCCATCTATTTTTATATGAACAACAAAGCAGAAAATAACAAGCAAGCTGGAATTCAGCTTTCACGAGTAATGGGTTTGTATGATACGGGTGCATATCTTGAAGCAATTGAGGGAAGGCAAGGAACCAATATTGTAGGACTGAAAAAGATAGTGTCCGAATATGGCAGCACTGAAAATGGGGAAACAGCAAAAATATTTTTGGCAAATGCTTACCAGATGCTTGGGAAAGTTGAAGAAGCTTTTAAATATTATGAAGATTACGATGGGAGCAATGAAACATTTCAAGCAACTGCGTTATCAGGTGAAGCCGGTTATTATGAGTACAAAAAGGATTACGAAAAAGCCGCTGATCTTTATTTAAGTGCTTCTCGAGTTGCTAAAGAGAATGTGCTCAATCCCGAATACATGCTGAAGGCGGCAGTAAATTTCATTGATGCCGGCAAAAAAGAAGAGGCGAAAGATCTTCTTGAAACAATTCGAAAAGATTATCAAACCTCTACTGCGTTTAGAGAAGTGGATAAATATCTTACATTAGTTAATTAACCAATAAACAAAGGAGTTTCTATTAAAAACCTTCTTCTGTCTTATTTTACAAAAAATTTGGAATACACATTTTTAGGCCTTGGAAGTCAATTTTATCAACTCTAAATCTGAAAATGACTTCTTAAGGCGGTACTATTTAGCAAACAATTTTTTACAAAAATAAAACTAGAAAATTTAGTTATTTTAAGTTAGTTTTTTAGAGCGGAGACATTTATATTTATAAACAAAAAAAAGGAGTTACTATGAAAAAAGCACTACTTTCAGTGTTGCTGATTCTGTTGCTGATTTCGGTTGATTATGCGCAGGTTAAAATTTCTACTGCATATAATTATCCACCACAAGACCTAGTTCTTTCGGGATTAAAAAGCATTAGGGGAATGGCATATCATCCAGATCCAGTAGGCAATGGACACTCTGGAATTATGTTAACCAACTATAGTGACCAGGGTTATGTTCATGTTTTTGAAACTGTTAGTGATGATTCTATTCAATTAGTATGGTCTTCTCCAAAGGTAGCCGCGAATGGTGGTGGTTCAACACCAAGATATTGCCTCTTTGGCGATTTAGATAACGATGGTCTTTTAGAGGTTATTTATCAAAGCGCTGGAAATGGAATATTTATTTTTGAGTGGGATGGTGTTCCAGGTAGTTGGAATTTTGGTACACAACCTTCTCAATTAATTTCTTCAACCATTTTTGCTGGTGTTGCTGGTAATGCTGAATTTTTTGAAATTGCAGATCCAGACATGGATAATGTAAACGAATTATTAATTTCATACAATTCATCGCCGGCTGTTAATGATAGACACTATATCATTAGTGCTGTTGGAGATTGGAGTACCGATAGCCCAGGGTTCTCTGGTTTTGTTCTCGAAAAAGATTTTTCTATTCCAGACTTAGCTGCCTGGGGTGCTGGAGGCCAAAGTCCATACACTCTAATTTCGGCTCAACTAGACGGTACTGGTAACAAGGAAATGATATTGCATAATTGGAATTTCATGAATGTACTTCCAGTTCGTACTACTGGTGCAGATACTTATATCTTATCAGATACCACAAATCATAAACAAAGTATTCAACTTGGTGGTCTTAGTGATGATGTTGCTTTATTTGGAGGTATGGCATATGATATAGATGGTGATGGCAGGGAAGAAGTTTATTTACCTGTTTATTACGGTGATGTGAGTCATAAGGGATGGGTGCATATGATTCATTACGAACCAGGACAAAGTACAGCCGAAATAGATTCTACAAATACCTTTTTACTTGATATGTCACCTATTAATGGATCAGTTGGGTTTGGCTATGGTTATGGTGATTTGGACGGGAATGGAAAAAAGAATTTATATTTCTCGAGTGTATATCCATATAACGTGGTTTCCGCAGAATTTCAGGGCGGGAATAAACTCGATGCAAACAATTGGGTTTATAGCCTTGTATATGCAGGACAGGATGATATTTACACTAATATGACAATTAAAGACTCTCTTGGGAATGCAGATACTTCTTATGTTGTGCAGCCTGCATTTGCTTCTAAAATTTATTCTCGTGATACAGACTTTGATAAAGATGGATTTCAAGATATCTTATTACCTTACCAAGCCATTAATGACAGCATAGAGGTTAAAACTTTTACATTCAATTCTTCTACACAACAATTTGACAGCGTTGTAACTAAAATTGAAAACCCTAAGAGATGGGGATTCAGAATTTTAGAAAGTCTAACGCCCAGCGGGATAGACGTAAAAGAACTAACTATTATTACACCCAATGATTTTACGCTTGAGCAAAATTATCCAAATCCATTCAACCCGGTAACTACCATTAGATTCCATTTACCTGTTGATAAAAAGGTTTCTTTAAAGGTTTATGATATGCTAGGTGAGGAAATCTCTTCATTAATTAATAATGAAGAATTCAGTAAAGGAGTTTATGAAGTAAATTGGGATGGAACAAATAACGCAGGAATTAAAGTTGCGAGCGGTAATTATATTGCCGAATTGAAATTTGGAAACTTCACCAAATCAATTAAAATGTCATTACTCAAATAATATATTTATTCTTTAAAATAAAGCCGTGAAATTGAAATATATTTCACGGCTTTTTTTATTGAATTAAAGTTATGACTTACCTTACGCAATGTTGAGATTACAAACCCAGTTTCTTTGCATTGCTTTATATGTTCGTTTAGAAACTGGGTTTGTTCACGAATTCCAATCGTCATTATGCGTAAGATAACTTATGTAATAAAGTGTTTTGAAAAATCACGTGTTGAGGTTGTCATTTTATTTTCGTAACGATTTCGTGCCTTAGCTGTGAAAAGGAATTTAGTTAGATAAAGATTCACGATGAAAATGCTAAGACGCGAAGAAGAAACAAAGGTATTTTAATTCGACAGCAGGAATTTTCTTGCATAACCTTTTATATATCTTTAATTTTGGATTAAGGGGACTTTAATATGTTATATGATTACGTGAATCAAATGAACTTTTTCATTCTCAACATACCGGAGGTTTGAATGATAAAATTGTCGCTTCATTTTCTTCTTTTTTTTGTTTTCATCAACACACTTTTCGCTGGTACAACAGGCAAATTATCAGGCAAAATAATAGAAGCAGAATCTAAAGAACCTTTGATAGGAGTAAATGTTATTATTGAAGGAACTGCTTTCGGAGCCGCCACTGATGTTAACGGTTATTTTGTAATTAATAACATTCCGCCCGGCGAATATACGGTAGCTATTTCCGCCGTAGGATATCAAAAGAAAAGAATAATTAAGGTAAAGATTTCAGTTGACTTTACCACAAAGCTTGATGAAGAGCTAAGTTCGGAAGCAATTACAATTGAAACAGTCGTAGTGGAAGCAAAAAGTCCATTAATCAGAACCGATTTAACTTCGTCGCAGACTACAATTGATGCTCAGCAAATCAAAAATCTTCCAGTTGAAAGCATCAGTCAGATATTAACATTGCAAGCTGGTGTAACGCAAGCACCTGATGGCACCATCCACATCAGGGGTGGACGTTCAAGCGAAATCTCATATACTGTAAACGGTATTTCTATTTCTAACCCATTTGATAATTCGGCATCCATAAGTATTGCAACTAATGCGATTCAGGAATTATCTGTTATAAGCGGAACCTTTAATGCAGAATACGGAAATGCTATGAGCGGTATAGTTAATACTATAACAAGAGAAGGCGGCAACTCGCTCACCGGTGAGATTTCCTTTTATAGCGGTGATCATATTAGTCCGCGCCAAAGCACTTTTTTTAATGTTGAAGATGTTGATCCATTAAGTAATTATGTTGCAGAATTTACTCTCGGAGGTCCAATTCCGTTTACAGGTAATGATGCATCATTTTTCTTTTCAGGAAGAATTGATGATGATAAAGGATGGCTATACGGAAAACGAGAATATAATATTGATGATCATGTCTTAATCAACCCGGCTGACCCAAATGATATTAAATTAAAAAGAACAGGTGATAACGCAGTTGTGGAAATGAATCCAAGTAAAGAAATAAGTGCTACCAGCAAATTCACGTATAAACCGACTTCGACAATAAAAATTAATTATGACGCTATCTATTCAAAATCAGATTATAAAATTTACAGCCAAGATTTTAAGTATAACCCGGAGGGAACACTTGGTTATCATGAACAGGGATTGCTGAATTCGGTAGAACTAAGACATGCTGTTGATCAAAACACTTTTTATTCAATAAAGGGTTCGTTAAACCTGAATTGGAATAGCAGTTATTTACATCCATTGCTTGACCAAAAGGGGAAAGAAGTCTTTTTTACTCCGGGTGATGATTTAAGCTTGCTTCATCCCGATCCCCGTCATCAACCGACAGAATATCTCACAACACCAGCGCCTTACACATTTTTATTTGGGGGAACACAAAATGGTCATAATTATGAAAGGTCTAATACTATTGGTGTTAAGCTTGATTTGTCAAGCCAGGTTGATAGGAACCATGAAATAAAATTCGGCTTGGGAACAAAAATTCACAAGCTTGATTTCGAGAGCTTTACAGTAAAGAGAGATACCGTACTTTACTTTACTCCAACTATACTTGGAACCAATACATCCGACCATGATTATTATATAAAAAAACCATTTGAATTTTCAGCCTACCTCCAGGATAAAATGGAATATGAAAATATTGTTGTTAATATCGGGCTGCGTTATGATTTGTTTGATCCAAAGTCACAGTATTCAACTAATAGAACTTATCCAACTCCGAACGATCCTCAAGTTCCGCCTTACATTGATAAAAGCACTTTATTAGCGGATGCGAAAATAAAGCATCAGATTTCACCTCGAATCGGAATATCATTTCCGATTACCGACAAAGGAATAATCCATTTTTCTTATGGCCATTTTTTCCAGATGGCACCGTTTCGATATCTCTACGCTAATTCTGAGTTTGAATATAGTCTTACTGCAGGAAGACCGCTATTCGGAAATGCGGAATTGAATCCTGAAAAAACTGTAACGTATGAACTTGGATTGCAGCAGCAATTATTCGAGGATCTTGCGTTCAATGTAACCGGTTTCTTTAAAGATATTAGAGATTTGCTTGCAACACAGGTTATTAGAGTAAGCGGTGACAGAACATATCAGAAATATGTAAACAAAGATTATGGAAGCGTTAAAGGAATTACTTTTACACTAACTAAAAGACGAACTGCACAGGATATGCTTGGTATTTCAGTTGATTATACATATCAAACTGCCGAAGGAAATGACAACGATCCAGACGCTTTCTTTCTCGATATTTCTTCAGGAAGACAAGCTGAAAATGTTGTTATTTATCTTCCTTGGGATCAAACACACACATTAAATACAACAATATCATTTGGAAATCCCGATGATTGGAATATCAGTTTGATTGGCAGATTGGGTACAGGTTTGCCTTATACACCTGAAATATTTGAGACACAAATTTCAGTTAAAACAAACAGCGGGAGAAGACCTTCAACTGCTAGAGTTGACCTTCTTGCCGAAAAGATTTTTAAGATTTATGAATATAACTTAAGCATTTTCTTAAAAGTATATAACTTGTTTGACACTTTGAACGAGCGATTCGTATACCTTGATACCGGCAGGGCAGGCTATTCATTATTTCAGACGACAGGTGGAACTAAAACAACGCAGGATCTTTCTGAGAAAATTCCGGGGGTTCATTCACCCAACGAATATTATCAAAGACCCAATTATTACTATCCGCCTCGGGAAGTCAGCTTAGGTTTTTCTTTTGAATTCTAATTTATCGTAGAAAGCAACAAATTATGAAAAGACAAATATTTTTAGTTTTAACACTAAGTTCACTTTTCTTTATTTCCACACTCTCATTTGCACAAGACAATTATGAACAGCTTAGGAAAAATGAACGAGAAAAAGTAAAGGAATATTTTTGGCAGATGCACGCAAACTCTCCCAGATCAAATAGGCTGCCCGAATCATCAAAAACTGAATTGAATAATTTTCCTGGTAAGATTAATGCCCCGGCTAAAACGGCTTTTCACGAGCGCCGAAAAAATTATTTTATGAACGGCAACAGAGTTCTCTCCGAAATTTACAATTACGGTGGAATTGCACCCGGTTATGATTTACTTCGCGGTGTAAATAATGGTGTTTGGAGAAGTTCATCTTACATTTTCCAATTTTGTCCAATCATTGCTGCTTCGGTTTCCGACAAAGATGACCCTAATAAAAGATTACACATTATCTCAGATGGCTTATGGGATTACCCAGCGTTAAGAGAAGTTGATCCGGCCGATAATACTTTTTTATGGACTTTTCAACCCTTGCCTGGTTACTCCGATTCACTATCAGATGTAATGGCATCAAACCCGGCATCTGATAAAGATGGAGACGGTAAACCCGATAGCTGGCCTTATGAATGGTACAATCCAACACTAGGTAAATATGTTTGGCCCGGTTATCTTGAACAGGATGCGACCAATGCCGATCTCGAGGTTTTTTGGGGAATGGACGACAGGGATAACCGCGAATTTAATTATTATCCTTTCAGCGATGATTTATTGCGAAAGGGACTTGGTGTGCAAATTGATGGGAGAGCTTTACAATGGAGTAATACCCTTGCAGAGAATAGCATATTCTTTGTTTATACCATAACGAATGTCAGCGAGCAGGATCTCGATTCCGTTTATTTCGGTATTTATGGCGATTGCGATGTTGGCGGCGGCTCGCCTGAAAATACGGATGATAACGGATTATTTGTCCCACCATATAATTACGACGGTAACCACCCAGTTGAGCATATTCCTCCTTATGCGAGAAGTATGGTATACTTTTTCGATCCGGATGGGATGGGTGCTTTGCAGATTCCGGTTGGTTATGTCGCATGTAAATTTCTTGAAAGTCCAGGAAATCCTAATAATGGAATTGACGACGATGGTGACGGCATGACTGATGAAGCACAAGATGATGGAATAGACAATGATGGAGATTGGAATGCAGCAACTGATGATGTTGGAATTGACGGAATTCCTAACACAGGTGATGAAGGTGAAGGAGATGGAATTCCAACTGCCGGAAGAAAGTTACCGAATGGTGCACTTGATCCTTTATATCCTGGTGAACCAAACTTCGAATTCACTGATCTCGATGAAGCAGATCAAATAGGTTTGACCAGCTTCAATAGCTGGACATGGAATACGGATAAAGTTTCAAATGATGAATCGATGTGGAACCGTATTAAAGCAGGTAACTTCAGCGAAATTATTCAAAATACGGATATCGTTTTTATTTTTGGATCAGGAGTTATCTCACTCAAAAAAGGCGAAACAAAAAGAATTTCAATGTCACTTTTATTTGGTGAAACTCTCGATGATCTATTAGTTTCTGCAGAGACTGTGCAAAGGATTTATAACGCTAATTATCGTTTCTTTAAACCGCCATCTAAACCGAATGTATTTGCTGTTCCCGGTGATAAAAAAGTTACATTATATTGGGACAGTAAAGCTGAAGAAAGTTTTGATCCTTTGACCGGAAAAGACTTTGAAGGTTATGTCATTTATAGAAGCACCGATCCTACTTTCAGTGATCTTCAAACCATAACTGATGGCAGGGGAAACGCTTTCTTTTCAACGCCCTTAAAAAATTTAAAGGGAGAAGATGCGCGCTGGGATATTGATAAACGGGACGAACCCTATGTTGACGTAAACGGAAATGGGAAATATGACGGCGGTGAACCTTACACTGACATTAACCTCAACGGGCATTGGGATTCAAAAATCACCGATTGGTGGAGAGAGTATCATCCTGTCAGCTTTGGCGGCAGAGGCATCCAATATTATATGGGAAATAACACTGGATTAGTTCATTCTTTTGTTGATTCCAACAAAGTAATCAACGGACAAACATATTATTATGCAGTTGTAGCGTATGATCATGGTGATTCGACTGGAATTCCTCCGACTGAAACAACCAAAAAAATTACTGTTGACCCGATCACATCTACAATAGATTATGATGTGAACACTGTGCAGGTTATTCCCGGTCCAAGAGCCAGTGGTTATTCTTCTACAAATACTTCCTCGTTTGGATTAACGCAAATTAGTGGAATTGGGAATGGTGAAGTTAAAATTCATATGTTCAACGACCTGGCAGTTCTGGATAATGTTGAGTATAAATTAGCATTTAGCGATTCAACTTTTAACAGCATTCAGAAAAAAGCTCAAAAAAATTATTCGGTACTAAAGCTTAAGTCTGTTGAAGATCGCGTTTCTTTTTTTGATACAAATTTCAGCAATTTAAGTTACCAGGATCTTGATCAATCATTTAATCTAACGGTAAGTAAAAGTAATGTTACCTATACGGAAAACATTGATTACGTTGTTGATTACATGAGAGGTATTATCCGCAGAACAGGAATAAGCTCTATTCCGGTAAATGAATTTTGTGATGTAACCTACCGTTATTATCCAGTTTATCAAAGTACTTTATTGGCTAACGAAGATGGCAACCCGGTATTCGACGGATTAAAAGTTTTTGTTAACGATCAGCCAAAACTTGCTTTCGATTCATTAGGATCTAGATGGGCTGAAGGAAATACGAATTATAATTTTAAGGTAGCCATTTCAACTTTAGGTGCCAAAAAGGCCCTTTACCCAGCCGATTATGAAATAAGATTTTCATCGCAAATCATAGATTCAGCAAGAGTGCTTCGCGGCAGCCAATTTACTACAGTCCCTGTTAGATACAGCGTAAGATTAACCCCCTCTAATCAAAGGATCTGGTCACTATTAAAAGAAAGTCCATCAAATAATCAATGGGATCCTGGAGATGAAATAATTCTTTTCACGCCGACTTCAAATGCTACCACAAGTGATACTGCGACATGGGGGATAATTATTACAATTCCGGATACAAGCGTAGTAAATCCCATCGCTCCAACTGATGGAGATATTTTGTTGATTAGGTCGTTAAGGCCGTACAGTAAAACCGATGCCTTTTCATTTACTGCTAAAGCCGGAACATATAGCAGCGATCTTACCAAATCGCGTCTTGATGATATTTATGTTGTCCCGAATCCTTATGTTGGGTTTAATGAGTTGGAACCGGTAAACAAGCTTCCAGGCAAAACAAGAGGGGAAAGAAGAATTTATTTTGAAAATCTTCCATTAAAATGCACGATTAGAATATTTACTCTAAGCGGCGAGCATGTAAAAACAATAGAACATGAGTCAACATTTGAAAACGGAAGAGAATTTTGGAATTTGCTGAATGAAGACGGATTTAGTGTAGCTTACGGGATTTATTTCGCTCATATTGATGCGCCCGGAATTGGAGAAAAGATTCACAAATTTGCATTAATAAAATAACTGCCGAGCAATTTTGAATTTAACTTTATAAATCAATTATTTTCTTTTATTTCTCTTAGAAGCAAAAATTTCTAACTGTAAGAACTTGGATAAAAAGGATTATGAAAAGTAAACAGGAGTTTGAAATGAAATTGTATTCAAAAATAATATTAGCTTTTTTTCTTTTCTCACTAGTAAACGGAAGTATTGCTCAAAGCGGTGCTTCACTAAATAAAACCGGTACAACTGCCGCACAGTTTTTGAAAATCGGTGTTGGTACACGAGCAATAGGAATGGGTGGGGCATTTACCACTGTAGAAAGCGACGTAAACTCAATGTACTGGAATCCTGCAGGCTTAGCAAGAATATATTCAAGAGAAGCAACTTTTAATCATATTGATTGGATATTTGATGTGAATTACGATTATACATCTTTTGCCATGAATTTACCTGAACTTGGTACTGTTGGGGTATTTGTTTCTGTTCTTTCTGGAGGTGAAATGCAGGTACGAACATTAGAAAAACCTGAAGGGACAGGTGAAATTTTTAACGCAGGTGCACTGGCAGTTGGTCTTTCTTTTGCAAGAAAGTTAACTGAAAATTTTGCGATAGGATTTAATGCTAAATATATTCGTGAATATATTTGGAATGAATCTGCTTCAAGCTTTGCATTTGATGTGGGCACTTTATATACAATTCCTCTTCTTAACGAGTTTAGAATTGGAGCGAGTATTTCGAACTTCGGCTCGAAAATGAAAATGGACGGAAGAGATATTCTGTTAATTAAAAAAGTTGGAGCAGGCGAGGGTAACATCATCAACACTGATATACAGCTTGATGAATTTGATCTCCCTCTTATCTTTCGAATAGGTGTTGGAGTTGATGTTATTAAAGATGCAAACCAGAGATTGACTGCTGCTGTGGATGCAATTCATCCAAATGATAATTCGGAATCTGTAAATACTGGTTTTGAATATGCCTGGAACGAAATGTTTTTTGCTCGTGCTGGTTATAAGTCATTATTTGAAGAAAAGGGTGAACAAGGGTTAACACTTGGTCTCGGTATTAACTATCGAATAATTGAATCTGTAAAGATAATGCTGGATTATGCTTACCAGGATTTTGGACGACTGAAAAATGTACAGTACATTTCGTTAGGTATAAGGTTTTAAGATGTAATATAGATATGCCAGATTTCCGTAGTGGAAATAGGAACTCTAAATCTGGTATATCTAAAAAGACTATCCACCTTATGTGTAGGTATAACTTTCATTAATCTTACATATCTACTTAATTTGATTTTTCAAAAATCCCACTAATTTTGCCAAAAATCTATGAAAACTCATTAGTTTTTAGCAAATTCCCTTCAAAAATTTAAAATTCTCATTTCTTGACTTTCAAGCCATCTATGGATATTTTTTCACTCCACTTATAAACAAAAAGGGCAAATGGCAGATACTTCAGATTTCAGAAACGGTTTAATTATAAAATATAAGAACGACCTATTTACAATCGTCGAATTTCAGCACGTAAAACCTGGCAAGGGCGGTGCTTTCGTAAGAACAATATTAAAAAGCTTAAGAACAGGTAAGGTTTTGGATAATACATTCCGCTCCGGCGAAGGTATCGAAATTATTCGGGTTGAACGGAAAAAATACCAATATCTCTACCGGGATGGTGACTTTTTAGTCTGTATGGATAATGAGACCTATGAACAAATAAATATTCCTAAAAATATATTTGGTGATGGTGTAAATTATCTGAAAGAGAGCGAAGAAATCGAAATACTTTTTAGCAAAGATGAAATTATAAGTGTTGAAATTCCAATTTTTGTTAACCTGAAAGTCGTGCAAACTGAACCAGGTTTTAGAGGTGACACTGCAACCGGCGCGAATAAACCTGCTAAACTTGAAACCGGTGTAAGCATAAATGTTCCCCTTTTTATCAATGAAGGTGACGTTTTAAAAGTTGATACGAGAACCGGCGGTTACGTGGAAAGAATAAAATCCTAATTAAAGGAAAATACCATGGATTTAAATCTCATCAAAAAATTAATAAGAATTTTTGATTCCAGTGAAATCACAGACCTTGAGATTGAACAGGAAGGTTTTAAAATTAAAATTGCAAAAAAGATTCGCACTTTTACTGGTGGATCTAGTCCTCACTTAGTTCTCCCTCCTTCAGCTGTTGATTATGCACATGGCACAGATACGTCCGGGAAAGAAAAAGAAACAGAAGCGAAAGTTGAAACAACCCATGAAATTCGTTCACCAATAGTTGGAACATTTTATCGTGCACCTGCGCCTGATGCCGATCCCTATATTCAGGTTGGAGATATCGTTACCAAAGGATCCGTACTGTGCATTGTCGAAGCAATGAAGCTGATGAACGAAATTGAATCTGATGTTGACGGAAGGATTGTAAAAATTCTTGTTGAAAACGGCAAACCTGTAGAATTCAATCAGCCGCTTTTTTTAGTTCAGCCGAACTAATTTCCGATTTTTAAAGAGGTTTAATTGTTTAATAAAATTCTAATCGCTAACCGCGGCGAAATTGCGTTAAGAATAATCAGAACTTGCAAAGAATTAGGAGTTAAAACCGTTGCAATATATTCCGAAGCAGATCGCGATTCACTTCACGTTACCTTTGCAGATGAAGCAGTTTGTATTGGTCCGGCATCAAGTAAAGATAGTTACTTAAAAATTCCTGTAATCATTTCTGCTGCCCAAATCACTGGTGCCGATGCAATTCATCCCGGCTATGGATTTCTTGCCGAGAACGCTGACTTCTCCGAAATCTGTACTGAATCAGATATTAAATTTATTGGTCCATCTCCCGAAATGATCAGGGCAATGGGAGATAAGTCCTTTGCTAAAGACTCGATGAGAAAAAATAGTGTTCCCGTGATTTCGGGCAATAACGGTGTGCTAAAAAATCTTATTGAAGGCAAAGAATTAGCTCAAATCATTGGTTATCCTGTGATAATAAAAGCTTCTGCAGGCGGCGGTGGAAAGGGTATGCGCATCGTTAACGAAGCAAGCGAGTTTGATAATGCTTATCAAACAGCGGGTTCAGAAGCTAAATCTGCTTTTGGCAATCCCGATGTTTATCTTGAGAAGTACATTGAAAATCCAAGACATGTTGAGATTCAAATTATGGGCGATTCTTTTGGTAATGTGTACCATTACGGTGAACGTGATTGTTCCGTTCAACGGCGTCATCAAAAGTTAATTGAAGAGTCACCATCTCCTGCGATAGATGAATCAATCAGAAATAAAATGGGTGAAGCGGCAATACTTGGTGCAAAGGCAGTTAATTATGAAGGTGCAGGAACAATAGAATTTTTGCTCGATAAGAAAAAGAATTTTTATTTTATGGAAATGAATACAAGAATACAGGTTGAGCATCCAGTTACCGAAATGGTTTATAAAGTTGATTTGATTCGACAGCAAATTCTAGTTGCTTCCGGTGAAAGAATCGAATCGCCCCCGCAAAAACCAATCGGGCATTGCATTGAGTTTCGCATAAATGCCGAAGATCCTGAAAACGGATTTAGACCATCGCCGGGAAAAATTCAATCGCTTCATTTTCCCGGAGGATATGGAGTCCGGATTGATTCTCACGTTTACCAATCATACACAATTCCCCCGTATTATGATTCGCTTATTGCTAAACTTATTGTGTGGGGAAAAAATAGGAATGAGGCGATTGGCAGAGGTAAACGCGCGCTCGAAGAATTTACAATTGAAGGAATTAAAACAACAATTCCGTTTCATTTGCAAGTTCTGAAAGATGAAAGATTTTTAAATGGCAATTTTGATACTCACTTTTTAGAAAATTTTAATTTTAATAATATGAAGGAAGAATAATGAAAGTTCCAGAAAATTTACGCTATACAAAAGATCATGAATGGATTTTAGTTGAAGGTAAAACCGGTACAATAGGAATTACCGATTACGCTCAAGGCGAATTGGGTGATGTTGTATTTGTGGATATTGATCCAAACCTGAAAGAAATTGAAAAAGGGCAATCATTCGGAACGATTGAAGCAGTGAAGACAGTCAGCGATCTTTTTGCTCCATGCAACGGAAAGGTTTTGGAAATTAATTCAGCACTTGGTAATTCACCGGAAATTGTCAACAGTGATCCTTATGGTGCAGGCTGGATGGTCAAGATTGAAATTCAAAACTTAGATGAGCTGAAAGATTTGTTAGACAGCAAATCTTACAGCCAGATGCTCGGCAAGTAAATATTTCTTATGATATTTACAGCAGCCCACGATTTAAATCACGGGCTGCAGCTTCTCAAATTTCGTTCACTCCAATTCATTTATAAATGTTTAATCGCCAGACAATACTTATCATAGATTTTGGTTCTCAGTTCACTCAACTCATTGCAAGACGGGTTAGAGAATCAAAAGTATATTGTGAAATTCACTCACACAAGATTAGTATTGAAGAGATTAAAAAGCTAAATCCCATCGGTATTATTTTATCCGGCGGACCAATGAGTGTTTATGATGACAACTCACCTGCACTCGACAATGATATCCTTACGCTTAATAAGCCAATTCTTGGAATATGTTACGGACTTCAGATTCTCTGTAAAAATTTAGGCGGTAAAGTAGAATCTGCGAAAGATCGTGAATATGGTAAAGCTGAATTAAGTATCGAAGGGAATTCATCTCTGTTTCATGATGTGAAAAATGATTCTACTGTTTGGATGAGTCATGGAGATTATCTTACCAATTTACCACAGGGATTTAATGTTATTGGAACATCGCATCACTCACCAATTTGTGCAATTGAAAACACACAACAGAAAATTTACGGAGTTCAGTTTCATCCCGAAGTCGTTCATACTGAAGAAGGTGAAAAAATCATTAGAAATTTTTTATTTAAGATTTGCGATGCAAAAGGTGATTGGACACCTCAAAATTTTATTGATGAAAGCATAGATAAAATTAAATCTGCAGTTGGCGACTCAAAAGTGATCTGTGCATTAAGCGGCGGAGTTGATTCGACGGTAGCTGCTGTACTGGTTGAAAAAGCCATTGGCGATCAACTTGTTTGTATTCACGTTGATAACGGGTTGATGCGAAAAGATGAAAGTGAGAAAGTAGAAAAATTATTTAAGGATGAATTTCATATGCAGTTTATTCTTGTTGATGCATCTGAAAAATTTCTGTCACGATTAAAAGGAATTGTTGATCCAGAACAAAAACGAAAAATTATTGGAAGTACTTTTATAGAAGTATTTGAAGCTGAAGCAAAAAAAATCGAGGGTGTGAAATTTCTTGTTCAAGGGACTTTATATCCTGATGTGATTGAATCCGTTTCGGTTAAAGGATCGTCAGCAACGATTAAAACTCACCATAATGTAGGCGGGCTTCCTGAAAAAATGCATTTAAAATTAATAGAACCATTCAGAGAACTTTTCAAAGATGAAGTTAGAAATGTTGGATTGAGCTTAAATATTCCAAAAGATTTTATCGAACGGCATCCATTTCCTGGACCTGGATTGGCTGTAAGAATAATTGGTGATGTAAGTAAAGAAAAGTTAGATTTGCTTCGCGAGGCTGATGAAATATTTTTAAATGAAATTAAAGACGCCGGAATCTACAATAAGATTTGGCAGGCATTTGCGGTGCTTCTGCCAATTCAAACAGTTGGCGTAATGGGTGATGCCCGCACTTACGAAAATGTTTTAGCTCTTCGTGCTGTAACTTCTGTTGATGGTATGACTGCCGACTGGTTTAAATTTGATAATGATTTGCTTGCTAAAATTTCTAATAAAATCATAAATAAAATTAGAGGAATTAACCGTGTCGTATATGATATTAGTTCCAAACCACCTGCAACAATAGAATGGGAGTAATGTTTGGATATTGATTTGAAAATTAAGCATAAGCTTAACGCATCGGCAAACTTCAAAGCTCAGGGTAAATATTTACACGCAATTCAGATATGTGAGCAGCTGCTGAGCGAATATCCCAACAATCCGGATATTCACTTTGAGTTAGCTGAATTGTATGATCTTTCAGGCAATCTGAATTCCTCATTTCATTTAATAGAAACTTATTTGGAAAATAATCCGGCAGATAAAGATGTAAGATTATTTTACGGACAATTCCTGCTGAAAAATCAATTGTGGAATGAAGCGATTGAAATCTTTTCGTTTCTTACTCCTCAAGAAAAACCAATTGTGTCATTTTTCCTGGGTTATTCCTATTTCATGTTCAAAGATTATGAAATGGCTCGCATAAATTATTTGAGCTTTTTATCTCTTAAAGGTGACCGTGAATTAATTTATGAATCGTATATCTATTTGGCTAAAATTGAAATTGAGATGAAGGATTTTGAACAAGCGTTATCTTATGCTAAGCAATCAGAAATACTTTATTCGTCGTTTTGGGAGCTGCATTTAATTTATGCAATATGTTATTATAATTTAGGTATGGATACACATGCAATGCTTTCAATTGAAAAAGCCATAAAATTAAATCCTAAGGGAATTGTATCTTATGAATGGGCTGGCAAAATATTTTTACGATCGGGTGATTATCTTAAAGCAGAAAAATGTTTTATCAAATATGTAGAATCTGCCGAGGAAATTTCATCCGAAACTTATGCCAATCTAGGTGAGGCATGTGTGAATTCTAACAAAACTAAATCGGCACTAGATTATTTTGAATTAGCACTTAAAATTGATCCTGACAATAAAAACGCTTTAAACGGTAAAAAGAATATCTCGGAAAAATTTAATTCAACATTATC
>Ga0209619_10001602_pt1 | contig 16563 bp, 21 predicted proteins | sample Rifsed16ft3_FD_184011 | JGI IMG/M metagenome (GOLD analysis project Ga0209619, IMG submission 184011) | Soil microbial communities from Rifle, Colorado, USA - sediment 16ft 3 (version 2) | ecosystem: Environmental > Terrestrial > Deep subsurface > Rock core/Sediment | place: Rifle, Colorado... | reverse complement strand
GAGTCTTTGACCCGGATTAGTTTTGAGCTAGTTGACCCGAACACTGGTGAAGGCGCAACCGCGGATGCGGTTGTTGACCCGAAGCTGATAGAAGACTTGAACCAGTTCAACTCCTCCATCCCAGAGGGAAGGGCGTTTCTGATCTGGATTGACACCTCCAAAGGAGAGGTTAGCTGGCAGGTCAGAAAGACGGAAGATGTAAAATTCTAGCGGGTCTTCCGAGGACTTTCCGTTAGAATCCTCTCGATTAGTTTCGCTCATCGAGCCATCTTAATAATCAGTCCGCCTTTTTTCTATTCTCCTTAGGCGAACTGTGATGGCCCTGAACTGTCCACGATGTGGCGGCTTGGTTCAGGGTCCCCCTGAGCGGCAATGGAGTTTTCACCATTACCGAGTGTCACGGTTCAAGTGTGAGCACGGAGACAAGTTCAACCTCTATTCTAGCGGGACGAAAACCTTTACGATACCCAGAGCCGGTGGGCCTCTCGGGTTTTGCAGAGAGTGCAAGACCCAAAACCCATCTCACGCTGTGTTCTGCAAGAACTGTGGCTCGAAACTCTAACAAGCCCCGTCGAGTAACCTTATCCGGCATATCGCAGGCCAGCCCTCATGGATGAGCTGATAGGTTGAAGATTGTCAAGCCTCCCCGGCTTAGGGCCGGCCACACGATTGGTATCTGTTCTCCGTCAAGCTACGCGGACCCGTTCTCTCTCAAAGCCGGAATAGACTTTCTCACAAAACAGGGCTACAAGGTACGCCTTGGAAACGCGACGAGGAAGATGCTGAAGACGGGGTTCATGGCAGCGCCGGACAAGGACAGAGCTGAGGAAATAATGACGCTCTTCAAGGAGCCAGAGGTAAACGCTATCTTTTGCTCAGTTGGAGGATACGGCGCCGCGCGGCTTCTCCGACTGCTCGACTACGACGCGATCAAGGATAATCCCAAGATTCTGATGGGCTACAGCGACATCACATTCCTCCATGTAGCAATCCACAACCGGACAGGACTCGTCACTTTCCATGGGCCCAGCGCCTCCCACTTGGACCAGTCGTTAGGGTCCGACGACCTAGTAATAAAACAGGAGAATCTGGAAAGAGCGCTCAAGCTAATGTCGGGAAAATCTGGCCTTGAGCTTGCTAACCCGACTCGGGGAATGCTACTCCGAACCATTCATGATGGAAAGGCAAAAGGCCCTCTGATGGGAGGAAACCTAGAAACGTGCGAAGAAACCCTCGCAACACCATACGAAGTCAGCCTTGACCGTTGCATCTTCTTCTTCGAAGACGTGTACTCCTCCCCGGAAATGATCGACAGGGGACTATTGCACTTGGCGATGGCCGGCAAACTTGAGAAAGTTGCTGGAGTAGTGGTGGGAGAATTCAGCGAGGTTCCGAAAGCCGAGGAACCGATGCCGAGCATTGAGGAGATTGTCAGAGAGAGAATACTTCCACTGGGCAAGCCATCCATCGTGGGATTGCAGTGCGGGCACGGAAAGGTTCACGTGACAATTCCTGTGGGCGTTGAGGCAAGTCTTAACGCGGATGAGCCGTCGCTCAGGCTCAAAGAGCAGCCCGTGGAATGAGGCTTGCACCAAACGAATACTAGACCTGCGTTCTTGAAGAGTCTGGGCAGTGATTGTGCTCACAGGATGTTTTGCGTAATCTAACCACAAGAATATTAACACCCTACTGCCCTCGCGCAGTTCCCGTTACCTCGAAACCCCCTAATGGAGAGTCTGCTTACAAGAAATGAGCGAGGAGCCGGAAGGCCGCTTCTCCGGGATGAAGTCAGGCCTCAGCCGTGAAAGCATAAGGTCCCGCCTGCGCGCCATACGCAACACGCTCAGCTCGATACCACGAGCGACCGTCCTCCACTACACGATACTCTCCATCATTCTAACGCTCACCGCTCTGATTCGCCTTCTCCCGTTGCGGTACGGGGCGTACATCAGCGAGTTCGACCCTTACTTCGCCTTCAACAACATGCGCGAGATCGTCGTCAACGGATGGGAAAACTGGTACAGGTACGTAGACACGACCGCGTGGTACCCATTCGGAAGAGAATCTGTCACAACCAGCTACCCTGGAACAGCGTTTATCGGTGCAATGATCTACTTCTTCCTCCGAGACCTAGGCATCACCGTGAGCCTGTACGACGTGGCGGTGTACACGCCCGTCTTGATGGGCGCTTTCACCGTGTTCGTCACGTACTTTTTCGCCCGAGACCTCTGGGGTAAGAGCGCAGGGCTCTTCGCAGCCCTCTTCCTCGGGTTCAACTCGAGCCTTCTGAGCCGGACAAGCCTCGGCTTCTTCGACAACGAGGAAATCGGAATTCCTGCGATGATACTGACATTCCTCTTTTTCATACGGGCTGTAAACCCGACCCGTTCCCTGAAAGGGACCCTTCTCTACAGCTTTCTCTCAAGCCTGAGCCTGACCTGGATGGCTTTCTCATGGGGAAGCTTCCGTTATGCCGCTGAAGTCCTAGGCCTCTTCGCCCTGGCTCTTGTGGTACTGAAACGCTACAGTCCAAGGCTGCTTCTGGCCTTCGGCATCACTCAAGGGTTCTTCCTCTACTCTGGAACCCAGATTCCATTGCTGGGCTATGTCTTCATCAGGGACAGCACCACCCTCGCCCTCGTCGGCGTGATGGGCATACTCATACTCGTCCAGCTTTCCCGGCTGACAACGACTGGAACAGGGAGGCTGGCTGTCTGGGGCCTGTCTATTGCGAGCGTCGTCGCGGCTATCGTCATACTGTACCGGGCGGACCTGCTCATATCTGTTCAGGGAAAATTCCTAGCAACTATCAACCCGTTCATCCGCCAAGACATCCCCCTCGTTGCGTCGGTCGCGGAGAATCGTCCATCTACGTGGGCGAGTCTGTTCCTCGAACTGGGCAGCCTGACACTGCTCTCTGTCTTCGGCTTCTTCTTCGCCTTCCAGCGATTGCGTGAAGGCGACATCCTCTTGATTATCTTCGGGGCAACAGCCTTCTACTTCGCCGCCAGCCTCGTTCGGCTGACATTGATTCTAGCGCCTGCTATCGCGGTGCTTGCTGCTGGCGCGGTCGTCGAGCTCGGAAACCCGGCTATGGATATTATGCGTCAGTCGGTCATATTCTCTCGGCGTAAGCTGAGGTTTCAGAAGCCTCTGAGCCGCGAGTTCAGCCTCGGCATACTCATGATCATCCTCGTCCTGGTCACGCCAACGTTCGTGAGCGCTGTTCGGTCAGCGGGCAACCCTGTGACGATCGCCTCGGCAAGCCTTCCGGTCTCCAGCCTTGTCCCCGACTGGCTTGAGACTCTGTCCTGGATGAACAATAACCTGCCTTCCACGAGCGTCATCTTCGCGTGGTGGGACTATGGCTACTGGATCTCTGTAAACACAGGACGTCATACTCTTGCGGACAACGGTACCGGAAACCTCACACAGATCCAGGCAATCGCGGCCGGGTTCATGCTGAACGAGTCCCTAGCAGTCAAGCTTATGGAGCGATACGGCGTTACGCACGTCGCCATATTCGTCAGCTACAACAGGAACCTCTGCGGGCCCACAGGACAGCCGCTGTTCTGCGGGTATGGCGAGGACAGTAAGTGGTTCTGGATGGTCCGTATCGCGAACGGAACCAAGTTCGACACGCCGCTAGGAATAGCCACCATTAATTTCAAGGAGATAAGAGACGCAACCACAGGCGCAACCACCGAATACCGTCGGATAATCACCGTTGGGGAGAACCCGCCAAATGATGTTCCAATCACGACAAACGTTGGAGGAGCACAGCTTCCGGCTAGCAACACGGTCCTAGGGCTTCTAATGAGGAACAGCTATCCAGGCGGACTACCAGGAGACCCGCCTGACATCGACGACCACACTCCAAGCTTCTTCAAAACAGCCTTCACATCAACGAGCTCATACGTTCTAGTCTACTCCGTAACGTACCCGACACAGACCTCCCTCGCAGTCAAGCTGAACCCGGCAGTGATAACCGGCACGAACACGACGACCGTAACTGGAACGCTCACAACCGCCGCAGGAAGCCCCATTCAGACGACCGTACCGATAGCCGTCGAGTATACTCTCGACAGTGGCAACACATGGACGCTGATCGATAACGCGAACAGCACCTCGTCCACCGGCACGTTTACGCTTCCTTCGACCTGGAGTCCTCCTGCGGGAAGCCCGATCTTGGTCCGGGCCCGTTGGGCCGGAGAATCGTCGAGACTGCTGGATATTGCGGTTAGCGCGTCGGTCCCGTTGACTAGGGTCTAGAGCGTTTGGCCGGCCTGTTCTGAGCCTTCCATTCGGTACCTTGCGTACTTGTCCTCCGGCGAGAATTTTGGCGGGTGCGGTATCCTAGAGGGCGAGCCGCATGCGGGGCAGGTTTCTTTTAGAGTATAGCGAGCGCACTTTGTGCATTTTCGCATCAGCCATTTCATCCGAGCTTTCTTCCCTCTCCGCCAAGGGTCTTGATAGAGGAAAGCACTTCCTCCACTACTAGGTTCAGGGTTTTTTCCGCGGCTTCGAAGTTTTTCGCCTTGACCTCCACCCTGTACTTTGGCGCTCCGACGGTGTAGATTCTGACCTCTGTACCTCGGGGTTTCCTGACTTTTTTCGCGGAGGCGAAGGCCTGTTTGACCATGGTCAGCCCGCCCTGCTTGTGACAGGAGACGGCGACAGTGGCCCGGACCTTGGACTTTTCAAGCTTGATCCTTGTCTTACTAACCTCAGTCAGCGCTTCGGCCCATTCCGCTGATACTCCGGCCTCGACCAGCGCCTCCGTGCCATCGTCCAAGGCCTCTTCCAAGGGCGAGTAGAGGCTTCCGAACTTGTCAGCGATTGTTTTCCGGACGGTGTCGAGCTCGGCCGGTGGCCTCTGGAGCTTATCAGCGACGCTTTTGAGAATCGATTCTGCTTTTCGCTCCTTTTTCCATTCTAGCATCTTCTCTGTTTTTTCACGGCCGGTTACCCGTCGGAGGGATAGGTCGACCTGGTTGCGCTGCAGGTTGACACGGAGAACCTTCAAGACTAGCTTCTGGCCTTCGCGGGCGTGGTTTCGTATGTTCCGGACCCAGGTGCTGGAGATTTCCTGTATGTGGACGAGCCCTTCTATTCCCTGGTACTCGTCCAGTTTCACATATGCGCCGTAGTCTACTATTCTCGTGACTGTTGCTACGACAAGGTCTCCCACTTCAGGGAGGAGGGTTTGCGAGGCCTGGGTGCTCATGGTAGGGTTCTGTTCTCAGGTTAGGACTTGGAGTATTTCGGCTCGAATCTTGGCTTTTCCACCGGTCGGCTCGGCCACAAGCTCATCGCAGACGTTGCACTTGACATAGTTGCTTGTCCGTTCGAAGACGATCTGTTCGTTCGCGCACTTTGGGCATTTTACCCGCAGAAAGACGCTTCTGGGCTTTGGTATGAGTTCCCATCTCAAGGCTAGGCTCCAACCTCCAGCTTGCGCAGCCTAATGCCTAATCTTTCGACTGTATAGTTGCAATCGCGGCATCTCAGTTTCAAGCAAGTCTTTTTCGTAGTCTTGGCGGTCCGTTTGAGTTCTGGGAACTTCTGGCCCCCGTACCCGTGCTTCCGGCGCTCCTGCCGTCTACTCCCCCAAGCCATCGCCCGGGCCTTGCCCGCCTTGTAGATAGCGACAGCGTGCGCGGTATGGTGTTTGCACTTAGGACAGTACGTATTGACTTCCTTTGGATACTTCAAACATGTATACCCGGCGAAAGGAGTGTGGAGGGCGGAGCCGCCCATTTATTCATTTTCCCGAGGGCGTGGCCTTACCTCCACAGCCGCCCCCTGTCGAATAAGGCTCTCAGCGTTCTCGAAGGGTAGGCTGGCCACGTCCTCAGCCTTGAAGGGACCATGCGTCTTCAGGTCTACCCCGATTATCGCGGGGAGTTCTTTGACCATACGGACCATCAGCATCTCCTGCTTCTTCTCCGGGAAGGCCGAAGGCTCCCTTCCCTGTGCTAGGTCTTCCTTGAAGCGTGACACGTGACGAGATATTCCAGTGAGCTCTTCAAGTATCCATTTCTCTGGTAGGTCAACCGCTGGGGGTTCTTTTCCGCCAGCCACTTCTCTGGCCTTTTCCATTCTCCGGTCAACAAGCTGACGGACTAGCTGTTGCAGTCGCCGCAGCTCGTCCTCTAAGACCTCAGCCTTTAGAGACTTCGGGTCAAGGTTTCTCTGCGCCTCTTTCAACCGGCGCACATAGGACGCCACATCTTTGAAGAACCCTGGTCTAAGAGGCTGTAGGTCGGGAGAGTGGCCCTCGCGTTTCCAGGCTTCAAAGACCTCCTCGTACACGGTCATGATTGATCTCTCTGCGAAAGCTCGCGGCCTCGAAGAGACGCGACACTACTAATGGTTTGAGCCCTAGAGTCTATGCTGCCGGCTCTCCCCTGCGCTTGCAGAGAAGCAGCATCGCAGCGGCCGCAGGCAGCTCTACCATTTCGTCATGGTAGGGTCCGAAGTGCTTGTCGCCGAGTCGGAACTCCGGTGCGTCACCTACGCGTATTTTCATCTGTCCCTGAAAAACCGGGGATTCTGCGAACGGGTCGAACGCGTCGAGTTTCTCCGGGGGAATGTCAACTACGCGCAGTCCCGTGTGGCCGTTCAGAGTTCCAGGCAACCGTATCAGCCTATGCACGTCAGTTGTTACAACGGTATCGATTTTCGCGGACTTCGCCTGGACCGCACGGGAAATAATCTTTTTCCATGTCCCTACGCTGATTCCCTTTAGAGAGCTCCAAAAGGGCCTAGTGAATAGATTGTCTCTGTCCCATTTTCTGACAGTTTCTACCTCAGATGGAGATAGACCGAAGGTTTCACCTTCTCGGCTTAGGATGTCGTAGATACCCTCGACGATTCTACCCCTCCAGCCGAGTTCCCCTATCAGCGGACCTTGTGTGACCTTAACCCGGGGACCAACAGGAATTTCGCCTAAGCCGTGAAGTTCTGGGTCCAAGTCCAGTCCGAGAAAATAGTCAACTATCTCCCTACGTTCTTGCTCTCCGAGTGCGAGAAGCTCGTCAGAATGCACGTGCATGTGGTACCCTCGATGGCCTGAAAAGTAGAATTGAACATCTGCCCTGTCGGGAGAGAAGTCTCGAAAGAACATCTCCGAGAAGTTTATTGTTTCCTCCTTCGCCTGCTGAAGGCATTTCTCACACAGCCAAGTCTGTTCTTCGAACCTGTCGTTCTTACATTTCGGGCAGACCTTCGGAGTGGATCCTGTTCCCGCGGTCTTGCAGGCTTTGCACTTCCAGCTGTCGTGGTTCGGCTTGCACGGCGTATCCAGATGGTCAGCGTCAACGTCGAAGACCAAGTCAGCACCCTGCCATCCCTTCTCATCCATCGGCGCGCTCGGGTTCAGATAGTAGGCGGTGGAGAAGTAGACGTGGGCCGGGACCAAGTCACGGATTGCCAATAGCAAAGCTTCTTGGCTTTTGAAACTTCGATGGCGAACCATGAACTTCTCCTTGAACAACAGGAACCCGTACTCCCTCTCCTTCATTCGAGGAGGAAGTGTCGGCTGAGCTTCTGGACTGAGGTAGTATTGCTGGAACCTCTGACGAACAGTCTGCTCCGTCTGGCTCACGGCTACAGACCCTTACGCGAAAGAACCCTCCCCTGTTTCTTGTAATAGCTCAGAGGGTTGCGAATCGTGGCACATACCTCATCAGGCTTGTAACATACACCGTGAGTCTTCAGGGTCGTGCACATCGGGCAAGTGTACTTCGTACGTCCGCCGCGCTTGCCGGCAATGTGCTCCACCTGGTACCGGGTCATTCTTTCAGAGAAGTCGGAGGCCGGCTTGAATGCCCGAACTATCTCTTCCTCTCCGGCCCCTATGTTGTTTAGGAATGCCGCAAGCGTGAACCTTCCCATGTGGTGAACATTCTTTCCTTCGCCCAGTTGTTCGATGAGGTGTCGGACGCATGGTGGCATCGCCTCTGGCACGGGCACTTTCGGCAGCTCGTAGATCGTCGGGATGCCTAGCCATTTGATTATGAGTCCCTTGGTCTGTTCTACTTTGGGCTGTAGGAGTCTAGGAACCTGTCTGGGAGGGTCTGCTGTCCTCTGCACTATTCTCGCTCTGACCTCTTCCTGCAATAGCCTTGCGACCTCGTCTCGCGTAGCATAGACGAAACCATGGTCCAAGACCCGGTTGGGAAGTTTCCACTTGGGCTCTCTAAGCAGGATTGCGGTTCGCAAGAAGTCGGTTAGCCCAACCGCGAAGTCGTAGACCCTTCTCAATTGAGGGACTGTAGACCCTTCGTCAAACACCATGTCGACTCTCTTGAGCTTCCAGTTGAAGCTCTTGGTGGCAATGCGCTCCAGCTTCTCGGGCGGTTCTTGTCGGAGGAGATCATAGGCCCTTTTCGCCTCTGCCAAGGCGAACCTCCGCCTCGCTCGTTCCTCCCCTGTGAGGCTCAGAATCAGGTTAGATACTGGAAAGGACAGAATCTCGATTTTCTCATCGGCTTCGTCGCTTCTTGAAACCTTTCCTTTTGAAAGTGCTTCTTCGAGCCTCTTCTCGGCTCGTTCCAGTACAGGGCTGAACTCTGGTGTTGCTATGTCGTCTATTGATAGTCCTAGTTCGCGTATGTATTCGCTGGCTTCTGTGAGGAAGGGGTACTTTGCCAGGTCAGCCCTTGTTAACATTCGTCCTTATTCAGCTTCTATGCGCGGGGCGAGGTAGTAGAGAAGCTTCCCCTGCTGCGGCATCTCGAACTCGACCTTGATGGGCATGTTCGTCGAGAACTCGAGCGACGTGATCTCGGACGCGCCGGACCCTGCACGTATGATCTCGCCGAGATAGTTCAGGTTGTAGGTGGCCCTCGCTGGCTCTTTCACGTCAATGTCCAGTATCGCGTCGCTTCCCTTGTCCATCTCTATGATGGCGCTGCTCAGCTCGCCCGCGGCCCGGACCACGAATTTCTCCGGCAGGACCTCTAGCTTGACATTGTCGCTGATGGCCTGCGCGTCGTCGATGATGTCTCTGAGGCTGGCCGCGGTGAGTTTCACCCTAGCGTTGAACGGGACCTTGGGAGTGGGAACCTCTTCCGTCGACGGTTCCAGGGTCGGGGTTATGAACTTCCGGAGGATCTTGTTTTTGAGGGTGATGTTGAGCTTCTTGTTAGAATCGTCATAAACGATCTCCACGGACTCGTCGCTCTTGGTCCTCTTGAGGAGCTTCAGAAGGTTTGAAACGCTCAGGCGCAGTTTTGTGTTGCCGGAGCATTCGTAGCTGTCGAAGGCTGCCCGGGGCCACTCGAAATCAACCATTGCAATGTGGGACGGGTCCATTGACCGCAGCTTTATCCCGTCGGGTGTCGCGTTGATGTCTGCTTCCTCTATTAGGCTTGAGATTGCTCCGAGAAGGTTCCGAAATAGTCTAGCATCGTTCATGGTGGCCTTGAACAAGGCGGGTTTGCTCTGGGGTTCCTTCTTGCCCGCCTCTCCGGCTAAAGAGCTTTCCAGCATGTTTACGCGTTCTCCCGCCATGTTGCCCCGCACTGGGTACATCTAAAGAATTGCGTAGACGACTCGTCGCCCCCGCGTGTCTGGACCATCCAGTAGAACGCCTCGTGGTTGCTGCACTTGGGGCAGTCTGCTTTCGTCTTAGGAAGGGTCCGTATCTTCTGCTCCTCGCGGCCTATGACCACGATGCTTTCTCTCTGCCGTGATAGCCGGCTGACCACTTTAGCGCTCTTGGTGCTCTCGTAGCCGCATTTGGAGCATGCTAGGAGGACCTTCTTCTCCTTCTTCATTGGGAGAAGGGTGGACTCGCACTTGGGGCAGAACTGCAAAACCTAACCAGCTCCCAGCCCGCCGGGTATGGCGAATTTATTCCTTTTCATTAGAGAAAGGGGCTTTCGGCATACGGGTCTTGGCTAGGAGGTGCGCAACCCTCGCGGGCTCAGGAAGCTTTCCAAAAACCGTTGTGAGTGAGAGTATCCTGGCCAGCGTCTCGTCTGGAAGGCTTGTTCGGACCCAGAGCCGGCCTCGTCCTGCCGGGGCAACTCTGAACTCGCGTCTGCGCGGCCTGACGCTGGAGACGGCGATTACGGGTAGCCGGGTGGCCTTTTCGATAGTGTCTGTGTTTGAACGGTTCTTCGGGTCGTGTACCATTATTGCTCTCAGCTCGGGGAAGTAGCGGGTCCCGACTATCCGGCGTGCAATCTCCCTGTCGCTCAGCCTTCCGGGGTCGTTGAGGGTGAAGACTCCGTCCAGGAATTGTCCTCCTCTGAGGACGGCTGCCTTAACGGCGCGCGTGTTGCAAAAGTCGAGTCCTAGGATACGAATCTCCTTCTTCACCGTCCGGAGTGGACGGGTCATGGCCGGATTTTTGAGAGGGCGAGTTCCGCGAGGCGGGCAAAGTCCTCGGCCGGGTTCAGGCTGGAGGCTTTGAGACAGGAAACTATCTCGTCCATGGAGATGAGCTTTTTCAGCCAGGCGTGTCCCAGTAGGGCTTCAAGGCTGTTGGCCACGTCGCCCCTTCCCACTCTTCTGGGAAGGTGCTTTCGCAGGCCTGCCTTAGCGGCTGCTTCGGCGAGAATGGTGTCTTTGACCTTGGTCCCCTTCGGGACTCCTGAAGATTCGGTCAGCGCGAGGGAATATGCGAAGTTGAGCAGTGAGTCGCCGAACTGTGCAAGGTGTTTGTTGTCTAGAATCTTGGCTAAGGGGTCGCTCGGGTCGCCGGGAGGGCTGGGCGATACGGTTCCGGTCTCCTCCGTTTACTGGACCAGCGCTGGCAGTTTTGTGAGGGAGCTGATGATGTGGTCTGCGCCTGCTTCCCTGAGCTCTTCCTCGGAGAAGAATCCTTGTGGGAGCCCGATGGTCTCGGCTCCTGCTTTCCTGCCTCCTATCATGTCCACAGGCTCGTCCCCAACGACAAGGCAGCGAGCGGCCGGAATGGCGAGTTCTTTGATGGCGGCGAGGAATGGGGCGGGTGAGGGTTTGAACTCGGGGTGTTGCTCAGGGGTGACTATTGACCTGAAGTAGTTCTTGAGGTTCCAGGCTTCCAGCCGGTGTTCGAGCCGGGGCCTGCGTTGGAAGGTGACTATTCCCATGAGGACCCCTTTCTCCTCAAGCTCTTCGAGGACGTTGACCATGGTTTCTCCTGGGCCGGTGCTGTCCATGACCCGGTCGAGCTTTTCTAGGAAACGGGCCCGGACCTCGGCTTCCCCGTCTACTCCTTTTTCCCTAGCCATGGCGATTGCGACTCCGTTGATGTTGTAGAATGTTCCCTGTTTGATCATGTCCCTGGCTTTTTCCAGGGCCTCGTAGGCGGTGGCCGCGATGTTGAAGTCGTTTAGTGTTTCCTGTATGGTGGAGACCCAGAGTCTCCAGTCGCCGTATAGGGTCCCGTCGAAATCGAACAGTAGGCCCTTTGGCTGCAGAACCAGAACCGGCTAGGTTTCGTTCTTTATGCTTGAGGAGAATTTTTCGATGAACTCTTCAGTGTCCTGGCGGATCTTTTTCGAGGCGCGTTCCAGGGCCTTCTCGGGGGTGGCTTCGCCTTTCATCCTGACCGTCACAATAGGCTGGGGGAATAGTGGGTGTGGGAGGTCGTAGCCTGCCCAGTCAACGTTCTTGTCCTCTAGCAGTGACTCTTGCAGTAGGTGGCCGAAGGTGTGGCCTTCGCCCTCGATCTCGACCTTCAAGAGTCCTTTCGCCCGTTTTACGACTTTGACGTTCAACTGGCCTCTCCGCTTCTGGGAAAGTCGTCGGCGAGCCGTCGCCTTTCAACGTTACGGCAGGCCTTGCACCTTAGGATACTGCCGGAGAAGATTAGTTCGCCCCCGCACTTGGCGCAGTATGCTTTGATCACTCCTAGGCCGTGGCCTGCGGTTGTCAGCTTCGGAATACGGTTGGTGACGTCTATCACCTTGGCCCGGATGAGGTCCAGGGGTTTGCAGACCTCTCCCATTGCCCGCTCGAACCTCGGGCTTGAACTGGAGATGTGAAGCATGCCCGTGAAGGGAGTGTCTAGCTTGTGGTCGTCGACGACGATTATCTGGACGATGGCCATTTTTTCCTGGATCTTTTCCACCATTCCGATTATGGTGGACCCTTCCTCCGGGACGACCGGCGGCCCGGCCGCTGTCTTGACAGAGACTATGCGGCGTGTCGCGTCGACGCTGACCTTGCCGGTCTGGGAGGAGTAGACTGTTCCATTCACGTCGACTGTTCCGCGTCCAGGGTCGAATTCCTCGACGACCCCAAGCCTTTCGCCGGGAACCACGAACTGCCCGTCGAGTTTCCTGCTCATATTTTCTGCCCGCACTCTGGACAGAACTTTGCGCCCGCGGCTACTGGCTTGCCGCACTTTGGACAGTTTGAACCGGCCGCGGCCGCCGGTGCAGCCATGGTTGCGCCGCAGCTGGGGCAGAACTTCGACCCCTGAGCGATCTGACTGTGACAGCTTGGGCATACGATGAGGGCAACCGCTGGCGTTCCAGACGGCTGCATGGGAGCGTTCATGACCTGGGGTATCAGGACCATGCCTGCCCCGAGGGCTGCGCCGCCGCCCTGGGCCTGGCTGAGGCTTTTTCCGATGTCTCTCGCCGTTTCCATCCGAAGAACGTCTCCTGTTCCAGCTCGCTGTTTGATCCAGAAGAGGCGTTCCCGGAACTCTTCAGAGGTGTCTATTCCTTCGAACTTGAAGTCTACCAGGTCTGTTCCGAGGCGGCGGAGTGCGTCGTTGATGTTGACCTTGACGGTTACGGAGGTTTCGTCGAGCCGTGTGAACGCGGTTGATAGGTCGTACTTTGACATCTCGTCGATTGTTCGTTCGTTGATGAAGCCGCGGACGAACTCGTTGACTTGTGGCGTGGTGTAGGCTCCCTGGCCGCCGACGACCTCGTTCACGAAAAGACTTGGCTCTGTTATCTTGAACCAGAAGGCTCCGTGTACCATTAGCGGCGCTAGTTCGGTGGTCTGAGCCTTTGCGCCCCACTTGCCGGCGAACTGTTTGGTGCCGACGAAAATGACCGAGGACTTGAACGGTGTCTTGCCGAATGCTAGGCTGAAGACCTTGCTAAGCAAGGGCAGGTTCATGGTGGTAAGCGTGTGGCGTCCCGGGCCGAAGACGTCGTAGGCTTTCCCGTCACGTAGGAAGACGGCTACTTCATACTCGTGGACTACTAGCTGGGCTCCCCACTGAATCTCTTCTACGGGGTAGCGGAACACGATGTCGTCTTGGCCTGCTCCTCGCCATTCTACTATTTGCGGCATGGTCTATTGGACTCCCAAAATTACCTGCTTCCTGTTATTGTAAGCTGCTTCCAGGGCATCAACTGTCTTCAGCGCCTCTTTCACCTTGCCGTGGGCCTCCGCGGGACGCTCGCCGTCGACGGATTCTTTCAACGAGTTGACAGCCTGAGAGATGACCTCGGACATCTGGAGCATCTGGAGGTCGTAATCTATCATCCTGTCAAGCTCAGGCTCTTTGACCTTGGCAATGTCGAAGAAGCCCGCGTAGCCGTACTCGGAATGGTTGATCCGCTCGGTTATGCGGTCAAGCTTGGCCATCATGTGGTCAGTGTCGTCCCAGGCTTCGGAAACGCCCTGGTTGACAAGCGACCGGTAAGCATCCTTGGCCTTCGCAGTGGCCTCGGAGAGTTTCTGGTAGACCTGGTTGCGGATGAGACGGTCTGACTCTCTGCGAATCTCTTTCTCCTTGTACCCTCTGAAGCCTGGTATGAATAGCTCAATCTTTTCGAGCAGGCCTGTTCCGGCCTTTCCACGCTCGACATACGCGCGTCCTGTCGGAGTAGTCAAACACCGGTTACCTTGTGAGAAATCAAAAATCGCCCCGGGCCCTTATTAAGGGTGTCAAAACCCGAGCCGTTCAAAATCGGGAACTGGCGGGTTTTTCTTCGCCACGAGAACTGGCTCTGCGCGATCTTATCCGATAAGTCCTGCTAGCGGGTTTACGGTTTCGAACCCAGCCAGAAGCAAGACCGCGTATGCGATGCTGAGGACTGCTACGCTTATGTTGACGGTTTTTCTGACGCGGCTCTTTCCGAATCTGGCAATGGGGTAGGTTACTCCTATTCCGTAGACGACCATTCCCAAGACGACGCCCATGCTGAATACTCCTACTCCGAGTAAGAGTCCGAGGAGGGAAGTTACGCTCAGGGATATTGTGAAGAGGATTAGCAGCTCGTCGTTGCTGGCGAGGCCGTGTACTATGCCGATTCCGAACATTGTCTTGTGAGGCTCAGCTGATACGTGGCCGTTGGTATCGTCTTGTTCTGTCAGGGTCCTGGACGACCGGATGAAACGGCCGATGGCGGACCGGAGGGACGTGTGGGAGTGGGCGTGAGAATGTTCTCGGAAGAGGTGGCGGTGTACGTGTTCATGGTAGTAGCGTGTCTCGGAGACTATTCCCAGGACCCCGATCACAATCAGCATGATGGCTACCGAGAACTGAAGGTTGTCGAGCAGCGCGTTGAGAACTGTCTGGCCGGAAAGGTAGAGGGCTATGGTGATGATGGAGGCTGTTAACATGTGGCCTGCGGCCCAGCTAGTGCTTAGCCTGGCGGTTGACCTAGTGGACGGGCTTCTCACTAGGAGATTGGATACGGCCACGAGATGGTCGGCATCGTAGCTGTGCTTGAACCCTAGTAGGAGAGCCAGCCCGAAGAACACTGGCAGAACGTCTGCCAAAGCGAGAATCTTGCTCTTTAAGGGGCAGAGAGCGTTATTATTCTTTCTCCGCTCGATGCCGGTACAGATTTGACCCTTAGCATGTCAAAGCATTAGTGTGGGCGGGGTGGGTCTTTTCTCTTCTCCCGTCGGTTACAATATGGATATTTCGCCTCCGCCTGGCTGGTTCTCTAGTCGCGTAAGTTGAAGACTGTAAAGCAGGAAGAGCCTATCACCCGCAGCCGTTTCATCGAGTGCCCACAGTGTAAGGCTCGTGGGTTCAAACTGAAGCGTGTCGTCCAGGTTGGACGATGCCGGAGCTGCCATGAGTCGTACAAGATTGTGATCGTGTTCGTTAAGACTAGAACCAAGAGCAAGAAGGAGACGCCCCAGACAGTAACGGTTGAGAATAAGGAGGCAAGTCCTGGGTCTACGTTGCCGTCTTGGGAGATCCCGTCTGACAGTTCGCTTTTCGGGTCTGTCGGCGAGACCAGCCCTAGCTTTGGAACAGATGCCTTCGAGTGGGAGACGAATACCCAGGACGAACCGTCGGAGACGCGCAGCGACCAGTGAGAACGATTCCAGGCCCGGTCAGGCTGTCAGCATAAGAGTAGGCCGTCTGGCCCCTCGGCCTATTTCTTCTCGTCTTTCTTCTTGAAGTCTAGCGACAGGGAGTTGACGCAGTAGCGTAGCCCTGTTGGGTTGGGCCCGTCTTCGAACACGTGGCCCAAGTGTCCTCCGCAGTTCTTGCAGAGGATTTCGGTGCGTTTCATGAAAATGCTGTTGTCAGGATGTTCCTCAATGCTCTCCTTGCCCGCTGGGGCCCAGAAGCTTGGCCAGCCGCTGCCGGACTCGAACTTCGTGTCGGCTGAGAATAGTTCTGCCCCGCATCCGGCGCAGATGTACATTCCTTTTTCGTGGTTGCCGAGGTGTTTGCCTGTGAAGGCGGGTTCTGTTCCTCTCTCGCGTATGACGTGGTACTGTTTCGGGTCCAGGCGTTTTTTCCATTCTTCTTCTGAAAGCTGTACTTTTCGTCCCATGAGCCTCTCACTGGCTAGGTGAAGTATGGGGTTCCTGATATTTCTTGGCCAGGGTTCGCTCCAGAATACGTCTAGCTATACCCAAGTGTTCTGTAATTTGGGGAGAACTCTTGTTTGGAAGTGATACCCCTTCCCCTTCCCCCGAACGAATTTCACGAAGGAAGTTGCGGTTTTTGGGGAGTTCTTGAGCAAATTAGGCATGTTTTTGGGCTGTTTTTGGCCGTTGCATATTTTGAGAGGCCCGGGGGGAGGGGGGGTGACTTTCTCAGATTGGTGTTTTGGGTTTGTTTTGGGCTTGTTTTCGTGTTTTGGGGGGCTGTCCGGGGGTTCTGAAGAGGCTGTTTTGTGCTCTTTTTGTGCGTGGGAAGGGTTGAAGTTTCCAAATGCCGGGTTTTGGGGCTGTTTTGGGCGAAATGTCTCTCTTTAGGCCTGGGCTCTAGACTCAGAGTAGGGTAGGTTCTGGCGCAGTTTGTTGAGTCTGGATTTGCACGGTCAATATGTTTGGCAGCCGCTTACGCCAATATCGTTCGGTAGATGGTGTCGAATTTTCTCTAGTCTAGTATTGGCTGGACTGCTGGGGGAGTTAGGTCTGTCACGGTCCTCAGGGCCTCTTTGACCGCTTCCCTGCCCCGGAGGTAAATATTACCAGGCATGCCTTGTTCTCAGGTTGACCCTTGCGATCTCTTCGGTGACGAGGAGGGCGAGGAAATCGCGGTAGCTCCACTCGTCACGTTCGGCGCGCTGGACGAGGTCTCGCCACGCGCGGCGGGTATTGGCCAGATGGAGGCGTTTGAGTAAGGCGTCGAATTGGACGTCGGTGAGATCGATCATCATCGCCCTCCGTCGGCGTCAA
>Ga0209619_10001601_pt1 | contig 16564 bp, 12 predicted proteins | sample Rifsed16ft3_FD_184011 | JGI IMG/M metagenome (GOLD analysis project Ga0209619, IMG submission 184011) | Soil microbial communities from Rifle, Colorado, USA - sediment 16ft 3 (version 2) | ecosystem: Environmental > Terrestrial > Deep subsurface > Rock core/Sediment | place: Rifle, Colorado... | reverse complement strand
TCCCTGGCCAACAACTTGCCTATTGTTTCAGCAACACCTTCACTGATCTTAAGTGCCACATTCCCAATGAACCCATCGCAGACAACCACGTCGGCATTGCCGGCATAGACCTCTCTCCCCTCAATATTTCCTACAAAATTAAGCGGACTATGCTTGAGATGCCTGAAAGTCTCCTTCGTTAAAGTATTGCCTTTGGTATCCTCTTCTCCGATACTTAACAGGCCCATTCTTGGATTCTCCAGATGCATCACCTTCTTTGCATACACATGTCCCATGATTGCAAATTGGTAAAGATGTTCGGGCTTGCAATCAACATTGGCGCCTACATCCAGCATCATTGCCTTTCCCTGAAGAGTGGGAAGTATCGTTGCAATGGCAGGTCGTTCAACACCTTTAATAGGCCCTAATAGGAAGAGGGCTGAAGCCATTGTTGCGCCAGTATGACCGGCACTTACAACGGCAGAGGCCTTTCCATCACGCACCAGAGCAGTGGCCACAACTATAGATGCGTCCTTTTTACGCCGGACTATCGAAGCAGGATTCTCATGCATTTCTATCCGCTGTGATGCATGATGTATGGAAATAGGGAGGCCTGTAGCCCCATGTTTCTCCAATTCCTGTTTTAACTGTTTTTCATCTCCCACAAGGATGATTTCAACATGATACTCCTTTACGGCGAGAACGGCACCTGCGACTTCTACAGACGGGGACTTATCCCCCCCCATAGCATCCAAAGCGATCTTCATCTGTATCCCTTTATCTCTTGTACCCTTGTATCTATTCCTCTATAACGGTTACGATTTCATGTCCCTTATAAGTACCGCAGCTAAGGCATGCATGATGGGGAAGCTTAGGTTCGTGGCACTGAGGACATAGAGCATGGCTTGGCTGTGCAAGTTTTTTATGAGTCCTCCTTTTATCACGGCGTGATTTGGATATTTTATGTTTTGGGTTTGGCATGGCTTCTATCTCCTTTTATGATTAATTCATTCAAATAATTTCTTAATGACTTGAAATGGATTAGCCCCCGCTTCTATAACGCAACTACATCTCTTGATGTTCAGATTTTGCCCACATTTTGGACATAACCCATGACAATCTGGTTTACACAAAGGGTGCATAGGGACAGCAAGAAGTACCTGTTCTCTGATAAGGTTGTTTATCTCTACTTCTTCCCCGGCGTAATGGTCTATATCCATGTCCCTTTTTCGAAGGGACATGTCTGAGTCAGTGGTTGCATTACTCATGGGTTCCTCATGACAATGAAAAAGAGTATCTATAGTATATGTAAATTCTTCTGCGCACCTGTTGCAGGGGAGAAGCAAGGTTGCCTTTATCGTGCCATCTACAAAAAATGTCTCATCTTCCCGGCTGATCGTGGCGTCAATCTGCACATTATCAGTTAATATTATGTCTGATGGAGAGATAGCCAGAGTTTCTGCATTCTCACGGCTATGAACCTCTATCCCCTCCTCTGGGATCTTGCTTACTATTATCTTCATGGCAGCTGCTTATAAAGCATTTCCGGGACGAATTGCGTATTATATAAGAACATTGGGGGGTTTGTCAATTTTTTCGTTGATTCTTTTATAGTCAGCCATGATACCGGTATGGTATCAACCAAGTCACTAACACAATGATAATTAAGGTAATATTCCACCATAAGGTCGTTGTTGGAAAGAGAAATGCTATCGCTACAGCAGGAAGGAGGGCAATCCTGACTATGAAAGAAGCTGGTGGATGGTCTTCGATAAACTCTGCCATCGGTGGACTTACGGTATAATAAAGGTCAACAAATCTCTGACCTGTCCTATAAGGCAGAAGGTATTTATCCCTGAAATCCCGGAGTATCCTTACAGAGGTTGATTCTGGTGACCCAAAGGCGGCTGTAGCAATGAAACATCGTCTGCTGTTTTCTTTATCAATCACATCAGTCTGGTTGTCAGATTGGGACAGATAAGCAGAGGCGTTATCAGTATTAGTACAGGCCCCATTGATGGAAGCTTTGTAATGGTATGGAGCAGTTTCGACAAGGGTGTGATCAACCAGGACAGCCGCCACCAGGAAGACTTCACTATAAGTTGAGCCAAACCCTTCGATAGCATGACAACCATAATTCTGAGGAGAGAAAAGCGATATTACCTCCTTCTCAAATCCTGACCCATCACTCTTGACTTTTACTACCATTGCCGCCGAGTTAATATTATCCGAACCATCAAATTCAATTATAAGTTTGTTGTCATAAGCATCAGGGGGGATAAGATGAATATAGTTCGATCCTAATTCCTGAGGTGCATTCTCGCCGCTTATCTCGGAATAAGGAACAGGATATTTATCATGTATCCTGGTCACCGATGCCCTCCCGTATTGGGGCCCCTCTTCATATCCGCCCTTCAACTCACCTATGTCAGCCACTGCATTCAAGGCTACAAATTCCCTGAAGGCAGAATCAAAATCTGAATTATATTTATCAACAAGGACATTGTTTATGGTATTGATTCCGCTCTCCGCGCTCTCCCATACATACTTCACAAACTCTTTATCTTTTAAGTAAACATCTGTCAGGAAGATAATAAAGAGGACATCTCCGTATTCATGGTCTGAATAATTATTACCTGAATATTTAAGGGATAACGATGGGCTCCTTAGCCAGCTTCTTACACGGGTATAATAACTGTTTACGTCATCATAGACGATCTCTTCCATCCAGGTTGCTGTGGATTCGATCCACCAGCGATTTTCGTGTGAGAACCAATCAGAGGGATAACTAAACTGGATGGCATGAAAGAATTCATGGGCAGCCGTAATCATCATCGTATGTGCATTTCGCACATAACCGTTCACAATAATATAGGAGGAAGAGTCTGATGCGCTGCTATAGGTGGTAGTAATGCCTAAATAATTTGTGCCGAGCGAAGGGGTCTCATCATCATCATTCCCCGTTATGGGGTCCCCCGTATTGGCAATATATATGTCATATAGATATGACTGTGTCCCGGTAGGTTCAATATAGCCAAGGGTGTCTATCTCCTTCTCCCATACTTCTTCAAAATAATCAGCCCAGTTGTCCACAACATCCGGTATACCGGCACAGGACAACCCTGTCAGCCTTTGGGAACAGTTGATTATCCTGATAGAGTCTCTGCCCCCATCACTGTTTTCAAGATGATTGCCCCACTCTATGCTGAAATGTGCTGTTTCTACCCAATTGGGGAGTAAATGTCCTCCATTTGCAGCCTTACCCGCAGATAAGCTGGCCGTCTTTCTCAAATGACCCTCAACCGGAGACAGGTGTTTCTTTACAAAATACCCTTCTGCAGCTTCTCTAAACCCCGGCGACCATTTCTCCCAGTTTCTTCGGATATCCATCACCGTCATAGTGGCATCCTGGAGGGGGTCTGGATCAATTGCACTGCCAAAAATGGTGTGAAGTTGCTGCAAGGCTATAGTTTCATCATCATTATCGAGGGGACCGTCACTGTGAACCTCAAAAACAGGCACAAGTAAAACTATTATGGAGAGTATAAAAATGAGCAGGAGCCGCTGATGCATGGTTGCCATTTTAACATTGCTTAATGCGTGTGTCTAATGTTAAAACAGAAAAGCGTAACAACCAAAGCTATCTTTTGAAGTAATGTCGTCTTTATAAGAAGGAATGCAAGACCAACTGCCGGGAAGAGGGCAACCCTGACCAGGAAGGGCATCGGCGGGTGCTTCTCAATAATATCTGCGATGGATGGACTTACCGCATAATACCCATCAACAAACTTCTTCCCGAAAGTATATGGGATAAGATATCTGTCTCTGAATTCTCTTAATATCATTACAGAAGGAGATTTTGATGACCCAAAGGCAGCCGTAGCTATAAAACAGCGTGGGTTACCTGCTTCATTGTCTGTAATATCCCCTGCATCATCAGCCTGGATCAGAGAGGCATTTGCACTATTATCCTCACAGGTACTATTCATTGCCGCCCTGTAATTATATGGCATGGATTCTGCTATGGTCGGTTCAATCAGTATTGAAGAAACAAGAAATACCTCACCATAGGTTGTCCCAAATTCTTCAACTACCAAACAACCGGTCTTTGCAGGAGAAGTAAAATGCAACTCGTCTTTATCGTATCCTGTCCCGTCGTTTTTTACTTTCACAAGCTGTGCAGCCCAATTGATACTATCCGAACCATCAAAATTTATCTGCAGCCTATTGTTGCTGTTGTCAGGTGGAAGGAATTTGATATAGCCTGTACCGAATTCATCAGGAGCATCCTCTCCCAATATCCCTGTAGAAGAGACAGGATAATCCCTATGAGTATTGGTGATTGCGGCGCTTCCATAGTTTTCTCCTTCCTCATATCCCCCCCATATACTCGATTTGTCAGCCACTGCATTCAATGCAGCAAATTCCTTAAAGGCGGACTCAAAATCAGAATAATATCTCAGGGAAAGGACTTTATCGATTGCATCAATACCCGCTCCCTGACTTTCCCAAACGTATCTTACAAAATCGTTATCGTGTAAATACACATCCGTCAAAAAAATAACAAACAAAGAATCTCCATATTCATGTCCTGCATATTGAGACCCGGAGGATTTTAACGACAATGATGGATTCGCGAGCCACCTTCGGACCCTTGAATAGTAGTGATTTACATCGTCATAAACGACTTCTTCCATCCACGTTGCTGTGGCCTCGATCCACCATATATTTCCTGCGGAAAACCAGTCATCAATGGTAGGTAGAGTGAACTGGATCGCATGAAAGAACTCATGTGCGGCAGTAACCTTCATATTATCCGTATCTGCAATAGTCCCTCTGACCACAATATAAGAATATGCGTCAGTCACATTATCCTTGCAGATATTGAACAGCTCATAATCACAGTATGTAACAGTAAAACCCAGATAGCCGGGATTAAGGAAAGGGGTTATATCGTCGGAATTGCCCTGTATATTATCCATCGTGTTTGCAAGATATACATCATAAAGATAGGTCTCTGTCCCATAAGGCTGAGAAAATCCAAGTCCTTCGACCTCACTCGTCCATACCTCTTCGAAATATTCAGCCCATCTGTCGATTACATCCGGCATCCCTGTACATGTTGCCCCTTGTGAACATGCCAATATTTGGTTCGAATCCCAACCACTGTCACCACCCGAAGCGCTATTTCCCCACTCTACACTGAAGTTTTGAGTCTCCACCCAGTTAGGAAGGAGGTGAACGCCTCGAATAGTTTTATTGCTCCGCATCAATGTTTTTGGCGCAGAGATGGGTTCAAAAGATCGCGGCTTTTTCAGAAAATAGGCCCCGGCATTCTCTTTAAACCGGGGGCTCCATTTGCTCCAGTTCCGTTGAATATTCATCAGGTAAATGGTAGCATCCTGATGAAAACTATCCTCCCCTGCATCCATTTTAAGTGTATTTGAATCCATCTCACGTCCCAGGATAGTGTTAAGATGGTCCAGGGCGACATTCTCATCTAAGGGTTCTTGCAATAGAGGTGTCTTATAAGAGTGGGCATGAACCGGTGGGATGGAGGCAAGCATTGTTATCGCCATCAAAATGAGGATGGGTAAAATGCGGTTTAGTTTTTTGGTGTATCTTAACATTATATTTCTGATTATCACGTAAAAAAAAGGCCGCCCCGTGGGGCGGCCTCAAAGTAAATATCACTTTATAATACAACTAAGGCATCGTTTAATTATATTATAACGGGGCTGCGAAAGCGGGACCTTCAACCGTTTCCCCGCCAAGGATCACAACCTCTGAATGCTGACACACCGGCATAGACCCGTCAGTGGGTGCCGTGCAGGTGTCTTTTCCGGCACGAAGCATACCACCCCAGGCATTGAACCAGACATGGGTAGCGCTGTTCCAATCTGGCCAGATCTGCATATCCATGTTGCCCATAGTCCCATCGCCATCATTATCCTGGAACATGACGATATTGAACCATGCGCCAGCAGAATCAAGGAAGTCTCCGATGGTGGGCGTAAGGGAATAGGCGCCATCAACGACGTCGGCAACCTTAACTACAGTCCGGGTAAACCTGTTCGTCAAACTGTCCTTATTTTCGATCTCCTTGAACAGGGCTACCTTATAGCCGGCCGCGGCTGAGCCGGTGATCGTAAATGTCTGAGTCCTGTCAAGCGGCTCTGCTACCCAGAACTGTGCGTGGGTATTTCCACCCTGTCCAAGCTGCTCGCCTGTCGCTGCGTCAATAAATATGACGTTCACATTAAGCTGATATGGATTCATATCATCCTGCGGTAAGTTCACCGGTATTGTGAACGAGGTGGTAAAGAGCAGCTTGTTATGCTCCCAGGTGTTGTATATCTGTTGCCATGTACAACCACCTTCCGGTGTACAGCCACCCTGCCCTATATCCAGGTGATACCCCATCTTTACGCCTGCCGGGAGTGTGACCGTTGGCGCTGTCCATGTCACAGTGATCTTGGCAGCATCATTGGTTCCGTTGCTATCCGTATCTACAGTCGAACTGAAGCGGCTCTCACCACCGGCTGTATTATATTCTTCCATAGCAGCATTGAAGACATCCATCTCGGTCTGAGAAACATTATTGCCGGGCCACGGCGGCATACTCCGCGGTGTCACAATGGCCGCATAGGCATCCTGCATTCCGGTAATAACCTTCTTTGTGAAGCTCTTTGTAACAGTCTGACTATTGACCACTGCAGTTATGGTATAGGTTCCTGATGCAAAGTCAGAGATAATGCGATCCTGATCCAACTGAACAGGACCTGACATAGTACTGGGGTCCTGGCCCGCAGTAGCTTCACGCCACGGGTCCAGGATGAAACAACTTTCGCCCATTCCACCAGGACCAGGTCCTCCTTGGAACAGGCTGGATTCGTCAACCAGGCTAACGCTTCCAGTCGTTCCATCAGACTTTGGATAAGAAAGGGTGACAGAGGCCCCGGAGAGATCAGTGCTGGCTGCTCCAGACATAGGATCAAACTGGGCAACCATGCTGGCCACATCTGACAGACAGGTCCCGGCGGACAACTGGTCTACCTCATGACCTCCCATTCCTGGGGCATCCTCTATCCACGCCTTTCCCGGATGGATCCAGAGGTGGAAGATATCAACACCTGCATAGTCCTGGTAGACCTCATAGAACCCGAGCATATCCATAAGAGAACCTGGGACCATAGGATCAAAGTCAAAGGGCATCTCTTTTTCATAGGACACCGTGCCATCCCCGCTCTCGGTTGCGGAAAAAGATGCCTGCATACTCTCGAATGCCTCGGCGATATAAACATCAACGATATAGACGGTCATCGCCAGTCCTTGAGGAACAACCAGTGTTGTACTGCCTGATAAGTTTTCCCATGTTTGGCGCTCTGTAATCGGGAAGAGACCCAGTAGAACAGGCGGTACCTCGGCAAGCTCCTTCTTTTCATCTTCCGTAATTGTCCCTGCCGCTTTTTTATCCAACAGGCTGTATATACGTGTGAGCGCGTCTTTGAAGGCAGTTATGGCCACTGTCTTGGAGATATCCGGAGCCTGCCCTTGAGGAAACATAAGGCCTGCCCCAATGGCATTCATTATTTGAGTGGTAGTCCTCGTTGCATTATCAATATAGACATCTGTAAAGAATTCCAACATGAAGCTAGGAATGCCGTCATCGCCGCTGTCATCATTTATCAGCTCATCAAATACGCGGACGATAAGGGCCTCCTTTGCCGCATCCGTCGTCACATCAGCTAAGGAGAACCTTGCTGCAAGGGTCTCTGTCTTCGCAGCGCCCAATTCTGAATCCACGGATTCGTCAGACAGGAGAAGGCCGGAGGCATTGGCTAAATCATCGTTCGTAGTCTCCCCCTCTGCGATGGTCATAATGTCACTACCAGAGGCCTCTACGACCATGGACGGGATCTGGATTACCCCGGCCTCAACAAGGGCGACAATAGCGTTTTTCACTGCCGTGATAATGTTGTTAACAATAGACTGACTTATCCCTGTGCCTGAGGTGGCGTTGAGGATGGCATCAACCAGGGCCTGAACCACCACCGTTGTCTTAGGAGAAACATCAACGGTTCCACCCTCTGGCGCGGTTTCACCCTCCGGGACATAGGCATTGGCCTTCAGTTCAAGGACCTGCCCGTCACTGACCAGCTTCAGGTACCGGACCACGTAGTTGACACCATCGGCAACCTCGTCAAAGGTATAGGTAGGATCCCCATTTTCATCAGCAGCAAGTTCGCCGCTGATTCCGGTATCCTCTAAAGAACCATCTTCATCCACGACATAGAGCTTGGCCACGGCATCTTCAGTAAAGGATGCGGCATAGCGCTGTCTATACGCCTTCGTCTCCTTGGCGCTCATCTTTGACAACGCCTTCTTGCCTGCCACTGCCTTGCTCAACAATGCCTGGTCTGCTGAACTGAGACTATCCACATCAATCTTTCCACTGACTGTGGCATCACCGGAATAGGGATTTGTATCTCCAGTGTCACCAGTATCACCGCCGGTATCGCCACCCGTCAGACTAGAGGCAGCACCCCCGCCGCCGCCACTGCAACCCGTAATAATAAACATTCCTGCTATAAACAAAGTTAATAAGGTAAGAGAGAGGTTTTTCCTCCCCAAATTCTTCATGCCCATTTACTGTTCCCTCCTAAATTACTCCGTTAAATAAAGACCTTGTAGCCCGTCTTTAATGGTTATACGACATGAAAAAGGGGTATATCCCCCGCTCTTAGTCACCTCCTTTTAAGGAAGCACGTCTCTATTTTAAAGAGCGTGACATGCGATTTTCTTCCGAAGATTCTTATCGGGGGAGGCGATAGGTATCTTTAGACGTTTGTCAGAAGTTTCTTGATGAGGACGACAGCATCATTTTTGGTGGTAATATAACCCATGGCTCTATTTTCTTCCACAGTATCAAGGAGATATCCAAACATGGGTCCAGGGGTGGTGTTAAATAGCACGATGAGATCATCCCCGGTAATCAGCGGAAAATCCTTCATCTTTTTATATTCTTGCAGATACCATGCCACGACATCTTTTCCATTCTTAATTGTCCTGTCATGCCAATCGGTAACCCCGGACAGGGAGGCTATCTGACAGAGTATAAGTCCAATGCCATTATTCCCGGCAGCCTTAAAGAAGCGGTATATAGACCTCTTGTCCTCTATCCCCTTATCTACGAGAGAGGGTTGTATGTATTCAACTGCCAAGTGGATGAGCCGGCAAGCCTTATTACTCAGTCGTAAATCTCTTGATCCAATGTTTGTCAGCTCCTTAGTGATATGATCAGGGATAAAGAGGCTTATCCACTTCCATAGTGCAGCGTTTGTAATCTCATTTTCTATCTTACCTTGTAAATAATTTCCAATATCCACATCGACTGGCTGGAATAACGTGGGTAAGGTATTATATAGGCATTCCAGACGTTCAAAGACTATCATGTCCCTCTCTGTGTCTGACTCTTTTGGTATAGCGAGGACCTCACTGAGTAGCCCCGCCTCATCCATCTGTCGAAGGTATTTAATGGACGTTGGGGAGGATAAGAGACTGAAGAACTCATCTCTGATACGTTCTTTTGCAGCCCGCCTCAGAGTGGATGACATTTCTTTAATAATATGAAACGTTAGGATATCAATCTCAAATTCTAATGTGCCGGCAAGACGAAAGGCCCGCAGCAGACGGAGCGGGTCGTCTTCAAAGGATTTTTGCGACAGTGTCCTGATAGATTTTTTAGCGATGTCTGCCTGTCCATTGTAAGGGTCGATAATAGATGCCGCATCATCTGCAAGCCGTATAGCCATGGCGTCCACTGTGAAGTCCCTTAAGGAAAGGTCTGCATAGATATCCTCACCTCTCATTAAAGATATGTCAAAATACAAGGGCTGAGATTTATCCCGAAATACAACTCTAAAAACACCACGTTCTTTGTCCAACAGAAATAGGGTTCCATTTATCTTCTTCGACAGGGTTCTGGCAAATTTCTCCGGATCAGAATGTACAGTAATATCAATGTCAGTAGGTTCTTTCCCGATCACCATATCACGGACCGTCCCACCTACCAAATAGGCATCCGTGTGATACCCTAACTTTTTTAAAACAGAGATATGTTGTATTTTTTCCATACGGAAATTCTTAAAAGAAAAGTTTCTATGAAGATAAATATCTCTTTTAGAGATATAAGTTATATCTCTTTGGGGAGATTGAGCACCTTTTCTGAGACATCACGATAAGTGGCATCTGTGGCATGAATCTGACTGTACAGGCGCAGGGCATCTTCTTTCTTGCCAATGACCTCCAGTAATGCTCCCAGCTCATATTTCATAATTAGATGCCGTTGGTCATTATACTGAGGACTTGCTATAGCCGTCTCTAATATCTCTATCGCCTGGTTGTATTCTCCAAGTTCCTTATGGCAGATGGCAATCATGTACGAGGAATCAAGGAATCTTGGGGTCTCCTGTAAACAAGATTTGAATTCTCCAATTGCCTCCTGAAATAATCCCATCTCTTTGTACGCAATTCCAAGGTTATAATGAGTTTCATAGTCTTCTGCACTCAATTGTGCCTTAACGCCATCCTGAAATTCCTGAAATATCTCCTCGAAACTCTTAGCAACGGGAACTTCTATCTGACTTGATTCTTCCCGCGGTTGCTCTATTACCTCTTCTTTCAATGCTTCCTCTAAATCAAAGAAGGAAGCCAAAGGTTCTTCATGGGGTTGAATAATCTCGACCTCTGGTATTTGAACCTCTGCCCCGGCCTTCTTCAATATTTCAATCTGGCGCAATGCTTTTTCATTACTGGATTCTATCTGTAAAATCCGCTCATATACATCTACGGCCTCCCCGGTCATCCCCTGCTGAGCATAGAATTTTGCCTCCTCAAACATCTCATCTATATTCACTTTTGCAGACCGGACTAATCTTGCTCTGTATTCTCTAACCCTGGTATCCTCAGGATTTATAGCTATGGCTTCATTTATTACAGTCTCTGTTTTTTCGCTCTCTCCTGATGACTCATAAATTCTAAGGAGGGTTAAACATTCTTCCAGCGCCTTGTCCTGTTTCCCCATTGTTTTATAGATAGTCTTTAGTTTAATATGGGCTTCCTCATGATCCGGATCTACTTTATGGACGATAGCCTGCAATTCCATTAGGGCTTTCTCTAAGAGACCATATTTTATATATACCTCAGCAGAAGCAATTTTACCTGTTGCGTCCTGAGTCCCTTCGGTCTCCTCCACCCTCTGCACATAAGGAGTTTCCGCATCAGCCACCTTTCCTAACCCATCTTTCGCCTCTACATTGTAAGGGTCTTCTTCTAATATCCTGAGATAATAATCCCTGGCTCTTTCTACTTCACCAGCCTCATAAAAATGTTTGGCAAGGAATAATCCTTTCCCTGTTGCCTCCTCCTTTTTAGCAGTATTTGTGTATATTTCAAACAGCATCTCGTGGACAGCAATCATATCCGGGACAATGCCGACCACCGTTTCTGCATAGACGTTCGCCCTTTTAAAATCCTTTTGGTTAAAATACTCTTTCGCAATAGCGAGGTACTCATTCGCAGCCCGTGAAAAATCCTCCTTGTTCAATAAGATGGAAGCGAGGGTATCTCTGTAGGTGACCTGATCCGGTTTCGACTCTATCATCCGACTAATGAGCTCTTCTGCCTCATCATACCTTCTGGCCTTATTGTAGGAATCAACGAGTAATGAGAGGACCTCAGAAGAATCCGGCGACAATTCAAGGGCCTTATTTCCATAGGCAATCGCCTCGTCAATATGTCCATTGTCTAAATGAAGTTTTCCAACCTCTACAGTCGCATTAACGTTATTAGGTTCTATTCTAAGAATCTGCCTGTATAAATCCTCTGCCTCATCACGTCTCCCTGATTTCAGATAGGCAATGGCAACCTTATTATACTCCTCGACCGCCTCCTCTCTCAGACCCTCCTTGAGGAATATCTCGGCAATCTTTGTCCGCACTGCAAGATTAGACGGGTCAAGATCCGCTATCTTCCGGTAGACGCCTAACGCCTCTTTTACAAATCCTTTCTGAGAATACAACTTGGCTGCTAATAAATAATCTTCACGCGCATTACCCATAAGACCCCGTTCACAATTAAGATCACCAAGATGAACGTACATCGCTGTGCGGGAGGGGTCTATTTTTAAGATTTTTTTATAGACTGCGATGGCTTTGAGGGCAAAACCAGACGACTCAAATATCTCACCTGCCTTTGAATAGTATGAGATGGCTTCGTCTCTGGCATTGTTGATCGGCTGATTTTTAAGAGACAGGTCTCCAATAGTGTTATATATATTGGCATCATTGGGGGTATCGGTAAGTAGCCTCTTCCATTCTTCGATCGCCTTTTGAATCTGGCCTCTGATTGTATATTGCTGGGCTGTCTCTAAAATCTTACTCTTCTCTGAAGACAATAGCTACCTCCAACTGATTGTAACCACTATTTTTTTGAATGTCGTATACTTTTCCCGAAAATAACATAACAACATGGTAGTGTCAAGGCAACACCTGAATGTGACATGGAGACCTCATCGGAATCTAAGCAGAGTGCATGAAATTGGCTCCCCGGGTAGGGCTCGAACCTACGACCTAGCGGTTAACAGCCGCTCGCTCCGCCTATTGAGCTACCGGGGAGTATTGATTGGTCTGTTATTATATAGAAGTGTAAAAGTACAAGTCAATAGAGATTGTTGGCTCGATTTTGGGTTCTTTTATTGCTGATCGGGGTTATGGTGATTGGTGGCTGGTTAATGGGATCTTCAGGTTTTTTTCCACATAATGGGCAAGTATCTCCTGTACCTGAGCGGAAGGGGGGGGAATAAAGTAGGAATTGATCACAGCATGGGCAATCTCATGGGCCAGGATAGTGTCATTTAACCTTTCAACAGAGAGAGATATCGTTCTATATTTGTGCGAATAAAAGGCGACAGGAACATCTCCTGTCAGACCCATCCCCCGGAAGGCCTTTGTGAGTTCACTATATGTACTATATACATTTATATGGAACCGAAGATCAGGAGGATATATACATAGGATCTTTTTTACTTTATAGACCAGACTGTCTACATTATATTTTATGGATATCAGGCCTGTCTCAGGGTCTTCTTTGAAGATAGCGGCATTCTTTTGCGCCACATCGGAAAAATTGGCAGACACAACCTCCTGATAATAGTAGACAGTAACAAACTCAGGCTCATGACTGATATGAATTGGGTCCTCAGAGATTGCATCCGCTGCAGGGGATAGAAAGGCCATCAATAGTGTCCCCACGTAAGGCAATAAACGGATATTCATACACCTTATATCGCCGTAACGATTAAGAAAAATAAATCCATTGCATTATTTCTCGAAATTATGATATCTGTTTAAAAATATGGGAAACCCAAAAGATAATGTGAACACGAGGTGGCGGTTGATCGCCCACGGGGTTAATAACGGTTTCTATAACATGGCCGTAGATGAGGCGGTCTCCATTGCCTGCCGGGAAGGTATCGTCCCCCCGACACTCCGATTTTACACATGGTCTCCCCCCTGCGTATCCATTGGATATTTTCAAAAGGCAAGCAGTGTATTCAGCGCGTCTGTACCAGACAAGGAAATAGTACGGCGCATTACCGGAGGCAGGGCTGTATTCCATGGAAATGATCTCAGTTATAGTATGGTGTGTGATACAGCCAATTCAGAGTTTCCAAATAATATTCTGGGCACATACCATGTCATTACAGCCGCCTTTATAACTGGACTTGAATATCTGGGAATAGCCCCGGATCCGATCAATACTCAGCCGGAATCCCCCCGTGAGATAAACTACCGGCGGTCACAACCCAGGACCGGCCGCCACGACGTCGAATACTCCCGTTCCTCTATATGTTTTTCCACGATCCTTGGACATGAAATTACGGTTAATGGTCAAAAACTTATTGGAAGCGCCCAACACCGGTGGCCGGATTTATTCTTACAGCATGGGTCTATCCTGATGACCGGATCTTTTCAGGAAAATGGGAAGAACTCAATATCCTTAAGTGAAATCCTGAAAGACAAGTTTGATGCAGATAAGATAATTCCGGCTTTGTGTGCCGGATTTAAAAAGATGGCAGGAATTGACTTTGTTGAAGGATGTCTGAACCAGTATGAGCTGGACCTGGCAGAAAATCTGGCAGAAGAGAAATACTCAAAGGCCTCCTGGAATTTCAGACGACTATGATCACTCTTGTCCTTATTCCTTATTTTCCTTTCTCAATCTATATACAATTTCCTCACTTAGCCGCCTGTTTGCTGCAATCAGGTCGGATATAAGACCAATAACGATGGTCTGGAAACCCAGCATCATCAATACGGCGGCCAGGATGAGGGATTGTATGTGACCGGCCCCCTCCCCTATGGACATATAATAGATATATCTCGCAGATATAATCAGCCCAATCGTAAATATGATGACGCCGATAGTAGAAAAGAATCTCAAGGGTTGATACATGGCATACGTCCTGATAATCGTCGAGGCAGATATCCATATATATTTCCATATGTTAGATATCAGCCGTGATTCACGGGTCTTCGGATTAGTCCTGACCGGTACGTGGGCTATGGCAAGACGGTTATGACCCGCCTGTATGATCGTCTCCAACGTATACGTATATCCAGACACGATGTTGGTCCTTAAGGCCGCCTCCCGGCTGAATGCGCGGAATCCACTCGGTGCATCCGGGATCCGCGTTCCTGATGCAACCCTCACAACCCAACTCCCAACGCGCTGCAAAAACTTTTTCGTTGTAGAAAAATGTCGGATGCTCTCGACCTCTCTATCCCCAATCACAACATCTGCGCGACCCTCCAAGATAGGCTGTATCAGTTTGGGAATATCTCCGCCGCTGTACTGGTTGTCTGCATCTGTATTCACAATGATGTCCGCACCGAGATGAAGTGCGGTCTGAAGCCCGACCATGAATCCTCTGGCAAGCCCCTGATTCACCTTAAATCTGACAACATGCTCAACCCCGCACTCCCGTGCCACCTGAGATGTCTGGTCTGTACTCCCGTCGTCAATGACCAGTATCTCAATCTGATCAACACCGGAAATATGACGGGGGATATCGCGCAGGGTCTCAGGTAATGTCGTCTCTTCATCAAAGCAGGGTATCTGAACAATAAGTTTCAAGACTTCTCTCCAGAGAATATCTCTCTTAACTGGCCTTCGGAAATGACCCCTTCCCTGATCATCACCAGCTCTGCTCCGGTCGCATCGATCACAGTTGACACGGCCCCACCCTGGGTCATACCCCCATCCACTAAGGCATCAATCCTGTCCCCTATCGCATCCCGTACATCTGAAGGGCTGCATAAACTCGGCTTGCCCGAAATGTTTGCGCTCGTTGCTGTTAATGGTCTTCCAAGTTCCCTGACAAGACTCCGGCAAAAGGGGTGAGCCGGCAGTCTGATCCCTATCTTGCCTGCAGAACCGGTGAGGATCTCTGACATCCCCTCTGAGGCATGAAATACAATGGTCAGTGGTCCCGGCCAGAATTTATCCATAAGTCTATCGGCAAAAACAGGGACACCCCTTCTTGATATCAACGGCTTAAGATCTTTCCGGTCAGATATCAGGATGAGGATTGGCTGGTTATACGGCCTCCCTTTGATAGCAAAGATCTTCTTAATCGCCTCATCATTATCGATATCTGCTCCAAGTCCGTAATAGGTATCGGTGGGAAAGGCAATGACTGCACCAGATTTCAGCAATCCGGCTATCTCAGAAACGACTACAGGATCAGGATCAGACTGATCGATCTTAATGATCTGCATTCCAGTGGTTACTTCTTATCCCTGACTCTTCTTTGCAATCGAGTCGGCCATATCATCCTTAAATTGCCTGAGCTGTTTTAACAAAGATGGGGTCTTTCTGGACAGTATCTGGACAGCGAGTATCGCCGCATTCTTAGCCCCTGCTGGACCCACTGCCATCGTCGCAACAGGGACTCCACCCGGCATCTGTACGATGGATAAAAGGGAATCAAAGCCCTTCAGTGGAGAAGAATCGATCGGCACTCCAATCACTGGAAGAACGGTCTCTGCAGCGATAACCCCGGGGAGGTGCGCAGCGCCTCCGGCCCCGGCAATAATCACCTCCAGACCCTCCTCTTCCGCCCTTTTTGCGAACTCCTGGACTAAGCGGGGACTCCGGTGGGCTGAGGCTACGATTATTTTATACATCACATCAAACCGGTCTAAGATTTTAGTGGCTTCATTCATGACCGGCATATCCGACTCACTCCCCATGATGATGGCCACCAATGGATTAGCCATTTTCAGTACCTGTCCCCTTTCCGATATCCTTCCGGTACTGCATCCCCTCAAAGGATATCTTTCCAACAGCTTTATAGGCATTGTCTGCAGCCTCATGGATATCCGTCCCCAGGGCCGTTACCCCAAGCACCCTCCCCCCTGCAGTAACAATGCGGCCCTTATCTGCTGCAGTCCCTGCATGAAACACCATAACATCCTTCAACGCCTTCGCCTCCTCCAATCCGGATATGACCTTCCCTGTT
>Ga0209619_10001600_pt1 | contig 16568 bp, 15 predicted proteins | sample Rifsed16ft3_FD_184011 | JGI IMG/M metagenome (GOLD analysis project Ga0209619, IMG submission 184011) | Soil microbial communities from Rifle, Colorado, USA - sediment 16ft 3 (version 2) | ecosystem: Environmental > Terrestrial > Deep subsurface > Rock core/Sediment | place: Rifle, Colorado... | reverse complement strand
CCCGCACAACACCGTCACGCGGTGCCGCTCCGCCAATTTCTCCGCCACAAGCTGGGCCATCTTCGCCGTCGCGGACGTGTCCGGCGGAAAATACTCATTCATCAGCAGTATGTGCAACGAGCCCCGTCTGAAACCACGAGGCGCCCGCCTCATGGATGTCATCCTTCGGCCCCGACCAGGTCGGGGCCGAAGGACCTCAACGTAAGATTTCTGCAATCACCCAGCCAACTTCCAGTTTCGTCCGCTCCAACTTCCAACTTCCGATCTCTAATCTCCAGAAGGTTTCTCCACAACCACATTCCCCATCGCCAGCACATCCATCTTCGTCCTCAAAAAACAATCAATTGCCTCTTCCGGCCGGCAGACAATCGGCTCGTTGTCATTGAACGACGTATTCAGCACCACCGGCACGCCCGTCCGGTTCGCAAACTCGCGAATCAGCCGCCAGTACTTCGGGTTGGCCCGCTGGCTCACTGTCTGCAAGCGCCCCGTCCCGTCCACGTGCGTCGGCGCCGGGATCACGTCGCGCTTCTCCGGACGCACCGGGTACGCCTGGGTCATAAATGGCGACGGCTGCGACATCTCAAAATACTCCCCCGTCGCCTCCTCCAGCACCGACGGCGCAAACGGCCGGAACGGTTCCCGGTGCTTGATCCGCTCATTCAGGATCTGTTTCATCTCCGCCCGACGCGCGTCCGCCACGATGCTCCGATTCCCCAGCGCCCGCGGACCCCACTCCGCCCGCCCCTGGAACCATCCCAATATTTTTCCGTCGGCCACGTGTTGCGCTGCCACGCGCGCCGCTTCTTCTTCCGCCAGCTCTCTCACCCGGTAGCCCTGTTCCGTCAACCGGCTGTTCCGCACCGCCGCCCGTATCTGCTCCTCCGAAAACCCCGGCCCCCAGTACGCATGTTCCATCACAAAATTCCTCGGCCGCCCGAGCACCTGGTGTTCAACGTAGAACGCTGCCCCCACCGCCAGCCCCGCGTCGCCCGCCGCCGGCTGCACGTACACCTGCTCAAACGGAGTCTCTCGAAATATTTTTCCATTCGCCACGCAGTTAAACGCCACGCCGCCCGCCAGGCACACCGCCTTCTGCTTCGTCCGCGCGTGCAGGCCGCGTAGCATCTCAAACAACACTTCCTCCAGCCGCGCCTGCATCGTTGCCGCGATGTCGCGGTGTTTCTGTTCCACCGGCTCGTCCACCCCGCGCATTGGCCCCAGCCGCTCTGTAAGGTAGTCGGCAAACAACCGCCCCAGTACCGGCGTCTTGTCTGACTCGTGCCAGGTCATATCCGGACCGTCGCGGTGGTGCGTGAAGTATTCCAGCCCCAGACGGAATCCCTTCCCATTCCCGCTCTTCACGATCCGCCGGAATTCTTCGATCTGCGTCGGCTCTCCATACGCCGCCAGCCCCATCACCTTGTACTCATCCCCAAACTTCCAGAATCCCAGATACTGCGTCAGCGCCGTGTAGTACATCCCCAGCGAGTGCGGGAACGCGATCGCGCCGTGCACCTGCATCCGCCGCCCCTGGCCCGTCGCCCACATCGTGCTCGCAAAGTCTCCCAGCCCGTCGGCCGAAAGCACTGCCGCCTGCTCAAACGGCGAAACATAAAACGTGCTCGCCAGATGCGCCTGGTGGTGCTCGATTCGGTGGAACTTCGCCCGGATTTTCGCCGCCTCCACGCCCAGCGCCTCGCGCAGCGCCTCCGGGATGCCGGTAAACTTCGCTATCACCTTCGCCCGCTCCCGCGCAAACTTCGGCATGCGCATTGCGTAGAGCAGCTTCGTCCCGATTCGCGCCCACGGGTTGCGCGGGATGGCCACATGGTCCACGTCTTCGATGCCCACGCCCGCCTCGGCCAGGCAGTAGCGGATTGCCGCGGCGGGAAATCCCGCCGCATACTTCACCCGGTTGAACCGCTCCTCTTCCACCGCTGCCACCAGCCGCCCGTCGCACACCATCGCCGCCGACGCATTCCCGTGATACGCGTTAATCCCCAGTATGATCACGCCGCTCTTCTCTCCCTCTCGCTCGCTCTTTGTTCTAGCCACTCGCCACTAGCCACTTGCCATTTGCTGGGCTCGTACTTCTGTGTTGGACTCGGCGGCCTTCAAGTTCTTCCTCACCCACTCATTCAGCACAAACAAACTCCACGGCCTCGACCAGCTCGTCCTTCCCGCTTGAAACTCTTTCCACACGTCCCGCACCGCCTTCCTATCGAGCGCCGTCTCCAGCGCCCCCGCCGGCTCCTCCAGCCCTTCCCGCACTCGACGTCCCAGCCCGCCCCGCAACCATTTCTCCCACGGAAATGTGAATGTCCTCTTCTTCTGCCCGGCCACTTCCTCCGGCAGCAGCTCGCCCAGCGCCTCGCGCAGCAGCCTTTTCTTCGCCCCGCGCTTCGCCTTTTCCGGCAGCCCGGCCACAAACTCTACTAGCGGAGTATCCAGCAGCGGCACGCGCACTTCGAGCGACTGGCTCATGCTCACCGCATCCGTGTCCCGCAGCAGCGTGTTCACCATGTACGACCGCATCTCCAGACACGACACACCTGCCATCTCACCCAGCTCTCTTGCCCCGCACGCCGTTTCTTCCATCCACTCCCCCCACGCCGTACGCGCCAGCTCGAGCGAGCTTCGCCCCGTCAGTCGTGCCGCCCGTTCCGGCGCAAACAGTGCCCGCGCAAAAAAGTAGGCGTGCGGCAGCGCCGCCGGCTCGCGCCACAACGCCTTCATCTTCCGTTTCGCGTCGCCCATGCCGTCTCTGTTTCCCAGTCCTGCCACAGCCGCCGCCGCTTTTCGTGCCGCCGACGGCAGCCGTCGCGCTACTCTCGCCAGCCTCTCGGCGCGCGGCACCGTCTGGAAGGTGCTGTATCCGCCGAACAGCTCGTCTCCGCCCAACCCCGAGAGCGCCACCTTCAATCCCGTCTGCCGCGCCGCCCACGACACAAAAAACGTGTTCACCCCGTCCATGGTCGGCTGGTCGAGCGCCCCGACCGCCTCCATCAGCCGCGCTTCCAAATCCTCGCCGCTGAGCAGCATCTCTTCATGCCGCGTGCCCAGCCGCACCGCCGTCCGTCGCGCCATCGCCGCTTCGCTGTACTCCTGCTCCGGGAACACCACCGTAAACGTGTGGATCCCCGCCCGCTCCCGGCTGGCCAGCGCCGCAATCGCCGTCGAGTCCATCCCGCTGCTCAAGAAAATCCCCACCGGCACGTCCGCCACCAGGTGGCTCCGCACCGCATCTTCCAACCTCTCCCGTACTCGTTCTTTTGCTGTCATCCTGAGGGCCGACCCGGTCGGCCCGAAGGATCTCTCCGCCGCCTTCTTCGCCTCCCCAGCAAAATCCCAATATGCTTCCGGCCTCGCCTCCCCCGCCTCTGTCCCGAGCCTCACACTCATCCTGTGCCCCGGCTCGAGCGACCTCACTCCTTCCACCAGCGTCACCGGCTCCGCCACCGACCCGAACAGCAAATAACTCTCCAGCCCTTCCCGCGATATCTCCGTCGCCACCTCGCCGCTGGCCACCAGCGCCCGCACCTCCGACGCAAACACCAACGCCCCGTTCACCCGCGCGTAATAGAGCGGCTTGATCCCCAGCGGATCGCGCGCCATCAGCAGCCGCGGCCCCGCCGGCGTTTCGCGCCGCGTATCCACCACGGCAAACGCAAACATCCCTCGCAAGTGCGCCGCGCACTCCTCGCCCCACTCCTCGTACGCGTGCACAATCACTTCCGTATCTGACTTTGTTCGGAAAACGTGCCCTCGCCCCTCCAGTTCCGCACGCAACTCGCGAAAGTTGTAAATCTCTCCGTTCTGCACTACGGCGATCGTTCCCGCCTCATTGAAAATCGGCTGGCATCCTCCCGCCAGGTCAATAATCGAAAGCCGCTGCATCCCGATCACCGCACCCGGCGTCGCATGCATTCCCTCGTCATCTGGACCGCGGTGCGTCATCGCCGCCATCATCCGCCGGACGGCCGACTCCGCCTCCCCCTCACGCCTCATTCCAACGACGCCGCAAATCCCGCACATCTCTTGTCTTCACCTCGACCGGTTGAACAATAAATCCCCGGCCCGCCACAATTGATCCCGCAGCCGCACTCGCTCGATCCCCAGCCTGCGCCGCCCGTACCACCCCAGCGCAAATCGCCCCGCCAGCCCCAGCAGCACTAGCGCCGCCACCGCAAACGTAAACGCCAGCGACTCCCGCTCCAGCAGCAGTGTCCAGTCAAACTCCTCTTCCCAGCTGGGAAAAACCTTGTCCAGCGTCTTCCGCAGGTATCTCCCCACGTAAGGAATCCGCGTCAGCCGCACGTGTACTGTCCTCTCGTAGGTGTAAATCGACGGATAGTTCGGCACCACGCTGGTCGCCTGCTGCCACACCTGCGGGTCTTGCAACTGGTACCGCGTCACCGTTCTTCCCTGTGCATCCCGGAACAGCCAGTGAAACGCCGGGTCTGCCACCACCCAGCGCCCGTCCAGGTACACTTCCGCCACCACGTGCTTGCTCCCGCCGTCCGGCGACAGCAGCAGCAACCGCCTCGACTCCATCCCGCTGCTCGCCGCCAGGTTTACAAACGCGTTCGTCGCCGTCCCGCACACCTTCAGCAGTTGCTCATAGTTCAATGTCGTGTGCGGGTCGCGCAGGGCCAGCTCTTCGGGGTTCTTCGTCGCACGCCGCGCCGGACCGTGCTTCATCCAACCCAGGATGGCCTCCACCTTTTGCACTGGGTCGGCCGAGAGCGGCACCACCGCATCCGCGAATCCTTGCAGGTAGCGCCGCGTCGAGTACTCCCACACCAGCCCGACCACCAGCAGCACCAGCGACGCCACCAGCAGCGTGTTCACGCTGGCCCACAATACCCGGTAGAAAGGGTGACCTTTCATCCTCGCCCGCTCCCATTCCCCACCTTGCGGAAGACAAACGAGTGCACATTCGACCCCGGATTTATATCGTAAAACGCCCTCGCTTCAGCGACGCCCATTTCTCTCCGCCACCACCTCGATGTAATGACGCTCCATCTGCTCCGCCAGTTTCTCCCACGAAAGCGCCTGTGCCACTTCGCCACATCCCGCGCTCAGCCGCGCATGCAGATTCTCGTCTTCCATCATCTCCCGTAGCGCCCGCGACAGCTCCACCCCGTTCCGACGAATCACCACTCCTGCCTTCTGGTCCACCAGCGGCCCGATCCCGCACCGGTCGGTCACAATCACCGGCACACCGCAGGCCACTGCTTCCGCCGCCGCGTTGGCGAAGTTCTCGTAGCTCGAGGGCAGCGCAAACACATCTGCGTCCATCAGCGCCGCAGTCTTTTCCCTCTCATAGAGTGGCCCGGTGAAGATCACGCGCTCGGCCACTCCTCGCCTTCGCGCCAGTTCCTTCAACTTCCCCACGTAACCCGGTTCGCCTTCCGGCCCGGCGATCACCAGCCGCCCTCTCCCGCCGTTCACGGTGGCAAACGCCTCGATCAGCAGGTCGGCCCCTTTGCGCGGGATGATTCGGCTCAGGAACAGCACGATCCGCTCGCCGTTGCCGATCTTCCACTTCGCCCGGAAACTCCCCCGCGGCGGCATCGCCGCAAACTCCACAAGGTCAATCCCGTTGAACCGCAGCCTCACCTTCTCCTTCGAGTGCCCATCTTCAAGCAGCTCCTGTTGCTCCATCTCCGACGTGGCGATAATTCGCGCCGCGCCTTCATAGAGCGTCTTTCCGAACAGCCAGTGCCACAGCCGCTTGATGCGGAAGCTCCGGTCGATCGGCCGCGTCATCCCCAGCGGCTCGAGCACGTACGGCACGCCCGCTAAACGCGCCGCCCGCCCGGCTGCCGGACCCAGCAGGTCGTACAGCCCGTAGATGTGTACGACATCGTACTGCCCCAGCTCCTGCCGAAGAAAACTTCTCGCGCCCGGGTTCACCGTCAGCCGCCGGTAGCTCGCCAGGCTCCGCAGATACACCGACTCCACACCGCCGTCCGTGCCCTGCCAGCCCCATCGGCCCGGAACACATCCGGCTTCGCGCGCCCTTGCTTGTGTGAGCCCCAAGTCTGCGGTCAGTACGGTGACGCGGTGACCCCTGTGTTGCAACGCGCGGGCCAGTGCTCGCACCTTCACGGCCGGCCCGCCCGTTTCCAGAAAGGGATAATACGCCTGCGTTATTTTCAGGATGCGCATAAACTCCCGAGAATTTCCTTCAGGCGTGTCGAAAAATGCTCGAACCGATAAATCTGTTCTACCCGCTCGCGCCCCCGTTGTCCCATCGCCGCGCTCAAATCCACATCCATCAACAACCGCTCCAGCGCCCCGGCCAGTAGTTCCGCTTCGCCGTGCGGCACCAGCATTCCTGTCACGCCGTGTTCAACGACATCCGGCGTCCCTCCGTGCGCTCCCCCCACCACAGGCTTGCCCGCTGCCATCGCCTCCAGAAACACCAGCCCGAACCCTTCCCCTTTGCTCGGCAGCGCGAACACCTCACATCGCGCATAGCAGCTCCGCAGCTCTTGCTGCGTCAACCCGTCCAGAAACCGCACCCGCTCGCCCACTCCCGACTGTCGCGCCAGTTCTTCCAGCCGTTCGCGGTCGTCTCCGCCTCCCACCGCCACCAGCCACGCGTCCGGCACTTTCTGCAGAAGCCGCGGCAGCGCCGAAATCAGTGTGTCCAATCCTTTGTACTTCTCGGCCGCTCTCCACTGTCCCACCGTCAACACTACACGCCCCGGCGGAAAATTCCTCGGCAAATGATTCTCCACGCCCCTTCCGTCAGGCATTTCCAGGATTGGGTCCAGTCCCCACGCCATCTGCCGCACTCTTTCTTTCGGGATGCCCTGCCGCGCGACCACCTGTTCCGCCGTATCCCGGCTCGGCGCCAGCACCAAATCCGCTCTCCTCAGCGCCCATCGCCTCAAGCCGCCCAGTGGCGTCCACACCTCGACGCCGTGCGTCAGCACCAGCATCCGCCATCCCGGCCGTCGCGCTTTCACCAGCGCCGCCACCGGCGCGAAGTTCACGTGTGCCGCGATCACCAGACCGCTGCGCTCGCCTCGCCGCCCGGCTGCGCGCAGCGCGTTCCACGCAAACGCACCTTTCCCGCGTTCGTATCCGGTGAAGACAAACTCAGTGCCGGCGAGAGTAATGCGGTGCAGACCCGGCGGGTCATTCAGGCTGAAGAATCGGCAGGCCTTGCCGTGCTCAGCGGCCCACGCCGCCGTCACCGCCCCCACGTGTCGGCCCACCCGCTGTATTCCCCCCGGCGCTTCCAGCTCCGGAAATAAGCCGATGACCACGCTGCCTCAGTCTGCCAATCCCTTCCTCGGAAGGCAAGCCGCCTTTCGCTTGCTGCTAACTCCGCGCCGCGCCCACGCCAGCCCCGGTTCTCTTCCGTCGCAGCGCCTCCTGCAACAGTTCATGCGTCTGCTGCGCGTTTTGCTCCCAGCCGAATTGCCGCGCCTTCCGCGCCGCTCTCTCGCCCACCTGCGACCTCAGCTCCCCGGGCGCAAACAGCCGCCGGATCACCCCGGCCAGCTCTTCCTGACTTCTCGCATCCCGCAGGACGAATCCGTCTTCCCCATCCGTAATCCGCTCCGCGGTCCCTGTCGTCGCCGACGTCACCACCGGCAGCCCGCACGCCATCGCCTCAACCACCGGCAGGCCAAACGTGTCGTAGAGCGACGGCCCCGCATAGACGTCTGCCGCTGCGTAATACTGCATCACGTCCGCCGATGGATCGAGGAACTTCACCCGCTCCCCCAGCCGCAGATGCTCAATCATCGGCTGGTACGGCCGGCGGTCATCGCTGCCCACCACCAGCATCACCAGCGACAGGTCCGGGCACCGCGCCGCCGCCCCCAGCAGGCAGTCCAGCCCCTTGTTCTTCCAGCCGTTCCCCAACAACAGCAGCACAAAATCCCTCTCCTCCAACCGCAGTTGCCTGCGCGACTCCGCTCTCCGCCTCTTGCGCTCTTCCGGGTTGAACGTTCGCGTATCCACCCCGTTCGGGATCACGCGCACGTCGCCCCGCCCGAATCGCCTCTGCACCTCTCGCGCTGTCAGCCCGGACACCGCACCCAGCGTCACGCGCTCGTCGGGATAGATCTTCTTCTCCAAGCCCCGCACCAGCCGGTAATAGATCCGTCGGTGCAGCACGCGCGGCCACGACCCTGCCGGGTTCTTCTCCAGCTCCAGTTCTTTTTCAATTCGCGTTACCAGCTCGGCAAACACCACGTGGATCAGGATCGCATCCGCGTCCCGGCAATTGATCCCCGGTGAATAGACCAGGTCGTACTTCAGTCCGTACTCTTTCCCGTCTCTCACTCTCTGCCGCCGGTTCGCTCGCATCCACCACAAAAACTTCCCCACGTGTGGCCCCGGCGCCTCCGAGACGCGGTGCCACCAGATTCGCCCCGGACTTCGCTCCGGCTCTCCTGCAGCTCCTCCCCTTCCGCGATACTCCTCCACCCCGCCCACGTCCTCCACTCGCTGGCAGTACAGGTGCACCTCGTAGCCGTAGTCCCGCGCCAGCCGCTCCACTTGCTCGCTGGCAGCGCGCTCCGTGCCGTGTTGCTTGTCCAAAAAGGGGGAAACAACTGCGATGCGGGGAGGATCTTCGTTCAACACTCGATCTCTTCTGGCCTGCTTCTGGCCCTGCCTTAAAGCTGCGACGCCGCCACGGCCGCCTCGCTCTGCCCTTGCTCCAGCAGTTTCGGCAGGCGGAACAGCACCCCGAGCAGCAGCCACAGGTACGCATTCAAAACGAAATTCTGATACGGCTGAATGCCCATGTACGTAAACGGCACCAGCAACAGCAGCGCAAACCAGAAAATCGCAAACGCCACCGGGAAAAACACTGTGCCGCGCAGACCCCGCACCACCTGCCAGCAGGCCCGCAGCGCCGCAAACACCCACACCAGCCACAGCAGCAGCCCCAGGATGCCCATCTCGACGACCAGCGTTCCGAACCCGCTCTCCACTCCGATTTCCAGCGGCTTCTCTCCCAGCCACCGGCTCACGTACTGCACGCCCAGCGAGGAGGTTCCGATCCCGTATCCGTACATCCAGTCTTCATGCGCAAAGGCCTGCTCCAGATTCTTAATCGGGTAGCCCCACGCCCGCCAGCCCACTTCGGACGCCGGACTGTCCGGCGACAATGTCTCGGTGTAGAACGCAAACCGCGCCCCGATTGCTTGGGGGTAGAACACCAGCAGCACCACGACGCCCACTGCCGCCAGCAGGAACGCTCGTCGGATTGCCCTCACCGACCGGTAGGCCTGGCCCCACTTCCAGGGCGCGCCCCACAGGAACGCTGCCGCCATCACCAGCGCACTTGCCCCTGTATAGAGCAGTGTCCCTCGCGCCCCGCTCAGCACGATGGCCGCGGTCACCAGACCGATCGCCAGGAAGATCAATTTCCGCCCGCGCATCGTCCGTAGCAGCAGGTAGCCGGCCGCTCCGAACCCCAGCACCCACATCAGAAACAGGTACCACGCAAATCGTCCGTCACTCACGAACACCGACGTCGGCCGGAAGATCACCTGCCCGGTGATCGGGGAGACCCGCTGCAGCGTAGAAAGCAGTCGCAGGTCCGGCGCCAGCTCTGCCGGGTTCAGAAAGCCCGGCCCCGCGATCGCCTGGATCGACCCCAGCAGCGCGATCACTCCCGCCAGCCCCATGTTGATGTACAGGAACGGTTGGATGTCCTTCTCCTCCCGCAGCAGCGCATATCCCACCCACATCAGCGGGATATAGAAGAAATACAGCTTTGCGCCCAGCAGCCCGTACATCAGGCTCGGCGAGTTCGTGTTGAACACTTGCGCGATGCCCAGCCACAGGAACAGCATCAGCGGCAACAAGAACTTCGGCCGGAAGCTCAGCTCCTTCCCCTTCCGCCACGCGAGGAAAAACGCCAGATACGTTACCCCCACCAGCACGTCCTTGCCGAAATAGACCACCATGTTGTTGCCGAGGTATTTCCGCACCAGGTCCTCGAACAGCAGCCACACGATGAACAGGTAGAACCCGGTCCGCCAGTCCCGCAGAATCGTCAGCACGATCATCACGCCGACGATCCCCAGCGCCGTCAGCACCAGCCGGTCTGATGCTCCCGTCAGGATCCAGCCCGCCAGCAGCCAGGTAATTCCCACCAGCCCGCCCAGCAGCAGGATCCCTCGCAGCCGCCGGTCTTGCCCAATGCTAGCTTGGCCTGTACTCATTCCCCCGTCCCCCGGCGTTCCAGCACAAGCACGTGATTGTCTCCGGTCAAGCACTCTCCTCCCAAGAAAAGAGAGAGCCCTCGCATCGCCCATCCATACCGCGCCCTTGTCAGTTGGAACCCACACGCCGGGAACAAGTAGTGCTCCATGAGGCGCATTCCCGACCGTGGCAGGTACTGCCGCTGGAGCAAATCCCAAAATATCGGTGAGATATGCGTCGGCTCGCTCTCCGCGTCCATCATACGGATGGTGCCGCGCAATAGAAACTTGACCCGTGCCGGCGTGCTGTCCACATTGGGCGTAGTCAGCACCGCCACCCCCTTCGGCTTCAGAAGCTGCCCTATACTACGTAGAAACCCAATCGGACTTTCGACGTGCTCGAGCACCTCGATCGCCGTCACAAGGTCAAACTTCTTCAGTCCCAGCGATTCAGCGAAGTTCGACTGATTTAGGTCCTGCTCGACGAATTGAACATCCGCACCATAGCCTTTGCGATTCAAGTCCACCGCCAGCACATCACAACCAAGCCCTCGCAGCCGCGCTGCCAACTCGCCAGTCCCAGCGCCTAGGTCTACCGCTCGCGCACCGCGAACCGCGAGGCGCGGCAAAACGGCCTCCACGACAAAATCATGCAGACCCGCATTGGTCGTGGTACCTAGCAATGAGAACTCCCACCTCCAAGCACGTCATCATATGCGGCAAAATGACCGTCAATCATACGCTGGACACTAAAAAAATCGATGGCTCGCCGCCGCCCGAGTGTTCCTAACCTAACGGCCAGCCCACGCTCATCAAGCAATTGCTCTAGGCGTTGCCTCAACGCCCCGGCATCGCCTGCCGGAAAAACCAATCCCGCTTCTCCCACAACTTCGGCTAGAGCTTCACCCCCCGTAACAACCATTGCTCTACCCTTCATCATCTGTTCGGCCGCCACCAACCCGAACACCTCTCCACCCAAAGAAGGCACCGCCACGCACAACGCCCCCGCGCAGACTCTATTCACTTGTTCCTCGGCAAGCCGACCCCGAAAGTTCACTGCCTCTGCCATACCCAACTCCTTCGCACGCGCCTCCAGACCCTTCCGCTCTGGCCCATCTCCAATTACTTCCACCCTCAAGTCACGCCCACTTTGCCTAACGCCCGCTGCTGCTTCCAAGAGCGTGCCTACCCCTTTGGTGGTCACCAGCCTGCCCAGAAAAACTACATGTGGCGGATCGGTTGAACATGGCAACACGCAGTCCGCCTCTCTTTCCGGTACACCGTGAAAAATCGTTCGAACTCTGTCTATCTTCAGAAGGTCTGCCAGCCATTGCGTCGGCGCAATGTGCAAGCTAGCCCTCTTGGCCAGCCAGCGGCGCAAAAAGGTAAAGAGCCATAACTTCGCACTAAAGACCGTGCCTGATCGTTTATTGCATCGAAGGCATTCCAGGTGATGCCCCGCCATGAAATGGCCGGGGCAAGGCGTCTGAGAAGGCTCATAAAATAGCTGCCCGTTTGGACAAATCGCCTGGAAGCCATGGTGCTCCACGACCACCTTCTTTCCAAGGATCCACCCCATGGCCATCGGCATGACAGCTGGGCCAGCAATGTGCATCAAATCCGCCATCACGACTAGCTTCCACAATCTGACTAGCCCCGGTTCTCGAACAACAACATACGGCAGACCTGAATCGTTGAAATCCCCACGCTGCCGCTGCGTGACAACCGTGACCTTCGCGCGGCCGGCTAGTCCGGCGGCCAGCTCCGCAACAACGTTTTCAACCCCGCCCACCGAAGGGAGGAACTCATGTGCGTAGACCAAAATATTCATTTCCCATTTTTCCTCAGCACGCCGACCCCTCGGATCACCCGCGCCGTTCGCGATTCCACTTCCCGCGCAAACTCCGGGAAGGCCGGATTCCACAGCGCGTCATCGGCCAGCGATACGCCCCCCGGCGGAGATGATCGTAGGCCGCCCGGAACTCAAACCCCATGTGCTCGTAGGTGTGCAGGCTGTCGTGGATGAATAGTTCAAGGGCCATAACCCATGACGGAAAGCCGAATATCAACCCGAGTCCTGGAAGCACAGCTGCAGGATTGTGTGAGGGGCAATCATCTCTTCTGTCATGCCGTCGCAGAAGTAGTCCTCTTCCGGGTCGCGGCTCGGGTTTTCAACATACAGTGATGTTATCCTTTGTGGCTCCACGCCAAACCATTCTGCCGAAGCGCTGCACCGACCTTTTGCACCTTCTCGTGAACTTCAGGCGTATTCACGCGCAGGCAGAGAAGCGTCGTTCCCTCTAGGTGCTTCACCGGCAACTCTCGACTCAGCTCATTCCAGAAATGTGTCGGCCCCTCCGCGCTCCCGTAATCGTGCCGGAAAATCACGCCGCCCATTCCCACCACCTCGAACGCCAGCGCTGTCTCCACCACAAGCCCGTCCAATTCGTCGCAAGCATCGCAGAACACCACACCCGCCGTGCCGCGATACGGCGTCGAGTCCCATGCGCGCAAATCCGTGAACACCTGTTTGATTTTCTCCCGGAGGGGATGCTCCCAATAAAAGTAACCTACGTAATTCGTAGGAGGCGTCGGCGGGAAGTTCACGGTGACAACTTCTCCGCCTGACGGAACATGTAGCGCGAAGTTCAAAGCTGTCCGTCCTTCCGCTGTTCCGAACTCCACGACTAGTTCCGGCCCCAGTTGACGCACGACGAACGCTAGGATTATCAATTCGTGCGGATGCGTGCTGAGGTCGCGCGGAAACGGATAGAGCACCTCCGGCGAACGCACGAAATCAATCTCCGGAAACAACTCTTCGACACGAATCGACGGCACCCGCAGATCATTTCGCCACGCCAACCTGCTCCACATCCACGGCAGTCCATACCCCGTGTACAGCCGATGCGTGTACGTCACATAGTCCGCCGCCGGGCCGACGCCGCTTCGCAGCAGCACGCGCAACGCATTCAGATTTACCGCGCCGAGCCCTTTCAGCAACCGTCGCGCTCCCGCGAGGGGGTCCATATTCGAATTCATCGAGGCACCTCAAGCACAACCAAACGACAGCCGGTTGCGCGCGTTCTGCAGGAACCACTTCACGACGCGCTCCCTGCGCGTTGTTCCGACTTCCGCCGCACCGCTCGCTCGATTCCATCTACAAACGCTTCCAGGTTTTCCCGCGGCGACCACGTCTCCATCCGCCGCCGCGCCGCCGCGCTCATCTCCGCCAGCCTGGGGCGGTCCGCCAGCACATTTCTCAAAACTCCCGCCAACGCCTGCACATCTCCGCAGCGGTAAATGAACCCCGTCTTCCCCGGTTCAACCAGGTCAAACCGCCCGCGGATCTCATCGCTCAGCACCACCGGCCGCCCGCACAGCATCGCTTCGCACACCACCACCGGGCACGGGTCGTATTCGCTCGGCAGCACAAACAGGTCCGCCGCGCTGTACGTCGCCGGCAGCCGCGACTGGTTCACAAACCCCAGCCAGCGCACTCTTTCGGCCACTCCCAGCGCAGCGGCCTCTGCCTCCAACTCCGCCCGCATCGGCCCTTCCCCGGCCATCACCAGATACGCATCCGCCACCCCGGCTCGCGCAAACGCCCGCAGCACGTCTTGTGGCCTCTTCCACGGTTGCAGCTTCGCGCAATACAGCGCCACCGGGCTCGACTCCGGCACGCCCCACTCGCGACGCACCGCTCCCCGGTCCACTTCCGCCGCACGCTGCGTCCACCATTCGTTGTCCACCGCAAACGGCGTCAGCGCGATTCGCTCTTCCGGCAGTCCGATGCTGCGCATCAACTCTGCGCCCGCTGCCGACCCCACCAGCGCCACATCCGCCATTCGAAAAATCCGCGGCGCCACCAGCGGCTTCAGCCACGACTTCCACCACCGCGTATCTCTCGGACGCAGGGACGTCCCGTCCGTCCCATACACCAACGCCTTCCCCGCGCTCCGTGCCGCCGCCAGCGCAATCCAGAAGCTCGCATACGCATAGCCGGTATAAATCACCACCGCGTCAAACCCGCCCGTGCGGATTAGCTTCCACAATCCCGTGTTCACCAGCCCGAAAAATCTTCCCAGCCCCGGACGCCGCGCCTTGTTGGGCACCTGCACCCACCGGTATCCTTCCAGCAGCGGCACGTCCCAGCTCACTGGGACGCCAAACTCCGGGTCCACTCCCGCCTCAGCCCCTTGCAGACTGCAGTACGCCACCAGCGCGTCCACGCGCGGGTCCTGCGCCATCAGCCGGAACTGCGGCGTCGCGTACTGCACCGCATGAGACGCAATCAGCAGCACCTTCAGCCGCCGCTCGCCCTCGCGTGGCTCTCCGACTCCCTCGCCCCTGCGCGGCTCTCCCGCTCGCTCGCCGCCCGCTGGACGCACTTCCGTCCCTGTAGCAGGCACAGTTGTCCCGTCCGCAGGACGCACTTCCGCCTTCGCACCAAGCGCACTCTCTTCTCTGTTTTCCTGGAACGTCCGGGTCATTCGGACCGCACCTGTCTCGCCCCCACGCGTCGGGTGCCGCTCTACTTTATCACCGTCCCCTCATTTCCGTCCCCACCACCTTGTCTTGACGTCCTCCTGAGTCCCGGCCTTGCCGGGACGAAGGATCCCTCCGTCGCCGATTCACACATCCCTTAGTTCTTTGGCCGTTCCGCCACAAAAACAAAAAGGGGCCGCATCTCTGCGGCCCCTTCGTCTCGTTTCAGTCTTGTCTTACGATCCCACCGTCAAATTATTCGTCACTGAGAACACGCCGGTCACGCCGTTGGCTCGAATGCCGGCGATGTTCTTGTCCATCTCTGTGTTCACCGTGCCCACCAGTGTCACGTTCCCGTTCTTCACGATGATGTGGATCGAATCCACTGCGCCCACGCCGTACCGGAACAGCGGGCTGTTTTCCGCGTACAGCGTCCGGTACACCGCCCTCCGGATTCGGTCGTCGTTCGGCGAATTCGGCAGCACTTCGATGTTGTTCACCACGCTGCCCACGCCTTCCAGGTCCTTCACCACCGCCTCCGCATCCGACCGCAGGCTCGGCCGCGTCACCTGGCCTTCCAGCGTCACCTGGTTGCCCTTCAGCTCATACCCCAGCCAGTCGAACACCGAGTAGTACGGCAGCATGATCAGTTCCCGCCGGACCTGGTCTCCCAGGCTCCGCGGTTTCTTGTCCGCCATCGCACCCGGTACGACCACGGCTAGCGCCACCAGCAGTGCCAGCGCGGCGACCATGATTGTTTTGTTGAGATACATTTGTGCTCCTTTCTCCTTCAGGGGTGAGCGGGACTCTACCACCGTTCCGCCTGGCCCTTCCACAAATAACCTATTCCCTCGCCATCCCGTTCTCTCTTCGCCCGTTTTCGCGTACCCTTTCCCACCGTGCGCTCTCCCAGCACCCGCGACCGCCTCTTCCTCCTCCTCCTTCTTGGCCTGGCCGCGGCTCTGCGCTTCTGGGGTCTTGACCGCCAGCCCTTCTGGCTCGACGAAGCCACCTCCGCCTCTTTCGCCGCGCGCCCCTTCTGGGACTGCCTCTTCGCCGAGGTCCAGCATCCCCCGCTCTTCAACGCGCTTCTTCACTTCGTCGTCTCCGCCTTCGGCTCCTCCGACTTCGTCCTCCGCGTCCCCTCCGCCCTCTTCGGAGTCGCTTCCGTCGCAGCCCTCTGGTTTCTCGCTCGCCGCCTATTCCCTTTGATGCCGGCCGTCGCCCCAACTGCCACCTCCCTCGCCGCAGTCTCTCCCTTCCTTATCTACTACTCGCAGGAGTGCCGCAGCTACTCCCTCCTCATGCTTCTCTCTCTACTCTCCATGCTCGCCTTCCTCCGCTTCTCTCGCGGCGACGCCTCCCGTGCGCCCGGCTCCTCAGTCTCGCTGGCCCTCTACGCTCTGCTCTCCGTCCTGCTTCTCTATACCCACTACTTCTCCGTCTTCGTCCTCCTCGCAGCAGAAATTTTCTACTGGCGCTTCGTTCGCCTGCGTTCTCGCGCCTGGCTTCTTTCCCGCCTCATCACCGCACTCGCATTCGCCCCCTGGGTCGTCTGGGTACTCAACCATCTCGTACTCGAACGCCGCGAATGGCTCGGCTCCGTCTGGCTCCGCATCCCTTACGCCCTCCTCCGCTATCTCGACGGCTACGGCATTGCCGCCCCCGATCTCATCCGCCTTTCCGCCCCGCTCAGCCAGCTCCTCCGCGAAGAAGCCGCCGCCGTTCTCCTCACCCTCGCCCCTTTGCTCTGGCTACTCTTTCTCGGTGCCCGCCGCGCCGCGCGCGACCCTGAGCAACGCACCCTCTTCGCTGGGCTTCTCCTCCTCCCCTTCGTCCCTCTCGTGCTCCTCTCTCCCTGGCTCAAGGTCGTCCACGAACGCTCCCTCTCTTTTC
>Ga0209619_10001591_pt1 | contig 16648 bp, 17 predicted proteins | sample Rifsed16ft3_FD_184011 | JGI IMG/M metagenome (GOLD analysis project Ga0209619, IMG submission 184011) | Soil microbial communities from Rifle, Colorado, USA - sediment 16ft 3 (version 2) | ecosystem: Environmental > Terrestrial > Deep subsurface > Rock core/Sediment | place: Rifle, Colorado... | reverse complement strand
CAGATACTCGGCGGCGGGCGTCTTGGGAGGATAGAACGGGCCGACCCATTCTCGGAAGCTGTAGCCGGACGTCCCTGCGTAGAGCATGGAGCCTGCAATTTACTTCACCCCCGACCACCTGTAAACATCAGCCGCGGCGGTTGGGCGGAGTCGTGCTCCGCAACGATGTGCTCCGGGGTTTCTCCAGGGAGAACGCGTTCGAACGCCATCCGGTAAGGCGGCGCTGAGGGCGCGCATGACGTTTTCAGCACCCGGCTAGAGCGGCCGCACCCAGCGGAACCCGAAGTCCGAGTAGTGAAGCTCAGGGGGTAGGCTGCTGCGTGCTGCGCATCTCGTCACCACCGACTGGTGACGCCACGAACCTCCCCTGGCCGACCGGCGCATGGTGTGGGGGGGAGCGCAAGGGTTCTCTTGCGGTGAGCTCCGATAGAAAGCCGAGTGGTAGCCGTCGAGGCACCATTCGTGCACGTTGTCCGCCATGTTGAAAAGCCCATAGCCATTAGGTGGCGTTACCGCCACATCGTCGGGTCCATTGAGCGGTCCCTCGAGGCAGGAATGTCCGCCCCCAGCAGGATCGTCTCCCCAGGGAAACTGCAGGCCCAACCGCCCGCCGCGAGCCGCTTTTTCTCTTTCGGCCTCGGTGGGAAGGCGGAAGTCGAGACCCGTCTCCTGGGACAACCAAACACAATAGGCAGCGGCCTCGCGCCAGTTCACGCCCACCACGGGCTGCCTGGGGCGGGAAAAGACCGGGTCGCTCCACCAAGGTGGAGGCGCTTCCCCGGTCGCCTCCAGATAGATCTGGTAATCGCTTCGGGTGACTGGGGTGGTCCCCATCTCGAAAGGGGATACGAACACCCGGTGCTCCGGCTGCTCGTCATCCCGCCGCCCACACGAGCCCATCAGGAAGTAACCCTCGGGTATCAACACCGCTTGCCGGACCGCGTTCTTGAGGAAAGGACTCAGCACGCGAACGAGTGTAGAAGATCCGGGCGGCGCCGGTCGAGCCCCTTCTAGCCGGCGGCACGGGCGACGTCGGTCATGCGAACCTTCGCTGCATCGAACTTCTCGAGGGACGCCTCGAGTTTCTGGAAGGCGGTGTCGAAGCTCGGCACGGTCTTGCGGGCGCGGCTCAGGGGATTCACGCGCGCGATCACGAAGTTCTTGACGTAGGGATGGGTGATGCCGTGGCTCTTCAAGGCCTTGACCGCTTCGTTCAGTAGCTGGTCTGCCCGTTCCAGACTGGCCGCCCGCGACTGACGCTCTTCGAAGGCCTTGGTCAGGGGGTCCTTGAGGAATTTGTCCACCCGACGCAGTATCGGGGAAAAAACGCTTCCCGCGAAGCGCGGCTTCTTCTGGTAGACCAAGCCCAGGGTGATGAAGTGTGCCTCTTCGAACTGGAAGGCAAACTCCTGCTCCGAGCTCCCTCCAGTGGTTTCCATGAGAGCTCGGTACATGCGAATGACCTCGAGGGATTTGTCCTTGAGGTTGTGCGCTTTCTCGGTGTTGAGAGCGAGGATCTGAAAGGCGACATTCGGGTCGGGAATCAGCACCACGCTGACGAACTTGGCCTTGAGCTTCTTGAGTGCCGCCAATCGATGATTCCCGTTAGGAGTCCAGTAGCTTCCGTCTTCGGTACGGACCACCACCAGCGGATCGATGAAGCGATCGAGCTTCTTGATGACTTCTTCCAGGCGCTTTACGTGAGGTGGTGAGAGGTCACGCTGATACGGAGTAGGGTGAACTCGATCCAGTGGCAGCAGGGCAAAGATCTGCCATGCCTTCCCCACCGGCTCCTGATAGACAGCAAGTGCACTCCCCCCGTCTCTTTCCACCTGCTCGGACAGCTGACTGACCGAAGATGGAGGTTGTACCTTGGGAGGGGACACGGTCGGCCTCCTCGGGGTGGGGCTAGTTCTTGAAGAGGTTATGGAAAGCCGCGCGCGCGTCTTGAGTGGTATCCGCGCGCTTTCCGGTTGCATCCAATACTTGAGCTGGTTTGAAGCGCGGGCAGTCGTTGGCAGCTCCCTTGTCGACGATGCGAGCTTCAATCGGCTCCCGGCACTCCCAGCGAGCCGCCGGGTCGAAATGTTTGCATTGGCGACACGAGTGAAGCGGGGTCTGACATTTGGTACAGGTGGTTTCCTTGTTGACTTCCAAAAAGCTGGCCGGTACCTGATAGCCGCACCGGTTGCACCGTATCACCACCGTCACGTTGCGGTCGACGGCGTGTCGCAGCGAGCGGACCTGCTCTCGGTTTCCCAAGTCGTCGGCCTTGGGCTCGCGGCGCCGCGTCTCCTTCTTTTCTTCCTCGTATTCGCTCTCCCGGTAACCTCTTTGGCGGTACTTCATCTAAGACCCTCCTTGTCGGCCCCTCCAGAGATCATCCTGCTCCGTACACAAATGTAGATAGCTCTGCAAACTCTCCGGGGTACCTTTCATCGGTAGGGAAATGCAGGTTCCAAGAATTGGCGCCCTTTCGGAAGCCTCTTCTCGGAACACCCACAGCATACCACGTCCGCAAGGCGGAATCCAGCCGCCCCGTCGGGTGGTCGGGTGGGCGTTACGCTCACCCGAGACCGGCGAGGGCGTTGGCGATATCCGCTATCAGGTCCTCCGCATCCTCGATCCCAAGGGCCAGGCGAACCAGGCTATCTCGAATGCCCGCCTGCTCGCGCTCCTCCCGAGACAGCATGGCGTGCGAGGTCAAGCACGGAATCGAAACCAGAGACTCCACACCCCCCAGGCTGGGCGCGATGCGAAAGAGCTCGAGGCGATTGACGAAGCGTTTTGCCGTCTCCAGCGTTCCCTGAAGCTCCAGACTCACTACACCGCCGCCACCCTGCATCTGACGTCGAGCGAGCTCATGTTGGGAATGACTCTCCAACATCGGATAGAAGACGCTTCTCACCCGAGCATGACCACCAAAGGCACGGGCGACCGCTAGAGCGCTTCGGTTGTGGCGATCCATCCGAACTCCCAGCGTCTTGACCCCTCTCAATAGCAGGTACGCGGCATGGGGATCCAGAATGCCCCCCAAGACCTTCAGGTAGGATCTCACGTCTCGTACTATCTCCCGAGAACCCGCCAGCGCACCGCCCAGGAGATCGCAATGCCCCCCGAGGTATTTGGTGGCGGAGTGGAGTATCCCGTCGATCCCGTAGTCTCCCGGACGGGTATTGAAGGGCGTGGCAAAGGTGCTATCGATGAAGGTCTTGACCCCTCGCGACCGCGCGATGGCGGCAACCGCGGAAAGATCCACCAGTTTCAGTGTCGGGTTGGTCGGCGACTCCAAGTAGACGAGGCGCGTATTGTCACGAAGAGCCTGTCGAAAACCTTCCGTTTCGGCACAATCCACAAAGCTCACCTCGACGCCGAATCGGGGGAGCACCTCCCGGGCGAACCGGAACGTCCCGCCATAGACCTCCCGTTGAAAGACGGCGTGATCCCCGTTACCGAGAAAGGAAAGGAGGGTGGTCGTGATCGCCGACATGCCGGATCCAAAAACCAGCGCCGACTCCGTCCCCTCGAGAGCGGCAAGGGTTCGCTCCACGGCGGTCAGAGTCGGGTTCCCGTAACGCGTGTAGAACGTGTCGCCCTCGGCCTCCAGACGAATCTGCTCTTCCACATCGGCGGCCTCGAACGTCGCGGATAGGTAGATGGGCGAGGCCACCGGTCGGTTGACCCTCTTCTCATCCAGCTCGGAGTGGACGGCGCGGGTAGATAGATGAAGCTCATCTCGTTTCATGGGTTCCCTCGTCTCTGGGCCCTGCCTGCGCGCCACACCGCCTTGTCGGTGGGGACCCTGCGGGGCCGCCTCGGCTGGCAACGAGCGCAGTAATAGGTCGAACGCCCGGCGTGGACGATTCTCCTCACCGACGCCCCGCACCGGGAGCAGGGTTCACCCGCGCGGCCGTACACCAGGAAGGTGTTCTCGGAATCCCCCTCTCGGAGATACCTTATTTCGGCAGATCGTGCCCTGCGGAGCGACTGCCGGAGCGTCAAGCGAATGGAACGGTGGAGCCGGGCTGTGTCTTCCTCGGAAAGTTGGTCAGCAGGACAGGAGGGGTGGATGCCGGCGTGGAATAGCGCCTCCGCCGCCTGTATGTTGCCCAAGCCGGCGAGCCGGTGCTGATCCATCAGGAACGACTTGATGGGTAAGCGCGCCGTTCGCAGAAGCTCGCCGAACCGGCGAGGCGTGAGACGCCGATCGAGTGCGTCGATTCCGATCCGCGCCAGGGTTTTTCGTGTTCCGCTTTCTTCGAGCTGGAAACGCCCGAGTCGCCGCGTGTCACTGAATATCACGCGGTTCCCGGCTCCTAGCTCCAGAACGACGCAGGTGGCCGGTGGATCGGGCTCACCCTGGCCGCAGAGAACGAACTTGCCGCTCATCCCCAGGTGGGTCACCGCACCGCTGCGGTCACCCAGATCCCAAATCAAGTACTTCCCCCGGCGTTGGATCTCACGGAGTCGAGCGCCGGAGAGCCCACTCTCCAGGCGACGGACACTCTGCCCGCGAAGCACACGGCGATCCTCCACCCGAGCTCTCTCGATGACGCGATCGTGAAGCCAGCGCTCCAGATTCTCCCGCGTAATCTCCACCTCGGGAAGCTCAGGCACGAGCGCGCCTCAAACGGCGTGCGAGCTCGCGCCAGGATCGCAACATGTCCTGATACGAGTAATGGGCGTTGCGGCCGCTGGGATTGGGAAGCACGAAGACGTCCGCACCCTCGATCAGTTGCTCCTGAAAACCACACTGGACGGGAGAGCGCGAGCCCCGGAACTCACGATAAGCCGTCAGTCCCACGAAACCGATGCAGGCGGGCCGGAAGCGTGTCATCTTTCTCGCCAAGGCGCGACGTCCTCGCAAGAAGTCCTCTTTGCCCAAATCTGCGGTGGAGCGAGTGGGGCGGTCGGCAATGTTGGTGATACCGATTCCAAAATCGAGCACGAGGGAATCTTCTTCATAGGACAGCCGTCGCGGCGTGATTCCGGAATCATACAGGAGATCCCAAAAGCGATTGGTCGGACCGGCGAAGTGATGGCCAACCTCCGCAGACCGCAGTCCGGGGTTGATGCCCACCAGAACGAGATCGAGGCCCGGGCGGAGATAGTCGGGAAGTCCCTCGCGCATCATGAACGATGCCATTATATTCCGCGACGGACCCCTCGGGGTCCGCGACAACCGGAACAAGGAGGCCCCAGAACATGGCGAACAGGTGGTTGTTCAAGGAAGAGCCCACCCACTATAGCTTTTCTCAATTCCGGGAGGATGGAAAAACGGTCTGGGAGGGCGTCAAGAACCCCTTAGCACAGAAGTACTTGAGACAGATTAGGAAAGGGGATCACGTCTTCTACTACCACACCGGCAAAGAGAAAGCGGTAGTGGGAATAGCCCGAGCCAGCTCCGATGCCTACCCGGATCCCAAGAACAAGGACGGAAAGACAGTGGTGATCGACCTCGAGCCGATAAGGGCGCTACCGCAGCCGGTCACCCTGGCATCCATCAAGGCGCGGACCCAATTCAAGGACTTCGCGCTGGTCAGGCTGCCGCGCCTCTCGGTGATGCCGGTCACCGACGGTCAGTGGAAAGAGATCGAGTCCATGGCCAAGAAGTAGACGGTCGGCTCGATGGCGGTGCGCCCTATCGACGTGCTAAGATCACTCCCACAACCACTCAAACCGGAGGGGAGATTCATGATCAGATGGGCGATCGTCTTCGTGTTGTTGTTGTCGGTGATCTTGGGTGCCCTCTACGTCTTCCTCTTTCAACCCCAGCGGGCGGCGCTCGATGAGGCGATGCGTGAGGCCAGCCTGACATCTCAGGAAGCAGAGACCCTTCGATCACGGGTCAGCGATCTGGAAGGCATGCTGGACGGTCTCCGCCAGACCAGCGCGGAGCTCGAGGCCCAAGTAAAGGAAAGGGAGAAAGAGCTCGCTGCACTGCTCAACACTCAGGAGGAGCTGCTCGGTGAGCTGCAGCAGGAGATCGCCGACGGACGAATCCAGATCGAGCGACTGCGAGGTCAACTCACAGTGGATATGGTCGACGAGATCCTGTTCGACTCCGGTGAGGCGACGCTCAAGCCCGCTGGCGCGGATGTCCTGAAGAGGGTCGGTGCCATACTGAAGAGAGCCGAAGACCGCCAGATCGTGGTCCAGGGACACACCGACAACGTTCCCATCATCGGCCGACTCGCCGAGCGCTTTCCCACTAATTGGGAGCTATCGGCGGCCCGGGCGGTGAACGTGGCGCGGTTCCTTCAGGACGAGGCGGGAATGGATCCCTCTCGTCTGGGCGCCACCGCGTTCTCGGAGTATCGGCCGCGGAGCGATAACGAGACCGAAGAAGACCGCCAGAAGAACCGGCGCATCGAGATCGTTCTAGCCCCGCTTCCGGTAGCCGAAGGGGAAGTGTTGCAGGAAATGAAACCCTGACGGACGGAGCCCCTTCCAGCCATTCTCGCTCCCGTCGGTTGTTGGCTTAGAATCTGGTGGCGATGGGGCGCAGGCTACTCCTCACTGGCTATTGCGCGGTCTCCCGAGATCATCCCGTTCACGGTCCCTATCACGACCGCGAATACGGCTTTCCCTTGCGGAGGGACGATGCCCTCTTCGAGCGCCTTGCACTGGAGATCCATCAAGCCGGGCTCTCTTGGCTGACAATTCTCAAGAAGCGCGACAACTTCCGGACCGCCTTCGACCGCTTCGATGTGGATCGAGTAGCCGCCTACCGACAGCGCGAACGCTCGCGGTTGTTGAGAGACGCCGGCATCGTGCGGAACCGCCTCAAGATCGACGCCGTCATCGAGAACGCCCGCCGCATCATCGCTCTTCGGGAGAGTCACGGGAGTTTCGCGGCCTGGCTGAACTCTCAACATCCTCGCAGCAAAGCAGAGTGGGTGAAGCTATTCAAGAAGACTTTTCGGTTCACCGGCGGAGAGATCACCGGGGAGTTTCTTCTCAGCACCGGTTACCTGCCGGGGGCTCATGTACCCGCTTGTCCGGTTTATGACCGCATCGCTCGCCTGAAACCACCGTGAATACAGCCTTGAGCCCATGCGGAGTCGCGAAGTCGACGAAGCATGAGCGTTGGGGGTGGGGCCCCAACGCTCTAATCAAAGCCTTGAGCCCATGCGGAGGCGCCGCCGGCCGCAGCGAAGCGCGAAGGCCGGTGAGCGAGGTTGCGAAACCGAGCGAACCACTAGAACAAAGATAATTTCTGTTCTAGCAAGTAACCGGCCCGATAGGGCCGCGGCCGGGAGGAATTGTGCGGAGCGCGAGCGACGCACAAGGGAACCCGGCCGTGATTGGCCTGAGCGCAGCGAAGCGCGAAGGCCGGTGAGTGAGGTTGCGAAACCGAGCGAACCACTAGAACAAAGATAATTCCTGGGGGTCAGGCCTCGCACCACCCCGATTTGAGCGTCTTGCCGACGCCCGGCCTTGGCAAGACCTGACCCACAGGCTCAGTTGAACGTCACGGTGTGGCTGTGAACGCCCTGGACTTGGGAAACGGTGGAAGTCTTCACCACTCGCTGCCCGTTGCCAATCTGCATGAGCTCTGCACCGCTCAGGTCGATGGTGTGCGAATGGTCCGAAGTTCCTCTGATGTCCAACGCTATGTTATTAGCCGCGCTTACTTGAGCGTTGGTCACAAAGGCGACATGACTGTGGTTGGCGGATATGGTTCCGTTGACGCCGCCGCCACCGCTCGGGGGAGGCGTGGGGTCGGTGGGCGAGCTATAGCCCGAGCTGCAGCCGGTGATGGTGATAACGACACCGCTCAAAAGGGCCAGCACGGATTCGCGCGTGAACTCTCGCCTGGTGAGGAATTCGTCAGCCATTTTGGTATCTCCTTGGATGATCGCCATGATTCGTTGGTAGACGTGCAAGGAAGATGCCAGGGGAGAGCTTCCCAAAGCCGTAAGAACCCCTCTCGACGAGTTGGGGGCTTACGATTTACGTAATTGACTTACTTTTTTTGAAAAGGGGTCTCGCTGGCCGCGTGGGGAGGCGTCCGGCAGTAACCCCTATCGCCCGTTAGGATAAAGGAAGGGTCTTCTCATGTTCCGCGATGGAGCTTTCCTGCTCCAGCAAGAAGTCGAGCTCGTCTTTGCCGTTGAGGAGGCAGAAGCGCGCGAACGCATCGATGGGAAAGGTGACCTCTTTGCCGTTTGGGAGTCTCAGCGTCTGCGCTTCCAGATCGATGGCCACCTCTATTCCGGGCTCGGCGAGGAGAGCTCGATGCGTTTCCTCATCCACTACCACGGTCAGGAGTCCGTTCTTGAGCGCGTTGCTCCGGAAAATATCTGCGAATCGGGTACTCACTACGGCACGAAATCCGTAGTCCAACAGGGCCCATGGGGCGTGCTCGCGGGAAGAACCGCAACCGAAGTTGTCCCCAGCCACCAACACTTCACCCTCTCGAGTGTTTTCCTGGTTGAGAACGAAGTCGGGCCGAGGATTTCCTTCCTTGTCGTACCGCCAATCGGCAAAGAGCCGTTGGCCGAGCCCGTGGCGCGTGGTGACGGTCAGGAATCGCGCCGGAATAATTTGATCGGTATCGACGTTCGCGTTCGGTAGAACCACGGTTGTCGATTCCACCACACGGATCGGCTTCATGATCTGCCCAGGATCTCGCGGGCGTCGGTTATGCGACCGGTGACCGCGGTGGCGGCCGCGGTCAGTGGACTCGCCAGGAAAGTTCGCCCCCCACTACCCTGGCGTCCTTCGAAGTTGCGGTTGCTGGTGCTGACTGCGTACTGGCCCGGCTCCAGCCGATCCCCGTTCATGGCAATGCACATCGAGCAGCCGGGCTCGCGCCACTCCGCCCCCGCCTCCCGGAAGATCCGGTCCAACCCCTCCGTCTCGGCTTGCTTCTTGACTTGCTGAGACCCGGAGACCACCAGCACCCGTACTCCCGAGGCGACCTTCCGGCCCTTGAAGACGTTCGCCGCCAATCGCAGGTCGCTGATGCGAGCGTTGGTGCAGCTTCCGATGAAAACCACGTCGACCGGATGACCGAGCAGTGGCTGTCCAGGCTTTAGGCCCATGTACTGAAGCGCTTTCTCCACCGCCGGGTCTCGTTCCGTGTCCGGGAGCGGAGAGCCAATGGGAATCGCCATGCCGGGGTTGGTGCCGTAGGTAATCATGGGCTCCAATGTGGAGACTTCGAGACTCACCTCGCGATCGTAGAGGCTTTCGGAGTCGCTGGGCAGTCGACGCCAGCGGGCCAAGGCCTCGTCCCAGGCGGGCCCTTGGGGAGCCAGAGGACGATCGGCCAAGTACTCGAAGGTGACGTCGTCGGGAGCCATCATGCCGGCACGCGCCCCCGCCTCGATCGACATGTTGCAGACCGTCATCCGCTCTTCCATGGAGAGGGAGCGCACGCAGGAGCCTCGGTACTCGAGCACGTGTCCGGTTCCGCCGTGCACGCCGATCTTCGCGATGACGGCGAGAATCAAGTCCTTGGCGGTGACACCGACCGGTAGCGCCCCGTCCAGGCGAATGGCGAACGTTTGGGGCTTTCGCTGGAGTAGGCATTGGCTGGCCAGAACGTGCCCCACCTCGGTCGTACCGATTCCGAAGGCGAGGGCGCCAAAGGCCCCGTGGGTGCTGGTATGGCTATCCCCACAAACAATGGTCATGCCGGGCTGGGTAAGCCCCAGCTCCGGACCGATGACGTGCACGATACCCTGTCGGTCGCTCCCCAGAGGGTAGAGGCGGATGCCGAACTCCTGGCAGTTGCGCTCCAGCTGTCGGACCTGGGACTCTGCCTGCCGGTCGAGGAAGACAATCCGCCCGTCGGCTCCGGGAGGAGAAGTCGGCGTCGAGTGGTCCATGGTGGCCACGGTTCTTTCTGGACGCCGCACCCGCAAGTCCCGCTGGCGCAGCACGTCGAATGCTTGCGGGGAGGTAACTTCGTGGACTAGGTGAAGGTCGACGTAGAGAAGGGCGGGAGTGTCCTGGTTTTCCGGCCGGACGAGGTGAGCGTTCCAGACTTTCTCGAATAGCGTACGGGAGCCCGTGGCCTTGGCCTTGCTAGGTTTTTCGTCTCCCTTCCCCGTGCTAGCGGCTGACAACATCGGCGAGCTCTGAGCTACGAGAGGACTCGATGGCAATGCGATTGATGACTTTGAGCAACGCGTGCGCGCTGGCCTCGAGAATGTCCTCGCTCACCGCCCGGCCGCGGTGACGTCGCCCGCGGTGCTCGACCTCGATGGTGACCTCACCCTGGGTGTCGGCTCCCGCACCCACACTGCGGATCTGATAATCCTGAAGTTGCGTTTGGATGCCGGTGACGCGTTCGATAGCCTTGAAGACGGCATCCACCGGACCCCTTCCGCAGGCGGCTTCGCGGCGCTTGCCGCCCGTCGAATGTTCCAGGTAAACGGTGGCGGTGGAGAGGCCGGCGGTCCCCGTGCTCACGTGCAGGTCGCGGATATCCCAAGTCGCCACGATGTCTTCTATGCGGTCCTGGATGAGTGCCTCGAGGTCCGCATCATGGATCTCCTTCTTCTTGTCTGCCAGCTTCTTGAACTCCTCGAACACCGCCTTGAGCTCCGCGTCCTCCAAATGGTAGCCCATTTCGGCGAGACGCTCCCGGAGAGCGTGGCGTCCACTGTGCTTTCCGAGCACCAGGTTACTCTTGCTGAACCCCACGTCCTCCGGCTTCATGATCTCGTAGGTCAGTCTGTTCTGGATGACGCCGTGCTGGTGAATCCCAGCCTCGTGAGCGAAGGCGTTCTGCCCCACGATGGCCTTGTTGCGCTGCACGTGAATACCGGTCACCTGAGACACCAAGCGACTGGTGGGGTAGAGACGCTGGGTGGCGATTCCGGTCGAAAGTCCAAAGTAATCCCGCCGGGTACGGAGGGCCATGACCAGCTCCTCCAGGGAACAATTGCCGGCGCGCTCCCCGATACCGTTGATGGTGCATTCCACCTGGCGCGCTCCCTCTCTAACCGCGGCAAGGCTGTTGGCGACCGCCAGACCGAGGTCGTTGTGGCAGTGAACGCTAATCACCGCTCGCTCGATGTTGCTGACATGCTGCTTGAGATGGCGGATGAGAGCAGAGAACTGCTCAGGCATCGCATAACCAACGGTGTCGGGTATGTTGATGGTGGTGGCTCCGGAATCGATGACCTTCTCCACCACCTCAGAGAGAAAATCCGGCTCGGTGCGTGATGCGTCTTCGGGAGAGAACTCCACATCGTCACAATACTCGCGTGCCCTCTGGACCCCTTCCACGGCGCGCCGCACGATCTCTTCCTTCGCCATCTGCAACTTGAACTCGCGGTGGATGGCGCTGGTGGCCAGGAATACGTGGATACGGCGCCGCGGCGCCTCGCGCAATGCTTCCCAGGCGCGGTCGATGTCCTTCTGATTACAGCGGGCGAGTCCCGCCACCACCGGACCCTCTACTTGGCGTGCGATCTCTCGAACCGCCTCGAAATCTCCCGGTGAAGCGATCGGAAATCCCCCCTCGATGACGTCGACGCCGAGGTCACGAAGGGCACGGGCGACTAGGAGCTTCTCTTCGAGGTTCATACTGGCGCCTGGGGACTGCTCGCCGTCCCGCAGCGTGGTATCGAAAATGGTCACTCGATCCGAAGCTTGGTCTCCCATACTGCCTCTCCTCTTGCCCGAGACGGGTGCCTCGAAAGTTTTGCTCGCGACGAGGGCCTCCGACCCACATCCAGAGCCTTATCAGGGGTTTAGGCTCGTGAAGCCCCCGGTCTCATGACTTACCGGTCGGTCGGTAACTAATATACCAGGCCCGGAGCAAGCTGTCAAGCGCCTTTGCCGCTCCTTTGCCGCCCTTTGCCGCCACCGGGCTAGCGGCGGTGCTTCTGAACGAGCTCTCTGGGGCTGTGCAGTCGATGACCGAGGACGGGGTGAGGTTGGTAAGGTGCTTCCAGTTGGGCGATCTCTTCCGGGGTGAGGCCGATGTCCACCGCAGCCGCCAGCTCTTCGAGGTGCGCCACGCGGGTAACCCCCACGATGGGTGCGTCGACCGCCGGAGCGGAAAGAAGCCAGGCGAGAGCGACTTGCGCCGACTTCAGGTTCCGCGATTCCGCAACGGCCCTCACCACGTCGAGTATCTCGAAATCTGCTTCCCGAAAGTACATCTCGTCCGCGAAGGAATCCGACTCGGCTCGGCGCGTCGACTTGCTCTCCCGAGATCGGGTTCCGGTCAGGAACCCCCGTGCCAGTGGGCTCCAAGGAATCACTCCCACGCCCTCATCCAAACAGAGCGGTATCATCTCCCGCTCTTCTTCGCGGTAGATCAAATTGTAATGGTTTTGCATCGAAACGAACCGGTGCCAGCCATTCCGGTCGGCCGCATGGAGCGCCTTGGCAAACTGCCAGGCCGACATGCTGCTCGCCCCGAGATATCGGACCTTCCCGGCGCGCACCAGAGAATCCAGAGCCTCGAGTGTCTCCTCAATGGGAGTCCGAGAGTCCCAACGGTGGATCTGATACAGATCGATGTAGTCGAGACCCAGTCGCCGAAGTGATGCGTCGCAGGCTGCCAGCACGTGCTTGCGCGAGAGCCCTCCCCGATTCGGCCCCTTGCGGAAGGGGAAGAAGACCTTGGTCGCTAAAACGTAGTCCTCCCGAGGCGCCATTTCCCGCAGATACCGCCCGGTAATCTCCTCGCTCACCCCATCGGAGTACATGTCCGCGGTGTCGAAAAAGTTCACCCCTAGATCCAGTGCCTTTTCGAAGTGCTGGCGCGCCGCCTGAGCATCCAAGATCCACGGACGCCAGGCGGGATCGCCATAGCTCATGCATCCCAGGCACACACGGGAGACTTCGAGGCCGGTACGACCGAGACGAGTGTATTTCACTCAGCGGTTACTCCGTTTCCACCTTATTAATCTTCGTCTCCATACGCCGAGCGTCCTCCCCGTGCGCTATAGGTTCACGCCAAACTGCTCTCTGAGAGCTTCTTCCCATTGACGGCGTCCGTTAATCGACGTCTCCGACTTCACTCCGCCTCGCGTGGACAGGAGTCGATCGGGAAGAAGGGTGATGCGGCCATCGGGTAGGGCGATGGAGCAGATCGTTTTCTGCGTGAAGGTCGACTCCGGTGAGGTCTGGTGGTAGTGACAGCCGGGAGCAAAATCCAGGAGCCTCCGCGGCTCGAGCGTGAAACGGTACTGGGGCTGAAAGACCGTCGCCCCCACGGGTTGTCGATCCAGGATCCACCAGTCTTCTTCTTCACGCAGGCGGTACACGAATCCCACTTGTTCCGTTTCCAGGCCGGCCTCAAGGAGTAAAGGGTAACGAAAGGAGTCGCCGAAACCAACGTCGGCAAGATAGGTGCGCTCGAGCTCGACTCGAAGCGTCATGTGATCGAACGGAATTCCGAAGCTGCCGTCTTTCCGAGCCACCTCGGCGGAGAGGAGATCGACGCGAAAGCCAAGCTGTCGCAGGAGCCAGGCGAAGGCCGCATTGAGCTCGTAACAGAACCCTCCCCGCCTATCCGTCACGATCTTTCGAAGAATGCGTTCCTCATCCAGCGCTATCTCGACGCCTCGCTGGATGTCGAGATTCTCGAAAGGAACTTTGAGAAGATGACTCTCTTGGAGGCGGACCAGCCACTCCAGATCGGGAGGGCCGACACCCTCTAGGTCGAGCCGACCAAGGTAGCTTGGAACGTCCATGGGGGACCACCGGCGCCGGCATCATACCGAGCCATAGTGCCGCATGTCCAGCCTTCTCAGGAGCTTCCGGTCGGTGGTCGGGGAGCCCTCAGCTGGAGCGCAGGGCGAGGCGAAGCCGACTCCCGGAGCGAGAAGCCGTGGGGGTACAGGGCCCCGCGGCGCTGATAGAGGTCTTGAGACCGGCCAGGCGAGTGAGCATACTATAAGCCACCGATCGAGAAAGGATGGATCATGAAGCGCCGCGTGGGCCGGTCGCGATCGCGCCAGACCGGCCCGTCTCATTGGGAGCACTTGAGCGAGAAAAATCTCCTCAGGGTTCGCATGTGCGATCTTGGCGTGGGTATCCGGGGAACGGTTCTGGAAGAGCGGATCCAACAGGTGTGCGGAGAGCTCAGGGCGCGCGGCATCCGTTTTAGACCGCACTTTTGGCTTTCCGACGACTGGTTCACTCCAGACGGCGTCCCGGGAGTCGCCATTCCATTTTACCTGGCCCATCCTCGCCTCGCCCAGCTCGAGCGGGCGAAGATGTTGGAAGTAGAGGGCGGCACTCCCGAATCGTGTCTTCGCATCCTGCGACACGAGGTGGGGCACGCCATCGACAATGCCTACCGACTCAGGCTCCGACGACGACGCGTCAGACTCTTCGGAAAGTCGTCCCAGCCTTATCCCGAGCACTACGCTCCCAGACCCTACAGTAGGAGCTACGTGATCCATCTCGACGCCTGGTACGCACAGAGCCATCCGGACGAGGATTTTGCGGAGACCTTCGCGGTTTGGTTGAGCCCCGACTCCATGTGGCGAAAACGGTACGCCGGGTGGCGCGCCCTGACGAAACTGGAGTACACGGACGGGCTCATGCGGGACATCAATTCGAGGAAACCTTCTGTGACAACCCGCCGGCAGGTGGATCCCTTGTCTCGCTTGCGCAAGACGCTGGGAACGCACTACCGGGAGAAACGCGAGCGTTATCAGGTAGACTATCCGACCTTCTATGATCGCGACCTCCGTCGACTCTTCTCGGACGCTCCGGAATTCGCGGATAATATGCCTGCCGCCTCTTTCCTGTCGCGGCGGCGCAAAGACATCCGGCGCACCGTGGCGAGGTGGACGGGAGCCTATCAGTACCTGGTCGATCAGGTCTTGGCGGAGGTGATCCAACGCTGCCGAGATCTCAACTTGCGACTCTCCAAACCTGAGCAGGAAACGGCCTTCGAGTTTACCGTTCTGCTGACCGTCCAGACCATGAACCACCTTCACACCGGTCGGCATCGCGTCAGCCTATGAGGAAGTGTCGGGTCCTGGCGCTCATGCACGAGGGGATGGTGCCCCCCCAGGATGTCCGTGGCCACGACATCCTCAAAGCCGACTGGAAGATGGAGTACGACGTCATCACCACGTTGGAAGAGATCGGCCATGAAGTGCACGCTCTGGGCGTTGGCAGCGATCTAGGCGCGATCCGAAAAGCCATGCATGAGTTCGAGCCGCACATCGTATTCAATCTCTTGGAGGACTTCGACGACGTCGCGGTCTACGACCAAAACGTGGTCAGCTATCTCGAGCTGATTCGAATGCCCTATACCGGCTGCAATCCGCGCGGTCTGATGCTGGCCCGGGACAAAGCGATCTCCAAGCAGCTCCTCACCTACCACCGCGTGGCGGTGCCGGAGTTCGTCGTCTTCAAGAGAGGGAAGTCCATCAAGAAACCGAAGCGGCTTGCCTTCCCCTTGATCGTCAAATCGCTCGTCCTCGAGGGCTCGGCCGGCATATCCCAAGCTTCGGTGGTCTCCGACGACGAGCGACTGGAGGAGAGGGTCGATTTCATCCACCAGACCTTCGAGACGGATGCCATCGCCGAACGCTATATCGAAGGCCGGGAGCTCTACGTCGGGGTGATCGGCAATCAGCGGTTGCAGGTCTTTCCGGTGTGGGAGCTTTTTTTCATGAAGAAGGGGGACGAGGTGCTTCCCATCGCAACGGGTCGGGTGAAGTGGAACAGCCGTTATCAGAAGCGGCACGGCATCCGAACCGGCGAAGCCACCGATCTACCGCCGGCGAAACAAGAAGCCATCCAGCATCTCTGCAAACGGATCTACCGCATTCTGGGTCTCAGCGGCTATGCCCGGCTCGATCTCAGGCTGGACCCCAGCGGAAAGATCTACGTGCTGGAGGCAAACCCGAATCCTCAGATCGCCTCTGGCGAGGACTTCGCGGAGTCCGCCGATCGGGCGGGCCTCAACTACCAGGCGCTCATGCAGCGGATCATCAGCCTCGGCCGTCGATGGCAGCCCGACCGTTACCGCTGAGAAGGAATCCCACTCTCGGTTTAGAACAGAAAAGCCCGGCTCATCTCCCTTAGTCGGGCGATGGCCGGGCTTTCGCGTTTTACTCCCGGCAACGACCTACTCTCCCACAGAGCTGCCCCTGCAGTACCATCGGCGCTGGAGGGCTTAACTTCCGTGTTCGGAATGGGAACGGGTGTGGCCCCTCCGCTAGAGTCGCCGGGAAATCTTGAATATCTGGCAGCCCGCCGAGGCCCGTGGGCCAAGGCGGGTAGGTGCTACCACGCGCAATGCGAAGAACCGTTATCTGCTCTTAGTAAATTCTAAGGTCAAGCCGCACGGCCGATTAGTACCCGTCAGCTGAAGCGATCTCTCGCCTTACACTTCGGGCCTATCAACCTGGTGGTCTACCAGGGGCCTTTAGGGACCTTGCGGTCCGGGAGATCTCATCTTGGGGTGGGCTTCGCGCTTAGATGCTTTCAGCGCTTATCCCGACCGAACGTGACTACCGAGCGATGCTCCTGGCGGAACAGCTCGTAAATCAGAGGTTCGTCCAACCCGGTCCTCTCGTACTAAGGTCAGCTCCCCTCAAATCTCCTGCGCCCACGACAGATAGGGACCGAACTGTCTCACGACGTTCTAAACCCAGCTCACGTACCGCTTTAATGGGCGAACAGCCCAACCCTTGGAACCTGCTAC
>Ga0209619_10001590_pt1 | contig 16648 bp, 15 predicted proteins | sample Rifsed16ft3_FD_184011 | JGI IMG/M metagenome (GOLD analysis project Ga0209619, IMG submission 184011) | Soil microbial communities from Rifle, Colorado, USA - sediment 16ft 3 (version 2) | ecosystem: Environmental > Terrestrial > Deep subsurface > Rock core/Sediment | place: Rifle, Colorado... | reverse complement strand
GTTGGCCTGCTTGCCGTTCACCCGATGTTCTACTGGCTCCCGCTTCTTGCCGCTTATCTGGTCAGAAAGAGATTTGGAGAAACGGCGTGGTTTGTCGCGTTCCCGTTCTTCTGGGTAGGATTCGAATACTTCCATTCCCTTGGCGAGTTCTCATTCCCGTGGCTCACGCTCGGGAACAGCCAGGCATACGACATCAACAGGATTCAGGTCGCCGAGGCGGTTTCGGTGTACGGGATCTCGCTTCTTGTCGTCGCTTTCAATGTCATTTCCTATGCTTTCATACGGAACGTTGCGCTTCAACAATGGAGATTCACCGAGGCAAGGAGTCTGACACTTTTATCTGCTCTCGTACTTCTTTATGTCGTTCCATTTGTCATTGGAGCCACCTTGCTGAAGCATTACGACCTGCCGCCTGACGGACGTCCCGTGAGCGTGGGTATCGTTCAGCCGAACATCGATCCTTTCGAAAAATGGGGAGAGGGAAGCGAATCACGATGGGAGTCGTACACCCGTCAGTTGAAGTTGTATTTCGGAGAGATGCGGAAGCTCTCGGCCGATTCGCTCGATCTCATCGTGCTGCCCGAGACGGCAATTCCTTTCCATATCCTCCTTTCGCAAAACACCGGGTACTACAATCTGTTCAAACACGAAGTTGATTTTGCGAACACTCCCGTGTTCACGGGACTTGCCGATGGCTATTACACCGACTCGGCTCATGCATCTGTCACCGCAATGAAAGCCGGAGATGCGTACTTCGAATCGTTCAATTCTGCCACTCTCTTTCTTCCTTATGTAGGGAACGGTCCCGTGTATCATAAGGTTGTTTTGGTGCCGTATGCAGAACGGGTTCCTTATGCAGAAACATTTCGGTTTCTTATTGAACCCCTTAAATGGGGCGTTGGGATCAGCAGCTGGGGGAAAGGGACAGAGCAGTATCTCTACGATCTGAAGCTCCGTAACGGGGATTCCACATCGTTTTCCGGAATGATCTGTTACGAATTGATCTACCCGGAGTATGTCCGGGAGTTTGTGCGAAAAGGAGCGAAGTTCCTTGTTGTCATCTCCAATGACAGCTGGTGGGGGAATACCTCGGGGGCGTATCAGCTCGCCGCGTACACGGCGATCCGTGCGGTGGAAACGCGGCGCTGGATTGTGCGTTGTGCCAACGGTGGAATCTCAGGTGTCATTGATCCTGCAGGAAGATTGATTTCGGGAACGTCGATGTACGAGGCGGTAACGTTCTCGGAGAACATCAAAGCAATGGAAACGGAGACATTTTTTGTGAGGCATGGAGACATTGTCGGTAAAGGTTCGCTCTATTTGTCGTTGTTGATTGTTATCGTCTGTTTTGTCAGAAAGAAGAAACCATGAAACCGCAAATGATTGATCTTCGAAGTGATACGGTTACGAAACCTTCTCAGGAAATGCGAAAGGCGATGGCTGAAGCGGATGTTGGTGATGATGTATTCGGGGAAGACCCTACGGTGAACCGGCTGCAGCGTTCTGTGGCAACATTGCTGGGAAAAGAAGATGCTCTCTTTACGCCCACAGGCGTCATGGCAAACCAGGTCGCCATCAAGTGCCACACGCAGGCAGGCGATGAGGTCATTGTGGAGAGGGACGCTCATATCTTGAACTATGAAACAGGCGCTCCCGCAATGCTTTCCGGAGTGCAGCTCCTCACAATTCCCGGAACTCGGGGGATCCTCAGGTCCGAGCAGCTCGAAAGCGCGATTCGGCCCCCCGCGTATTACATGACTCGTACAGCACTGCTCTGCCTTGAAAATACTCACAATCGAGCGGGGGGTACCGTCTATCCGCTTGATGAAATAAAACGGATCCGGTCGCTGATGATTCGTCACAACATTCCCATGCACTTGGACGGGGCCCGCATTTGGAATGCGTGGATGGCCTCGGGGATCCATGCGAAGGAGTACGCACGATACTTCGATTCTGTTTCAGTCTGTTTCTCCAAAGGATTGGGAGCTCCCGTTGGCTCGGCCCTCGTCGGAAGCAAAGAGTTCATCGCCCGGGCGAGAAAGAACCGAAAGATCTTCGGTGGCGGGATGAGACAGGCAGGTGTCCTTGCTGCGGCGGCCCAGTACGCGATAGACAAGAATATCAGGCGGTTGAAAGAAGATCATGAGAAAGCCCGGTTTCTTGCAGTCGAATTGAGCCGTGTCAGGGACTTTGCCGTCGACCTGGAAAGCGTCCAGACGAATATCATTATCGTTGATGTTGCGGGAACAAAAAAGCCGTCTTCAAAGGTTCTAGCAATGCTGCGCTCCAAGGGCGTTTTCTTGACCGATGCCGGACCGACGACTATTCGCGCCGTGACCCATATGGATGTTTCGATGGAGCAGGTCCAGCAGGCAGCATCCATTATTCAGAGACTCTTTGCATGACGGACAACCGATTCGATCTCTCGCTTTTCCAGCACACAATTCCCGTGCAGGTTCGTAACTACGAGGTGGACTGGCAGGGGGTCGTGCACAATGCGGTCTATCTTCTTTATTTTGAAATTGGCCGTGTGGACTATTTCAAACACATCGGGGCCTCCCTGGAACTGGGGAATGTGCGGGGAGAGAACAAGGTGGTTCTCGTTCGGAATGAAATCGACTACAAGCTGCCGGTGAGCTTCGACGCTGAGTTGAAAGTGCATACCAGGATCTCCAGGATCAAGAATACAAGCTTCTGGATGGAAGGGGCCCTGCAGCTCTCCTCGAGCGGAGCAATTGTCGCGACGAACGTTGCATATCACGTGTGGTTGGATCAACATACAGATCGGCCGAAGGATGTAGGGGATGAGTTTCGAAAACTCGTCGAAAAGCATGAGGGGGACCGTTGCGCAATTCATTGGCCGGTCCGTAAGGCATGACTTCCTTTGAAGAGTTTTCTGAATTGTGCAAGCAGGGGAATGTGATTCCCGTCCACGAAACTCTGCGATTGGACACGGAAACACCCGTCTCGGTTTACCTCAGGATCAAAGATCAGGACCGGTATTCCTTTCTTCTCGAGAGCGTAGAGGGCGGGGAGTCGGTTGCACGGTATTCCTTCCTTGGATTCAATCCCTTCATGAAATGTGAAATCCGCGGCGGAGATCTTTCCGTCGAGGCGCTTCATGACGATGTGACGGTTCTCCCAAAGCTCGCAGCGCCCGGCATGGATCCGGTCGAAGCCCTCAAGGCGATTTTTGCTCATTTGAAGACGGTCCGGATTCAGGGCCTTCCGAGGTTCTCCGGCGGGGCGGTCGGTTACTTCGGGTATGAATGCATAAGGCTCGTCGAGAACATTCCGCAGGCTCCTGGGACGACGCTCGCCATTCCCGATGCAGTCATGCTTTTCTTCGACGTTGTTCTCGTCTTCGACAATGTCACTCATTCGATCACGCTTGTTTCAAATGCCTACGTTCCGGAAGGGGAACACCGCGCCGATTTTCTCAGGCGGGAATATGACAAGGCCCGGGCCGAAATAGAGTCTCTCAAGTCTCTTCTCCGGACTCCTCCTCATGAAAGGAACATTGAGGCAATGAGAACGGGCGGTGCGGAGTTTGTTGCTTCCAAAGCAGACTTTTGCAGGGGAGTCGACCGGGTAAAGCAATACATCTCAGAGGGAGACGTCTTCCAGGTTGTCCTTTCGCAGCAGGTTCGCATGAGCTCGGCGGCCGATCCTTTCACGGTCTACCGCAATTTGAGAACTATCAATCCCTCTCCTTACATGTACTTCCTTCGCATTGACGACCTTTCCGTTATCGGATCGTCTCCCGAAATGCTTGTGCGCGTGGTAAACAGAACCGTTGAAACGCGGCCCATCGCAGGTACCAGGCGAAGGGGCAAAACGCCTCAGGAAGACACGAAACTGGAACAGGAACTTCGTGCGGATTCAAAAGAGCTTGCAGAGCATCTGATGCTGGTGGATCTTGGCAGGAATGACCTTGGCCGGATCTGCAACTTCGGCACAGTTGTGGTTTCAGACATGATGAGAGTGGAGAAATACTCTCATGTCATGCACCTGGTTTCCGAAGTCAGGGGAACGTTGCGGTCCGAAGTCACTCCGCTCGATGCTCTTTTGGCATGTTTTCCGGCCGGAACCGTCAGCGGGGCTCCCAAGATCCGGGCGATGGAGATCATTGCCGAGCTCGAGCCTCAAAGACGCGGGATCTACGGAGGCGCAGTTGCCTATCTCGATTTTTCCGGCAATCTTGATTCCTGTATCGCCATTCGCACCATCGTGGGGATGAAGGGGACGTACTATCTTCAGGCGGGCGCGGGTATTGTCTATGATTCGATTCCCGAAAGGGAGTATGAGGAGACGCTGGAGAAACTCGGCGCAACGATTCAAGCTCTTGAGGAACAGGGTAGATGATCGTCGTACTCGACAACTATGATTCGTTTACGTACAATCTTGTCCAGTACATCGGAGAGATGGGTGTAGAACAAACTGTCGTAAGGAACGACCAGATTACGGTCGCGGAATTGTCCGCGATGAAGCCTGACGGCATCATCATTTCACCGGGGCCATGCACTCCGTCGCAGGCCGGGATTTCGGTGGAGTCCGTACGATCGCTCTTTCGGCAGGTCCCCATTCTCGGTGTCTGCCTTGGGCATCAGGCGATTGGAGAGGCATTCGGGGGATCGATCATCAAAGCCCCCTCGATCGTTCACGGTAAAACGTCATCCATTCTCCACAATGGAAAGGGTATTTTTGCCGGCGTGCCGTCCCCGTTCGTTGCAACCCGCTATCACTCATTGATTGTGGAAAAGTCATCCCTTCCCGATACCCTGGAAATCACGGCGTGGACGGAGGATGGGGTCATCATGGGTTTACAACACAAGAGCGCGCCGACATTCGGCGTGCAGTTCCATCCCGAATCAATCGCAACGCAACACGGAAAGACGATCCTGAGGAATTTTCTTGGGATCCGGTCTTGACGTCTTTCGCAAAGGAAGTTCCATGAACATACAAGAGAATCGGTCGACACATGATGTGTTGCAGGACGAGAAACTGAAGGTTCTTTCAGACGTTCAACAGGATTTCTGGCGCCTGTTCAGAATTCTGGCGGAGTTTGTGGAGGGATTCTCCATCATGTCTCAGCAGAAACGGCTCGTGACGATCTTCGGATCCGCCAGAACGAAGCCGGGCATGCAGTACTATGAAATGGCCGTCCTGGTCGCAAAAGCACTTGTGGAAAGAGGATTCAACGTCTTAACGGGCGGCGGACCGGGCATCATGGAGGCGGGTAACAAAGGATGTCAGGAGGCGGGGGGCACATCGGTCGGCGCGAACATTGATCTTCCCTTTGAGCAGAACTCGAATCCTTTCATTGACAAGGGAAGGCTGATCACGTTCAAACACTTCTTCGTCCGCAAGGTCATGTTTGTCAAGTATGCGCATGGATTCGTCGTTCTGCCCGGCGGATTCGGAACGCTCGACGAATTCTTTGAAGCGATCACGCTTATCCAGACGAAAAAGACCGTCCCCTTTCCCGTTATCCTGATGGGAAAAGAATACTGGATGGGCCTGCTCGATTGGATGAGTGACACGTTGGTCAAAGGCGGCACGATCAACAAGTCAGACCTCGACCTGTTCAGCGTCACGGATGACCCGGAAGAGGCTGCAAATATTATTGCAGAATTCTACAAGGAAAGCACTGTAATGACAAATTTCTGATTATTCCCTTGCATCTTCCGCGTGAAGTACTTATCTTAAAAAGCCTCAAGTAATAGCCCGCCAGTTCGGGCTATTTTTTTTGGATGAAAATGAAAGTCCACGAAACCAGGCTGAAAATCAAGGAAATCGCTGCCCCCGTGCTTGAGCAGGAGGGGGTGTTTGTTGTCGATGTCCAGCTTCGCCTGGAGAGAAAATCGGTTCTCGTCCAGCTTTACGCCGATACGGACAAGGGAATCACAATAGATGAATGTGCCCGGGTCAGCCGCGAGTTGCGATCCGTGTTTGAGACGCAGAGGGTATTCGAAGGTGCGGATTTTCGGCTTGAGGTTTCGTCTCCCGGCATGGACAGGCCGTTGCGCCTGCTGCGTCAGTATCCGAAGAATGTAGGAAGACGTTTTAGCGTTCGATTCAATGCGGGGCCGGAGCCCGCCTCCATGAAAGCCGTGTTGACGGCGGTCGAGGGAAACCAGCTGACATTTCAGCCGGACGGAGGAGAGCCAATCTCTCTTTCATTTGAACAGATTATTGAATCACAAGAGGAGTTGCCATGGTAGTGCGGTTTGCATCACCCGTTGGAGGAAACAATGAATCATGAGATAGTCGAATCATTTTCCCAAATGGTTCGTGACAAAGGAATCGACAAGGATATTCTCGTTGGAATCATTGAGGATATCTTTGGAATGATGGTGAGGAAGAAATACGGTCAGACGGCCAAATTCGATGTCGTGGTAAACATGGAGAAGGGCGATATCGAGATCTATCTTGAAAAAGAGGTCGTGGAGGAAGTGACCGACCCAGCGGCGCAAATCGATATCAAAGAGGCCAAGAAGAAAAGCGGAGAGGATCTTGACGTGGGTGAGGATTTCGTGGAAATCGTGCCGCTTCAGACATTCGGCCGCCGCCTGGTCGTCAGCGCCAAGCAGAACCTGAACCAGCGCATCAAAGAAATCGAACGCGAATCGATCTACAACGAATACACGAGTGCCGTCGGCGAAATTGTCGTCGGAGAGATCTACCAGATCCGAAAGGGAAAGGGAGAAATCCTGGTTGTTCACAACAAGAACGAGTTGATTCTCCCCCGGAGCGAGCAGATTTACAAGGAACGTTACAAGAAGGGCGACACGATCAGGGCTATTGTGAAGGAGGTGCGAAAAGGAGCAAGCAATCCACTTGTCATTATTTCGCGTGCCGATCCCCAGTTCCTGATGCGCCTCTTCGAAATTGAAATTCCGGAGATTTACGACGGCATCATTGAGATCAAAAGGATCGCCCGTGAGCCCGGTGACCGCGCAAAGGTAGCGGTCCTTTCGCACGACGACCGCATCGATGCCGTTGGAGCATGCGTCGGCATGAAGGGCGTACGGATCCATGCGATCGTTCGGGAATTGAACAACGAGAATATCGATGTGATCAATTACTCTGAGGATACGGTTCCATTTATCACAAAGGCCCTCTCGCCGGCAAAGCTTCTGAATGTCAATGTCGATGCGGAAGGCAAGAAGGCGGTCGTCCTCGTTGCAGCCGACCAGGTCTCTCTGGCTATTGGAAAGAACGGGCAGAATGTGCGACTTGCCTCGAAACTCACGGGTTTCGATATCCAGCTCGTGAAAGAAGGAGGAGACGAGGAAGAGGAATACGACATGGAACTGTCGGAATTCCGCGAAGAACTCGGGGATGTTCTCTTCCACAAATTCTTCGATGAGAATTACAAGACCGCAAGGGATGTTCTGGACACACCAAAGGAAACGTTGGTTGCAACATTGGGAGTTGAGGCAGAAAAGATCAACGAGATTGTTGAGATGTTGACGAAAGGATTGGAAGAGGCGGAAATCGAGGATGAAGAAGAGGGAGGAGAGGGAGAAGAGGAGGGAGAGACTCCTGCCCCGGCGGAACCGCAAGCGGAGACAACGGCAACCGAACCGGCGCCATCGGCCGAGGGCTCTGCCCCCGATTCCGGGGATGAGCAACCGAAAAAAGAATAATCCTCTCACGCTGGTGAATGGGAAAACAAGGCACCATGGCTGAATCAGGGAAAAAAATAAAGATCTACAAGCTGGCGACCGAGCTCAATCTCTCGAGCGACACGATCATCGAGTTTCTCCACAAGAAGGGATTCGATGTGAAGAGTCACATGAGCGTCGTGACCGACGATATGATGTCCGCGATCACTTCGCACTTCAAGAAGGAAAAGGATGTCGCTGAGCGTCATCAGAAGAAGTTGAGGGATTTTCGCACGTCTCGGAAGAAAGAAGGCCCCGAGAAGCCTGAGAAGAAAGCAGTCAAGGGGGCTGAAGAGACCGAGAAAGGAGTGGCCCCGGTTGCACCGCCGGCCGCCAAGGAAGATGTTGCCCCGACGGTTGTTGAGGAAGAGCCCGTTCCAGCGAAGGCGCCCGTCAAGGAGACAGAGGTTGTTGAGGCCGCAGCACCGAAAGCGGCTGCCGTTGCCCCGGCAAAACAGGAAAAGCCGGTCCCGGCGGAAGCTCCCAAGGAAAAAGCGAAGGGTAAGCGCGGAGCTCCCTCCCCGTTGGAAGCGGTAGTGGCGCGGGGGTCCAAGGGTCTGACCATCAAGGGCAAGTTGGACCTGAAGGTGAAAGCAGCGCCCGCTGTTGAATCCGAAGAGGATAAAAAGAAGAAAAAGAAGAAAAAGAAAAAGATTCGTGAAGAAAAGCGCGGGAAAGAGGTCGGCAAGGTAGGTGAAGAGGAGGACGTCAGGGCTCGCAAGAAGAAGAAAAGCCGGCATGCAGAAGTGAACGAGGAAGAGGTCGAAAAGGCCATTCGTGCAACCTTGGCCGATATGGGCGAAGAAGCCACGAGCACAAGGGCCGTCTATCGAAAGCGGAAGAAGCTTGAGAGAGAAGAGGAGGAAGCGCGTATTCTCGAAGAGGCAGAACGCGAGAAAACGAAGCTCAGGGTGACGGAATTTGTGAGCGTCGGCGAGCTTGCGGACTTGATGCGCGTCCCGGTTGCCGAAGTTATCCAGAAGTGCATGTCGCTGGGCATGATGGTTTCGATCAACCAGCGGATGGATAAGGATACAATCACTCTGGTGGCGGACGAGTTCGGACTGCAAATCGAATTTGAACAGGAATTCGGGTCCGAGGAACTTGTGGATATGGAAGACGATCCCAAGTCGCTCAAATGGAGGCCGCCGGTTGTAACAATTATGGGACACGTCGACCACGGAAAGACATCGCTGCTGGACCATATCCGCAGCGCCAATGTTGTCGCAGGAGAAGCAGGGGGAATTACCCAGCACATCGGTGCATACGAAGTAACGCTTGCCGCCGGGAAACAAATTACGTTCCTTGACACGCCGGGCCACGAGGCCTTTACCGCCATGCGTGCGAGGGGCGCCCAGGTAACCGATATCGTGGTTCTTGTTGTCGCTGCGGATGATAGTGTGATGCCGCAGACTGTCGAAGCGATCAATCACGCACAGGCCGCGAATGTCCCCATCATCATTGCGATGAACAAGATCGACAAGGCCGACGCGAATCCCGAGCGCATCCGCCAGCAGCTCTCCGAGAAGGGGGTCCTTGTCGAAGAATGGGGCGGCAAATATCAGTCTGTGGAGCTCTCGGCACGAACAGGAAAGAATGTTGAGCAGCTTCTTGAGAAGATCCTGCTGGAAGCCGATGTTCTTGATCTGAAAGCCAACCCCCATCGGGTTGCGAGAGGAATTGTGATTGAATCGGAATTGGACAAAGGGAAGGGGATTGTCGCTACGGTTCTTGTTCAAAAAGGAACCCTGCGCGCGGGAGATTCTTTTGTGTGTGGCGTGTGGAGCGGGCGCGTCAGGGCGATGTTTGATGAACGCGGCAACCGCATTGAGGCCGCCAAACCGTCGCAGCCCGTTCAGGTCATCGGATATGACGGAATTCCGCAGGCAGGAGACGCGTTCGTGGTTCTCGATGATGAGCGGAAAGCAAGAGACATCAGCACGAAGCGGCAGCAGCTCAAGCGAGAACAGGACTTCCGCCAGCGAAGAATGATCACGCTGGACGATATTTCGAAACAGATCAAAGAAGGACAGGTCAAGGATCTCCCGATCGTCGTAAAAGGCGACGTGGACGGCTCTGTCGAGGCGCTCGCGGATTCCCTCATGCGATTGTCGACACAGGAAGTCAAAGTACAGGTCATCCACAAGGGAGTCGGCGCCATATCTGAGTCGGACGTCCTGCTGGCAGCTGCCTCGAATGCCGTCGTCGTGGGATTCCACGTCAGGCCGAACATGAATGCGCGCCGCCTGGCGGAATCCGAGAACGTCGATATACGTCTCTACAGTATTATCTATGACGCCATCAATGAAGTACGCAGTGCCTTGGAGGGCATGCTTGCGCCCTCGCTATCCGAGGAAGTTCTCGCCACGGTCGAGATCCGGGAAACGTTCAAGGTGTCAAAAGTCGGGACCATCGCGGGATGCTTTGTGAAAGAGGGAAAGATCAGTCGCGGGAACAAGGTCAGGCTTGTACGCGACGGTCTTGTGGTTTACGAAGGCGGAATCGCATCCCTGAAGAGATTCAAGGATGATGTTCGCGACGTCGAGCAAGGCTTCGAATGCGGTCTCGCCATCGACGGATTCAACGATATCAAAGTCGGGGACATCGTTGAGGCCTTTAAGACAGTTGAGACAAAACGAAAGCTCTGAGAAATGTCGGTCAGGACAGAAAAAGTTGCCTCGCTCATCAAGGAAGAGGTCAGCAGGATATTCCAGCGCAATTTTGGAATGCAGGAGTACGGTTTCATGACGGTGACGGAGGTTCGGATGTCGCCCGACCTGAAGAACGCCAGGATCTACGTGAGTGTGTTTGGTGACGCCGCCAGGAAACAGAAAAGCCTTGCCATGCTGGAGAACCAGAAATCATTCGTCCGGTCCGAGCTTGGGCACAGCATACGGCTGAAGTTCACGCCGGCAATCGCCTTCTACCTGGATGATACGCTCGACCACGTCATGAAGATTGAAGGGATTATCAACCAGATCCACAGCGAAGAGAAGCGGAATACTGAAGATCATGAAGGTGCGTGATAAATATTCTACGGAGCCGTTTGACACCAATGAGACGGGCGAAGTGATCCTCGTTGACAAGCCCATCGGGTGGAGCTCCTTTGATGTCGTGAAGAAGATGAAGTCAGTGCTGCATGCGAAGAAGATCGGCCACGCAGGCACGCTTGATCCTCGGGCAACGGGACTGCTGATTGTCTGCACAGGCCCAAAAACGAAATCCGTTGATGTGTTTTCCTCGCAGGAAAAAGAGTATGCCGGGACCTTGGAGTTGGGGGTGAGGACGGAAAGCTACGACTCCGAAACAACGGCAATTCCCGGGGGAGATGTGAGCCTGGTGTCCGAGGAAATGTTGAGATCGAAAGCGAAGGGGTTTGAGGGGAAACAACTGCAGAAGCCTCCGATGTTCTCGGCTGCAAAATACGGCGGGAAACCTCTCTATTACTACGCACGCAGGGGAAGGACCGTTGAGCGGCTGGGAAAAGAGATTGAAGTAACCGAGTTTGAGATTACAGGATTTATTCCGCCCATCGCGGACTTCAGGGTTGTGTGTTCGAAAGGGACGTATGTGCGCTCACTGGTTCACGATTTGGGAGTCGCCCTGGGATGCGGCGCCACAATGCGCTCTCTCAAAAGGACGCGAATCGGAGCATTTAAGCTGGATGACGCGCTGACGGTTGAGGATCTTATTCGGCTGCAGGGAAAAGCGGGAAGAATCGAAAAGGTGCAGAATGAATATCGCGCGTCGGCCTGACGACATTCAATTCGATCGTAATTCCGTTGTGACAGTTGGATCTTTTGACGGCGTTCACCTCGCCCATCAGGCGGTCCTCAAAGCGGTTGTGCAGCGCGCACATGATCGAGCCGGCAGAAGCGTGGCCGTGACGTTTGAGCCCCACCCGAAGCAGGTGTTGGTCCATGATGGAGCGGAAATTACCCTGCTCACAACGCTCGACGAACGCATCGCGTTGTGCGAGGAAGAGGGACTCGATCTGCTCTATGTCCTCGATTTCACGTACGACTTTTCGCGCCAGGGATTCGGCGAATTCTACAAACGGTATGTGATCGAGGGGGTCGGGGTCAGTGAGGTGATTGAGGGATACGACCATCACTTCGGACGGGACAGAGAGGGAAGTGTCCGGGAGCTGCTGGCGATGGGCAACGAGTTTGGTTTTTCCGTCACGGCGATGAAGCCCATAACGGTTGACGATGAAGTCGTCAGCAGCACAAAGATACGGCAGTACTTGCTCGAAGGGAATGTGGAGCGTGCAGAAGTTCTTCTGGGACGACCATATTCGGTAAAGGGAAGAGTGGTAAGGGGTAATGCGAGAGGAAAGAGCCTCGGTTTCCCCACGGCCAACATCGAGCTGCCGGTGAAGTCGAAGCTCACGCCTCAGAACGGGATCTACTTCGTGAGCGTTTCGTGGGGTGGAGGGACTTTCTACGGAATGTGCAGCATCGGAGTCCGTCCGACCTTCGAGCCGCTGGGAGGCCGAACGATCGAGATCAACGTTCTCGATTTTCAAGGCGATCTCTACGGAGAAGCCCTTCATGTCCAATTCCTCCGAAGACTCCGTGACGAGAAGAAGTTCGACTCTGTTCAGGAATTGATCGACCAGATGAACAGGGACAAGGTGGCAAGCCTCGCGCTTGCAGAAGAATATTCAAAAGTCCTCACCGGACTGAAGCAGAAAAGAGTAAATCGGTAATTGAATCTATTCACAGAAGGAAATATTTCATGCCACTGACAAAACAACAGAAGTTGGAGTTGATAGCCAAGTATGGGAAGGGAGCAACCGACACGGGTTCCCCCGAGGTACAGATTGCCATCATCACAGCCCACATCAACAGCCTTGCTCCGCACTTTGAATCGCACATGGGGGACCATCACGGAAGACTCGGATTGTTGAAACTGGTGGGGAAGAGGCGTCGCTTGCTTGACTATTTGATGAAAAAGGACATTGCACGCTACAGGAAAATCATTCAGGAACTCGATATCAGGAAATAATTCGAAGAAAGAAGAATATCAATGTTGATAACCAAGGAAATCAATCTGGGCGGAAAGCCGCTCACACTCGAAACAGGCCGACTTGCACGACAGGCTGACGGATCGGTCATGATCCGATATGGTGACACCATGGTCCTCGCTACTGTCGTGAGCGCGCGGGAGCCAAAAGAGGGACAGGATTTCTTCCCGCTGCAGGTGGAGTATCGCGAAAAGACCGCCGCGGCAGGAAAGATTCCCGGAGGGTTTTTCAAGCGGGAAGGGCGCCCAACGGAAAAAGAGATACTGTCGTCCCGCCTGATCGACCGGCCGATCCGTCCGATGTTCCCAAAGAACTACTTCAACGAGACTCAGGTGCTCGTAACGGTCTATTCGTCCGATCAGCTGCACGACGGCGACGTCCTTGGTGCCACGGCAGCCTCGGCTGCCCTCATGGTGTCGGATGTGCCGTTCGATGGGCCGATCGCAGAGGTGCGTGTTGGCAGAGTCGACGGTCAGCTCCTGATCAACCCAACGTTCACCGACCTGGATCGCAGCGACCTCGACATTACTATTGCAGGGACGGATGATTCGATTGTCATGGTCGAGGGGGAGTCACGCGAGATTTCTGAAAAGGAGTTGCTCGAAGCGTTGCGCTTTGCCCACGAGCATATCAAGACGCTGTGTGCCGTGCAGAAGGCGTTGGCTTCGGAAGTCAAGAAAGCGAAACGTCCAGTGATTGCTCCGGAAATTCCCGAGGGGCTCGAGAAAGCGGTCTCGGAATTGGCCGGCCAAAAGATGAAGGATCTGAGTCGCACCGTTCTTATGAAAGAGCAGCGGTCTGCGGCGACCGAGAAGGTCTACGAGGAAACTCAGAGCGCCCTTGCGGAGAAGTACGCCGAACAATCAGAACTCATCGCCGAACTCCTGCATGAACTTGAGAGCCGGGCAATGCGGTCGACCATCCTTGATGAGTCAAAACGACTCGACGGACGCGGCCTGCGCGACATTCGCCCGATCACCTGCGAAGTCAGCGTCCTTCCCCGGACCCACGGATCCGCCCTCTTCACAAGGGGCGAAACGCAGAGCCTGACGTCGGTGACTCTCGGTACCAAGACCGATGAACAGATTCTTGACGGTCTGCTCCCTGAAACGACCAAACGATTCATGCTTCACTACAATTTTCCCCCCTTTAGTGTAGGAGAAGTCGGGAGATTGGGCGTTGGGCGCAGGGAGGTTGGCCATGGCAACCTGGCTGAACGCTCGCTGAAGAACCTCATCCCGAAAGAAGAAGAGTTTCCCTACACACTTCGGATCGTTTCCGATATTCTTGAGTCGAATGGATCATCCTCAATGGCCACTGTCTGTGCGGGAACGCTGGCCCTGTTTGATGCCGGGGTACCGCTGAAGAAACCTGTTGCAGGCATCGCCATGGGTCTTGTCAAGGAGGGCGATAAGGTCGCCATCCTGAGCGATATCCTGGGAAACGAAGACCATTTGGGCGACATGGATTTCAAGGTTGCAGGAACGACCGATGGCGTTACCGCATTCCAAATGGATATCAAGATCAAAGGTATTTCGTTCGCGATCATCGAGAAGGCCCTCGAGCAGGCGCGCGAAGGGCGGATGACGATCTTGGAGATCATGGGCCGGACAATCGACAAACATAGGCCGGATCTGTCACGCTATGCGCCAAGGCTCGAGACTCTCAAGATTCCTGTCGATATGATCGGTGCGTTGATCGGCCCGGGAGGAAAGAACATACGCCAGATCGTCAAAGATTCGGGCGCTGAGATCAATATCGAGGATGATGGGACGGTCGTGGTTGCCGCGGTGGAGCCGGAGTCTGCTGAGAAGGCGCTCGCTGCAATCAGAAGGATGACAGAGCTGCCTGAGGTCGGAAAGACCTATATGGCAACCGTGAAGAAGATCATGGACTTCGGTGCATTCGTCGAAATCCTTCCCGGTAAAGAGGGTCTCGTTCACATCTCTCAGCTCGATGTCAATCGGGTGGAGAAGGTCGGGGACGTCGTCAAGCTGGGCGATCAGATCGAAGTCAAACTCATGAAGATCGATGAAGAGGGGAGGCTGAACCTGAGCCGTAAAGCGCTCCTTCCCGGCGGAGAAAACGCCCACGAGGAGATGAACCGGCCGCGGAAGCCCCGCTCGCACGAAGGACACGATAGGGACAGAGGGCACTCGTCCCATCATTCAAAACGACACTAGATGGACTGAGCATCTATGAATCCTCACACGACGCGAGCAATCCAACCGTGTGAGGATTTTTCTTTTCTACCATGAACATCACAATCGGCCGATCGCGCCCGCTCGTTGGTGAATTTCAAGTCCCCGGGGATAAATCTGTCTCCCATCGCGCACTGATGCTTTCGGCACTTGCGGATGGAACGTCGGAAATCCTGGGCCTCCTGGAGGCTGACGACACGGAAAGTACCGCACATTGCCTGCAACAGCTTGGCGTGAAGATAAACCGAAAGGGTCTGGCAACCCTGGTCGAGGGGAGAGGGCTAAGCAGCCTGATTCAGCCGAAAGATGATCTGGATGCGGGAAACTCCGGAACGACCATGCGTCTTCTCTCCGGCATCCTGGCGGGACAGCCTTTCAGATCCACCCTGACGGGAGACGATTCTCTCAGGAAACGGCCTATGAATCGTGTGATCGAGCCTCTTTCCCGCATGGGGGCAAAGTTGGAGGCAAGTACATCAGGGACCCCGCCCGTCACGATTCATGGCAAGAAGCCCCTTCAGCCAATCGAGTATCAATTGCCGGTTCCAAGCGCGCAGGTGAAATCTGCAATCATCCTCGCGGGTCTTTTTGCAGATGGAACGACAAGAGTGATCGAGCCGGTTCTCTCCCGAGACCACACTGAGCGGATGCTGGGCCTTGATATTGAAACCGGCAAACGGGGCCGGTCAATCCGCGTCGGAGGCGGAATGACGATTCCTCCCCGGCAATATCGCGTCCCCGGTGATATTTCGTCGGCCATGTTCCTTATTTGTGCAGCGCTCCTCGTTCCCAAATCCGAAATCTTCATACGAAATGCCGGACTCAACCCGACCCGAACAAGAGCTTTGGACCTGCTTGGATCGGTCGGCGCGAAGATTCGCATTGAGGGAGTGGAGGAAATATCGGGAGAACCTTATGGAACGGTTTCCGCTGCCTTTTCTCATCTCAAGGGAGAGGTGAGAATCGATCCGATCCGTGCCGTCGTCGATGAGGCCCGAGAGCCCCATGGGAGCATGCTGCCAGTCGGTGTTGCCGACGGCGAGGGAAGCGTCGGTGCCGTAGGCCTTGACAACGATGTCGTTATCGTCTACGGCGGTGTCAAGGGCTGCGCTCACCGTGACGTTTGTCCCGGCAGCCGCGACCGCGCTGATCTCGCGGGTTCCACCAGCACGTAGGGCTCCCGTGGTCGGCAGGATGAAGCCGATTCGGTCGCCCACGTTGAGGAAGCGAGCCCCGTTGGTCGCCCCGGCGAATCCGCCAGGCGAGTCAACGGTCAGGGTGGTGATGGTCCCGTGTCCTCCGTTCACCAGACAGCGCACGCCGCGCCCGTCACCCCAGATGGCAAATCGGCGCTGGACACGCATGTCATCGAGCAGCCGGTCCATTTCGAGGCGCATGCCTCGGGCGAAGGCTCCTTCGCTGGAGCGGGAAGCCACCATCAACTGCTTGGTGATGTTGATGGCTCCGTGGTGGTAGCGCATCGGGACGCGCATGTTCTCGATCTGCTGGCGGCCAGCAGTCGGGATGTTGCCGCCTTCTGCGGAGAAGTAGGAACCTCGGTTCCGGTTGACGTGGATGGCTTCGAGTCGTTCCCGACCCTGCCAAGGCGAGGAGTCGGACTCGAAGAGTTCGAGTTCAGGGGTTTCGTCGTTGAGTTGGGTGCGGAGGGCAGGACCGTAGTCCTCCTTGAGCAACGCATCCAATGTCGAGGTGTTGGCTGGCATCGCTAGAACTCCATTCCCCGCAGA
>Ga0209619_10001584_pt1 | contig 16681 bp, 14 predicted proteins | sample Rifsed16ft3_FD_184011 | JGI IMG/M metagenome (GOLD analysis project Ga0209619, IMG submission 184011) | Soil microbial communities from Rifle, Colorado, USA - sediment 16ft 3 (version 2) | ecosystem: Environmental > Terrestrial > Deep subsurface > Rock core/Sediment | place: Rifle, Colorado... | reverse complement strand
CTACCCTTCACCAGTTACTAAAAATCGCTTGTAGCGCGTTCTGAGAGGTCGATATTTTTGGTAACTCTGTAAGGCCGATAAATTCAACAAACTGCTAATGGACAATCTGGGTTTAAGTGCAACTTTCGCAGGAACAGCCGGAGATGGATTCCCGGGTTTTTTGAGTAATACAAGGGTGGGCTGTGCCCACCATGTCGGGCCGCTTCGACAGGCTCAAGACATCTGCATTTGGTTCCGGCGCGTCCGTTTTAGTGAGCCAGCAAATTCACCAACCCATCGAGCCCGACGAAATTCAGCGCATAGCCGGCCTGTGCTCTTACCACCGGCTTGGCGTGGTAGGCGATGCTGATGCCCGCCTGCGCCATCATCTTCAGATCGTTAGCGCCATCGCCCATCGCGATGACCTGCGCGGGTTTCAGTCCCAGTTCCTCGCGGATCTTCACCAGCCAGTCGGCTTTGCCTTGCGCGTCGAATATCTTGCCCAGCACCCTGCCGGTGAGTTTGCCGCCGGCGATTTCCAGCACATTGGCGCGGGTGTAGTCCAGACCTAAGCGGGCCTTGAGCCGTTCGGTGAAGAACACGAAGCCGCCTGACACCAGCAGCGTCTTGATGCCGTGCTTTTTTAATTCCGCCAGCATGATCCCGGCGCCGGGATTCAGTTGCAGGCGCTCATCATACACCCGCTGCAACGCGCTTTCATCCAGCCCTTCCAGCAAGGCCACGCGGCGGCGCAGGCTTTCGGCGAAGTCGATCTCGCCGCGCATCGCCGCTTCGGTGATCGCCGCCACCTGCGGCTTCAGTCCCTGCATGTCGGCGATCTCGTCTATGCACTCGATGCTGATAAGCGTCGAATCCATATCCATCACCACCAGCCCGAAATCCGCAAGCTTTCGGCCCGGCGGCACGAAACCGTAATCCAGTTGGTTCGCCATGCAGTAAGACGCGATCCCGGCATGTTCCTGTGCCCCGGTAATACGATAGGCGTGTTCCGTGATCTGTTCGCGCTGCGTGCTTTGCGCCAGGCTGGCAAGATGGTCAAGATGCGCGGTAGCGATTGCTTGGGAGGCCTGGATGATGAGGTTCATGTGTTCAAGAGGTGAAAATATTTGATGTTTGACACCGGCCGGTTGCCGGAGAATACCCTGCTCAGCAGACTGCGTCAGCCGGTCCGGTTTTATAGGGGGATGTCGAGAACCAGCTCTTCAGCAGCTCGCAAGTCTGCGGCCTGCTGATTAAATAGCCCTGGACTTCGTCGCAGCCGAGGGCGGCAAGCGCATCCAGCACCTCCTTCGTTTCCACGCCTTCCGCGACGACGGTGAGACCGAAGTTATGACCGAGCTCTATCACCGTGCGCACGATCATTGCGTCATTTCTATCGGTCAGCATGTTGGTGACGAACGATCTGTCGATCTTGATCTCGTTGACGGGAAGGTGCTTGATGCTGGCGAGCGAGGTGTAGCCGGTGCCGAAGTCGTCAATGGAGAGATATACGCCCATGCGACTCAGCGCCACCATGTTTTCCTCGGCGCGTTTCGGGTCGAGCACGATGGCGCTCTCGGTGACTTCCAGTATCAACTGCCCCGGTTCGGCGCCGGTGGCCGCCAGCGCATCCGCGATCATTTTCGGCAACTGCGGGTCGTGCAGCGAGCGTGCCGAGAGGTTCACGCTCACCCGCAGTAGAATGCCATCGCGCCGCCCGTTCTGGCAGTGGGTCAGCGAGTCGATCAGCACCCAGCGGGTCAGCGGGCCGATCAGTCCGGTTCGCTCTGCGTCCTCGATAAATTTGTCGGGAAAAAGCAGGCCGAGGCGCGGGTGCTGCCAGCGCACCAGCGCTTCGTTTCCGGAGATGCGGCCGGTTTTGAGCTCCACCTTGGGCTGAAAATGCAGCAGGAGCTGGTTTTGCTCGATCGCATCGCGCAATTCCGCCATCAGCCCGAGCCGCTCGGGAGTGTGAGGATTGAATTCAGGGGCATAGACGGCGTAGTCGCTCGCCATCCGCTTGGCACGATACATGGCAATGTCTGCCCGCTGCAGCAGCGTATCCGCATCATCGGCGTGTTCGGGCATGGCTGCCACGCCGATGCTGGTCTCGACGACAATCTGAATCCCGTCGATCATGAACGGCGCTTCCAGGCAATCATGGAGCTTCTTGATGACATGTCTCACATCGTCGGCTCCAGCCAGTCGCGGCAGCAGCACGCCGAATTCGTCGCCGCCAAGACGCGCGACCACGTCATGTTCGAACAATGCGCCGCGCAGGCGCGTGCTGACCTGCTGCAGCAGGCTGTCGCCGCGGTTGTGGCCCAGCGTGTCGTTGACCTCCCTGAAGCGGTCAAGGTCCATCAGTAACAGGGCGATGGGGTGCTGTTCGCGCTGCCCGGTCACAATTGCTTCTTGCACCAGTTCGCGGAAACGGATGCGGTTCGGCAGGCTGGTGACCGGGTCGGTGTAGGCGAGGCGATAGATGGTTTCGTCCGCCTTGCGGCGTCCCTGCCGCATGTCTACCTCGCGCAGCTCGCGCGCGATGGCGGGCAGCAGGCGCGCGGTGTGGCCTTTCATCAGGTAGTCGTGAGCGCCGGCCTTCATTGCCGCGACTGCGACATCTTCACCGATCGATCCGGAGACGATGATGAAGGGGATGTCGATCCCTCTTTCCTGGACGAGCTTCAGCGCTTGCAGGCCGTTGAAACACGGCATGGCGTAGTCGGAGATGATCAGATCCCAGGATTGGCGGGCCAGAGCGTCACTCAGTCCCTCGGGCGTCTCTACGCGTTCGAATTCGGGCGCGTAGCCGCCGCGCCGCAGGTCATGCAACAGCAACTCGGCATCGGCCTCCGAGTCCTCGATGATCAGCACGCGCAGCGGTTTCATTATTCCGGATTATTTCCGCTGGACCGGGGCGGGTTCATTCAGCACCAGCCAGTAGAGTCCAAGCTGTCTGACCGCCTCCATGAACTGGGCGAAGTCCACCGGTTTGCGTATGTAGCTGTTTGCGCCGAGGCGATAACTATTGACGATATCCTGTTCCTCGCGGGAAGAGGTGAGGACCACGACCGGCTGCAAGCAGGTGCGCTGGTCGGCACGGATGCGCCGCAGCACCTCCAGCCCGTCAACCTTGGGCAGCTTCAGGTCCAGCAGCACCACCGCCGGAGCGGTATTTGCGGCGGCACCCTCGCCGAAGAAATAGTCGAGTGCCTCCTGGCCGTCATGCGCCACCGTCACGTCATTCAGAATGTGATTGTTCCTGAGCGCCCGCAACGTCAGCACCTCGTCGTCGGGATTGTCTTCGATAAGCAGGATGGTTTTGTTGTTCATGGACAGCTTCCTTTCGCCCCAAGCGGGCAATATAAACGATTAGTCGGGTAATGAGAAATAGAATGTTGCTCCCCGGCCGGGCGCTCCTTCGCCCCGGACTTGCCCGCCGTGGCGGTGGATGATGCGCTGCACCGTAGCCAGCCCGATGCCGGTGCCGGGGAAATCGGCGTTGGTGTGCAGGCGCCGGAAGGCGCCGAACAGCTTGTCGGCGTAGGTCATGTCGAAGCCGGCGCCGTTGTCGCGCACGAAGTAATCTCTCGTGCCCTGAGTGTTCTGTGTGGGGGCGTTCTGCATCGCGCCGAACTCGATCGTTGCGTTCGCCGTTTTGCCGGTGAACTTCCAGGCATTGCCGAGCAGGTTGAACAGCAGCACGCGCAGCAGATGGGCGTCGCCCACTGCGGCCAGACCGGGTTCGATGCACCAGTCCACCTTGCGCCCCGGCTCGTTTTTCTGAAGCTCCGCAAGCACCTCGGCGGCGAGTGCGCTGAGGTCAACTGTTCCGCGCTGCATCTCGGCGAGCGTCACGCGCGACAGGGCGAGCATGTCGTCAATGAGGTGTCCCATGCGCTGGGTGGCGGCGCGCACGCGGTTGAGATAGTCCCTGCCCTGGTCGTCCAGTTGGCCTGCGTAATCCTCGATGACCGCCTGGCTGAATCCGTCTATCGAGCGCAGCGGCGCGCGCAGGTCGTGCGACACCGAATAGCTGAATGACTGGAGTTCGCGGTTGGCGACCTGCAGTTCGCTGGTGCGCTCGGCCACTTGCCGTTCGAGTTCGGCTTTCATCCGGCGATCGTTTTCCTCTCTCTGGCGTGCGTTGACGACACGCAACGTCAAGATTGCCGTCATGGCGCCGAGCAGCAGGATGATGCCATATCCCGCCAATAAGTTCCGGAGCTGGGTGTCCCTCGCCGCCAGACCCAGGGACGTGCGTACCGGTTGTTGCACGATCACGCCCCAGCCAAAGCCGGACACGGGCGCATAGGCGACGATGGACTCCTGCTGTTCCATCACGTCGGATCCGACTTCCACTCCATTTTCACCGCGCCGCAGTTTCTGCACGATAGGGTTTTCCGACAGGTCGGTGATTTTCTTGTGATTTTGTTGTCCTGAATGAAACGCCATCTGTCCCTTCGAATCCACGATGTAGACGGATGCTCCCTCGCCTGTCCGGATCCCGGCAACCCATTCAAAGAGTTTCTCGATATGGATATGCAAGACCAGGATGCCCGTGACTTGCCCGGCCGAAGTTTTGACCGGCACGGCGACCGCAAGAATGTTGATTTGCGGAGCAGCCACTCGGAGATGTGCCGGAGAGACGTAAGGCTGCCAGTTGCGGCTCACTTCCCGGTACCAGTCGAGGGATGCAAGATTGATCCCGTGCGCGCCGGGCAGAGCCGGCACGTCCGCCCTCAGCGTCCCTCTGGTATCGGTAAGGAACAACCGGTCGATATGCGGCAGGTCCTGCGGTACGGTATGCAGGAGCTCATCCACCTCTATCCACTTTTCTTTTTCGACGAGATTCTGTAACTGGGGGTTGGTGGAAAGGGAGATGGCGATATCCACGACGCGCCCGAATTTTTCCGTCAACGTGGTGGCCATAAGCTGCGCGACGGCCTCCCGGCGCGACAGTGTCAGGGCGGTGAGTTGGCTGTCGATCTCGCGATAGCTGTATGCCGCTGTTGCGATGACCGTCGCTGCGGCGAGCGATAACACGGCCCAGCGAAACGGCGAGTGTTCGATGAACGACGCCAACGCGTTGCGCAGTTTCATCAGGGTGGTCATGCCGGAAGTACCCTCAGGCGCGGGAGCATGGGCGTGTTTTCGTGGACGTGCCGCATTGCCTGCCGGTAAATCTCAAAGGTGCAACAAAGAACCAAGCCGCAAGCGGGGGACATTGATGATCCTTGGCGTCTGGTTTTGGTAAGTGTGGCTACGGGTACGCTACTTCAGATCCCGCAACCTGTAAATATGAGCAACTTATACAACAAGCAACATTTATGCCGTGTTAAGCAAGGGTTTCCCGATAACGCTATTATTCATTGACTTGGCTGATTTTCCTGCTTCAATAAACAAAAATACTATCCTGTAGTTGGGAAACTAAGGATCGGGTTTCCCGGATATAGGAAAAGATGGCATCGGGTTTATCCCGGATTGTCCATTAGCCAGAAATTCCAACCCAACCCCTCCCAACCTCCCCTTGTCAGGGGAGGAGCAGACCGAGCACTCCCCCTGACAAGGGGGAGTTGGAGGGGGTTTCGAGGCTAATGGACAATTCGGGTTTATTTCAATTCGTTAAAGAAGTTCTTGACGGCGAGCACACGCTGCGCGACATCACCGTATTTCAGTGTTATGCGCAGTTTGTCCTGACCGGCCATTTTGATGTGCCGTTTGCTTTGAATCATCGTGATTATTTTCATCGGATCTATCGGCGGGTTAGTCACGAACTGGATCTGGATCGCCTCGCTGGATGCATCCACCTTGCTGATGCCGAGCGGCTTGGCTGCGATGCGCAGGCGGTGGCAGTCCAGCAGCATCTGCGCGGGTTCCGGCAGCAGGCCGAAGCGGTCGATCAATTCCTGGTGCATGTCGTCCAGTTCTTCCAATGTCGCGCAGTTTGCCAGCCGCTTGTAGATCACCAGCCGCTGGTGGATGTCGCCGCAATAGTCACTAGGTAGAAGTGAAGGGCAGTGCAGGTTGATCTCGGTGGTGACGCCGAGCGGATGCGCCATGTCCGGCTCTTTGCCCAGTCTCAGCGAGGTGACTGCGGCGTTCAGCATGTCGGCGTACAGCGAGAAGCCGACCTCCTGCATCTCGCCGCTCTGCGATTCGCCCAGCACTTCGCCCGCGCCGCGTATCTCAAGATCGTGCATCGCGAGGTAGAAGCCGCTGCCGAGTTGCTCCATCGCCTGGATCGCTTCGAGGCGTTTTTTTGCCTGCGCGGTGAGCGCTTCGGTCTCCACCAGCAGATAGGCGTAAGCCTGATGGTGCGAGCGTCCGACGCGGCCGCGCAACTGGTGTAATTGCGCCAGGCCGAAGCGGTCGGCGCGGTTCATCAGGATGGTGTTGACGGTGGGGATGTCGATGCCGGTCTCGATGATGGTGGTGCACAGCAATACATTGAAACGCTGCTGGTAGAAGTCGCGCATCACCGCTTCGAGTTCGCGCTCGTTCATCTGCCCGTGCGCCACGCGGATGCGCGCTTCGGGCAGCAGCGTGGCCAGCTTCTCCGCCACGTTGGCGATGGTCTCCACCTCGTTGTGCAGGAAATAAACCTGCCCGCCGCGCTTCAGTTCGCGCAGCACCGCCTCGCGGATGATGCCGTCGCTGGCCTGCGCGACGAAGGTCTTGATCGACAACCGGCGTTGCGGCGCGGTGGCGATGATAGAAAAATCGCGCAGGCCTTCCAGAGACATCGCCAATGTGCGCGGAATCGGCGTCGCGGTCAGTGTCAGCACATCCACTTCGGCGCGCAGTGCCTTGAGGCGTTCCTTCTGCTGCACGCCGAAGCGGTGCTCTTCGTCGATGATGACCAGGCCGAGGTTGTGGAACTTCACGCCCTTCTGGATCAGCTTGTGCGTGCCGATAATGATGTCGAGCTTGCCGTCGGCCATGTCCTTGAGCGCCTGCGTCGTTTCCTTGGCGGAGCGGAAGCGCGACAGCTCGGCGATCTTGACCGGCAGATCGGCGAAACGGTTGCTGAAATTCTGGAAATGCTGTTCGGCCAGCAGCGTGGTGGGCACCAGCACCGCGACCTGCTTGCCGTCCATCGCCGCGACGAACGCTGCCCTGAGTGCCACCTCGGTCTTGCCGAAACCGACGTCGCCGCATACCAGCCGGTCCATCGGTTTGCCGGATTGCAGGTCGGCGATCACCGCCTCGATCGTGGCGGCCTGGTCCGGTGTCTCCTCGAAACCGAACCCGGCAGCGAACGCCTCATAGTCATGCGGCGTCAGCTTGAACGCATGGCCTTTGCGCGTGGCGCGCTGCGCGTAGAGGTTGAGCAACTCGGCGGCGGTGTCGCGCACCTGCTTCATCGCGCGGCGTTTTGCCTTGTCCCACGCTGTCGTGCCCAGCTTGTGCAACGGCGCGGTTTCCGGCGCGCCGCCGCTGTAGCGGCTGATGACGTGCAGTTGCGCCACCGGCACGTAGAGTTTATCGGCACCCGCGTATTCCAGCAGCAGAAATTCGTTCTCGCCTTCGCCGAGGTCGAGGTTGACCAGGCCCTGATAACGCGCGATGCCATGCTGCTCATGCACCACCGGATCGCCGACCTTGAGTTCGGACAGATCGCGCAGCATGCCTTCCACGTTGCTCTTCTTCGCGGCGCGGGCTGCGCGGCTGCGCGGCTGTGCTGCGTAGAGTTCGGTCTCGGTGACGATGGCGATCTTTTCATCTGTAAGGATGAAGCCGTTCTGCAGCGGGCCGACGCCAAGCATGAATTTTTCCTTGCTGGCGATGAAAGAAGCGTAAACCCCCCTCGATCCCCCCTTGTCAGGGGGGAGGTCTACTTCCTGACACATCATGGGGGCGAGGCCGTACTCATGCAGGTAGCCCGCGATGATCTCGCGCCGCCCCAGGCTGTCGGCGAGCAGCAAGGTACGTCCGTTGAAGGTTTGCAGGAATTGTGCGAAGGCTTGGGTCGGGACTTCGGCGCGGCGGTTCACGGCGATGTCTGGGAGGGGGGCGGTGGGACAGGGGGTGAGGTTCCTTGAGTCAACTGCAACCCCCCTCGATCCCCCCTTGTCAGGGGGGAAGGCTGGCTCCTCCCCTGCTCCTCCCTTGCTCCTCCCCTGCTCCTCCCCTGATAAGGGGAGGTTGGGAGGGGTTGGGGAGGTTGGGAGGGGTTGGGGAGGTTGGGAGGGGTTTGGTTTTGAAGTATATCCAGCCGCGCAAACTCCTTCACCCGAATGAAAAACTGCTCCGCATCAAGGAACAATTCCTTCGGTTCGAGCAAAGGGCGCTGCGGATCGCCGCGCAACAGATTGAAGCGCGATGCGGCATCCTTGCCGAACGTGGCGATGGCCTCGTCCACCTCGTGATGCAGGCACAGCGTGGCATTCTTGGGCAGGTAATCGAACAGCGTCGCGGTCTTGTCGAAGAACAGCGGCAGGTAATACTCGATACCCGCCGGGGCGTTGCCCTTGCTTACGTTTTTGTAGATGTGCGATCTGGAGGGATCGCCCTCGAAGCGTTCGCGGAAACTCTGGCGGAAGTGCGCCTGCCCGGCCTCGTCCAGCGGAAATTCGCGCGCCGGCAGCAGACGGATCTCGGGCACCGGATACAGCGTGCGTTGCGTATCCACATCGAAAGTGGCGATGGTCTCGATCTCGTCGTCGAACAGGTCGAGGCGGTAGGGCAGCACGCTGCCCATCGCGAACAGATCGATGATGCCGCCGCGCACGCAGTATTCACCGGGGGACAACACCTGCTGCACGTGGCTGTACCCGGCCAGCGTCATCTGCTCGCGCAGCCTGGCGAGGTCGAGCTTCTCGCCGCGCTTCAGGAAGAAGGTGAAGGCGGCCAGATATTCCACCGGCGGCAGCGGATACAGCGCGGTGGTCACCGGCACCACCAACACGTCGCACGAACCGCTGCGCACATGGTGCAGCGTCGCGAGCCGCTCGGAGATCAAGTCCTGGTGCGGCGAGAAATGGTCGTAAGGCAGCGTCTCCCAGTCCGGCAGCAGATGCACGCGCAGCTCGGGCGCGAAGAACGGGATCTCCTCCACCAGCCGCTGCGCCTCCTGTGCATCGGCGGCGATCACCGCCAGCGGAGTATTATGCATCGCCGCATATTGCGCCAATGCCAGCGCGTCGGACGAGCCGATCAACTGCGTGTAGCGCGGACGGGAATGTGAGGATGAGAACAGCATGGGAACAGCCTGAAACAAAGGCGCGCATTATAAGCCAAGCGCGCAAACAACCTTTTAATTTACAATCTCACCCATGTCCGAATTTCACGCATTGGTACCCGCCGCCGGTTTCGGTTCCCGTATGGGCGGAGAGTTGCCCAAACAGTATCTGCCTCTGGCCGGGCAGCCGATGATCGCGCACGCGCTCGGCACGCTGTGCGCCTGTGCGGAGATCTCCACAGTGTTCGTGGTGCTGGCTCCCGGCGACACACTGTTCCATAGTTACGACTGGTCGCGTTTCGGCGACAAGTTGCAGCCCTTGTTTTGCGGCGGGGGTGCGCGTGCGGACACGGTGTTGAACGGATTGCAGGCATCCGAGCTGGAGCCGGACGATTGGGTGCTGGTGCACGATGCGGCGCGCCCCTGCCTGACCCGGGCACATCTGGACAAACTGATCGCGGAAGTTCGCGACGATGCGGTAGGCGGCATTCTTGCGGTGCCGGTGGCGGATACGCTGAAGCGCGATGCCGGCAATGGCCGCATCCTGCGCACCGAAAGCCGCGAGCAGTTGTGGCAGGCGCAAACCCCGCAGATGTTCCGCGCCGGACTGCTGGCGCAGGCGTTGCAGCAAGGCGGCAGCTTTACCGACGAGGCTTCCGCAGTCGAGGCGCTGGGCCTGCAGCCCAGGCTGGTGTTGAGCGAGCCGGCTAATTTCAAAGTGACTTATCCGCAGGATCTGCTGCTGGCGGAGTTGCTGCTGAAAGCAAGAATGTAGGGTGGATAAGCGTAGCGCATCCACCGAGCGAAAGGTGGATGCGCTACGCTTATCCACCCTACGATTGCTGTGTGAAAAGTGAGGGAACAATGAGAATCGGACAAGGTTTCGACGTTCATCAATTGGTTGAAGGGCGCAAGCTGATCATCGGCGGCGTCGAGATTCCCCATGACAAGGGCCTGCTCGGGCATTCCGACGCGGACGTGCTGCTGCATGCGATCTGCGACGCGCTGCTGGGCGCGGTGGCACTGGGCGACATCGGCAGGCACTTCGCCGATACCGATGCCAGGTTCAAGAACATCGACAGCCGCATCCTGCTGCGCGAAGCGATGCACCTGGTGCGCGAACAAGGATTCCGCGTCGGTAACCTGGACGCCACCATCATCGCGCAGGCGCCCAAGATGGCGCCGCATATTGCACTCATGGTGGCGAACATCGCCGCCGATCTGCGCGTCGAAAAAGGCGCCGTCAATGTCAAGGCGACCACCACCGAGCAGTTGGGTTTCAGCGGACGCGGCGAGGGGATCGCTGCGCAAGCGGTGGTGTTGTTGTTGGCTAACTGAATCTTTAGCCACGGATTGACACGGATGTTCACGGATTATCGAACCAATAAATGGTGTTGTAGGGCGGGCTCTGCCCGCCGGAGCGGATTGTCGGGCATAGCCCGACCTACATTTTGATGGACATACTCGCACTAGATACTTCCACCGAATACTGCTCGGTCGCGCTGTGGCGGGACGGCGCGGTCATCGAGCGTTGCGAATTGGTCGGGCAAAAACATTCCGAAGTATTGATCGAGATGGTGGACTTATTGCTGCGCGATGCGGGTACGGAGCTGGCGCAGCTCGATGGCATTGCGTTCGGCATGGGGCCGGGTTCATTCACCGGGGTGCGCATCGCCTGTGGCGCAACGCAGGGTCTGGCGCTCGGGGCGAATCTTCCCGTGGCAGGCGTGTGTACGCTGCAAGCCCTGGCTGAAGCTTCCGGCAAGCTGCGGGTGATCGCAGCATTGGATGCGCGCATGAGCGAGCTGTACCTTGCCGCGTATGAAAAGCGCGACGGGGTCTGGATAACCGTCATCGAGCCGTGCCTGTGCAAACCCGAAGATGCTCCAATACTATCCGGTGAAGGATGGTTCGGCGCAGGCAGCGGTTTCTCGGCGCATGGTGCGGCATTGGGCGAGAGATACGCGGGGCAGTTGCAAGGCGTGGATGGCGGAGCGATACCGCAGGCCGCCGCAATCGCCGTTCTCGGCGCGGCGCGATTCGCCCTCGGGCACGGCGTGGATGCGGCAGCGGCCTTGCCGCTGTATCTGCGCGACAAGGTGGCGCTGAAGACCAATGAACGTGTAGGGGCACGGCGCGCCGTGCCCCAACGGACGGACAGTGATGTTGCGTGACATGACGCAAGCGGATGTGGATGCGGTGCTGAGCATCGAACTGGCGGTGCAGGCCTATCCCTGGACGCGCGGCAATTTCATCGAAGCGCTGAACAGCGGCTATGTGTGCTGCGTGGCCGAAGAGCTTTTGGCCGGGCACCCGGATGAAGTTGGCGTTGAGATACGCGGCTACGCGATCCTGATGCCGGCCGTGGACGAGGCGGAGATGCTTGTCATCGGCGTGTCGGCAGCACGACAACGCAAGGGGCTGGGGCGGATGATGCTGAACGAGATGCTGGAGACAGCACGAAAAAGGAATTTTAAGCGCGTGTTTCTCGAAGTGCGACCGTCCAACGTCGCGGCGATCGCCTTGTATCGCTGTGCGGGGTTCACCGAGATCGGCGTGCGGCGCGGCTATTATCAGAATGCGAACGGCAGCGAGGACGCGCTGGTGATGGCGTGCGATTTGAAGGGTGAGGCGAATGGACAGGCGTGAAGCGGTGTTGCGCGAATTGAACCTGTATCCACAATGGGTGCGGCGTAATCGACATGCATCTGTTGTGGAGGACGCGCCCGTGCATGTATTGGCAGCAGATGAAATGAGGGTTCCACTTGCTGCGGATGTGTCGACGACGCTTGCTCCCAACCCAAACACCTCCCAACCTCCCCAACCCCTCCCAGCCTCCCCTTCTCAGGGGAGGAGCGGGGGAGGAGCCGGAGAGCAGGTTGTCTTCCCCCCTGACAAGGGGGGATCGAGGGGGGTTGCGGGGCTAGACTGGCCCGAACTCAAACGACAAGTGCATGACTGCACCGCCTGCAAACTGCGCGCCGGATGCACGCAGACGGTGTTCGGCGTAGGCGACGAGAACGCCGGCTGGCTGTTCGTCGGCGAGGGGCCGGGGGCGGACGAGGACGCGCTGGGCGAGCCGTTCGTGGGCCAGGCGGGCAAGCTGCTGGACAACATGCTGATGGCGATCAAACTCAAACGCGGCGATAACGTGTATATCGCCAACATCGTCAAATGCCGCCCGCCCGGCAATCGCGCACCGGCTGCGGACGAGATCGCGCAGTGCCTGCCGTATCTGCAACGCCAGATCGAACTCATCCAACCCAAACTGATCGTGGCACTGGGCAAGGTAGCCTCGAATGCGCTGCTGGGCAAGGACGCAACGCTTGCCAGTTTGCGCGGCAAGCTGCACGAGTACCAGTTGGCGACTGCGACAGGATTGGATGGGGGGGAGAGGGACGAGAGCAGCCGCCTGCCGCCCCTCCCGCACCAGACGACTTCGTCGCACCGTGTCAGGGCGGCCATACCTTTGATAGTCACCTACCATCCGGCCTATCTGTTGCGCAGTCCGACGGAGAAAGCCAAGGCGTGGCAGGATCTATGTTTTGCAATCGATGCGATGCAAAAATTGTAGGGCACGGCGCGCCGTGCCCGTACGGATGGATATGCCGCGCATTGATGCCCGACACCGCCGCAGCATTCGTCTGCAAGGCTACGATTATTCGCAGGCAGGCGCGTATTTTGTCACGATATGCACGCAGGGCAGGGCGTGCCTGTTCGGCGGCATCGAGAACGATGCGATGACGCTGAATGAATACGGGTGTGTAGTGCGGGATGAATGGCTGAAGACCGCCGAAGTCCGCGCGGAAATTCAGGTGGGTGAATTCGTGGTGATGCCCAATCATTTTCACGGAATTGTAATCATTGATTCGGGTATGGTGGTCATGGGTAGGGGCACGGCGCGCCGTGCCCTTACGGAATACACGGCGCGCCGTGCCCCTACGATGGAACGATTCGGTCAACCGATATCGGGTTCATTGCCAACCATCATTCGGGCATTCAAATCGGCTGTTACCAAACGCATCAACGAAATCCGCCAATTGCCCGGTATTCAGGTCTGGCAACGCAATTATTACGAACACGTCATCCGCAACGAGGCCGATTACGGGCAAATTGCCGAATACATCTTCGACAATCCCCGCCGCTGGGAAGAGGATGCGTTGCACCCGGGTTGTTTGTAGGGGCACGGCGCGCCGTGCGGGTGCCCGAACAAGAGTTTCATGTGCCCGTACGGATTGATTGGCCCACCGTGCCCCTACATCTGCCCCCTGTCCTGGTCATGCCCATGCCGCTTGTACAGTGCAGCCATGATGCCGGACAGCAGCAGGCCGAACACCAGGATGATTAGGTAGATGCTGAAATCCAGTTTCTGCATCACGGCATACAGCCCCAACATCGCGAAGATGCTCAGGTTCTCGTTGAAGTTCTGCACCGCGATCGAACGGCCCGCGCCCATCAGCAGGTGGCCGCGGTGTTGCAGCAGCGCGTTCATCGGAACCACGAAGTAGCCGCCCATCGCGCCGATCGCGATCAGCAGCAAAGTCGCCAGCGTGGTGTTGGTGATCGGAATCATCACCAGCACCAGCAAGCCCATCGCGATGCCGACCGGCAGCACTTTCACCGAGTGCTCCAGCTTGATGAATTTCGCCGCCAGCACCGCGCCGATGGCGATACCGACGGCTACCCATGCGGTGAGATTGGCGGCCTTGCCGATGTCGTAATGCAAGGCGACGGCCGCCCATGCGAGCACCAGCAGGCGCAGTGTGGCTCCGGCACCCCAGAACAGGGTGGTGACTGCCAGCGAGACCTGGCCGAGCGGGTCTTTCCACAGCAGCCTGAAGCAGTGCCAGAAATCCTTGGTCAAAAACACCGGATTGCGGCTGAACGGTCTGTGGTCGATGGGCACGTACGGGATGTACAGGTTGAAAATCGCAGCGGCGATGTAAATCAGCACGATGATGGCGATGGCCAGTTCTGCGGCGCTATCGATCAGCGGAATATTCAGTGCATGCAATATCGGCGTGGTGATGCCGGGGCTGATGAGCGCCCCACCCACCACCGCACCGAGCACGATGGCGGCGACGGTAAGTCCTTCCATCCAACTGTTCGCCTTGACCAGTTGGCTGGCTGGCAGATATTCGGTAAGGATGCCGTATTTGGCCGGGGAATAGGCCGCAGCCCCCAGGCCTACGAGGCCGTATGCCAGCAGAGGATGGATGCCGGCCAGCATCGCGATACAGCCCGCCAGCTTGATGATGTTGCTGATGAACATCACGCGTCCTTTGGGCAGCGAATCGGCAAATGCACCGACGAAAGGTGCCAACACGATATAAGAGATGATGAAGAATTGCTGCAATACCGGCGTGTGCCAGGCCGGCGAGCTTAGATCCCTAAGCAGGGCAATGGCGGCAAACAGCAGGGCATTGTCTGCGAGCGCGGATAAAAACTGCGCCGCAAGGATGATGTAGAAACCGAGATTCATTCAGCAGGAAATATTTTTGTCAGTCCGTTTTATAACACGAAAGCATTCCCCCTGCTATTATTGGGGCTGTCAAAAATTCCTGCGGTAAGCCGATTTTTATGCCTCGTCCGATACAAGCCAACTTGGACTTGAGTGCGCTCGAGAGCAATCTCCAAGTGGCGCGACGCGCTGCGCCATCCGCCCGCGTCATGGCGGTGATCAAGGCGGATGGCTATGGGCATGGCCTGCTGAGTGTTGCCGAGGCATTGTCTGCGGCGGACGGCTTCGCGTTGCTGGATATCCGGGATGCGGTACAACTGCGCGATTCGGGTTTTCGCCAGACCATCCTGCTGCTGGAAGGATTTTTCAGCGCGGAAGATATGCCCGTCATTGCCGAGTACGATTTGACCAGTGTGATCCACAGCGCGTGGCAGATCGCCCTGCTGGATGCCTATCCGGGGAGCGGGACACCGGGAAGCAGAAAACTCGATGTCTGGTTCAAGGTCAACAGCGGCATGAACCGCTTGGGTTTCAAGCCGCAGCAGGCGGCGCAGGCGATGGAACAATTGCGCCGCCATCGTGCCGTGCGCGACATCACGCTGATGACGCATTTCGCCAATGCCGACGAAGCGCGCGGCATCGCCGAACCGCTTGCCCTGTTCAACGATTTCGCCGCGCCCTATCGCGTGGCGCGCTCGCTGGCGAATTCCGCCGCGTTGTTGCGCTACCCGGAAACGCATGGTGACTGGGTGCGCCCCGGGCTCATGCTGTATGGCGCATCACCGTTCGCCGAAGTCAGCGCGCCACAACTCGGGCTGCAACCGGCGATGACACTGAGCAGCCGCATCATCGCCATGCAGGATTTGCGCGCCGGCGATGAGGTCGGCTATGGCGCTTTGTTCCGTGCCGGGCATGCGATGCGTATCGGCATCGTCGCCTGCGGCTATGCCGACGGCTACCCCCGCCACGCGCCGGGCGGCACGCCGATCCTGGTGGACGGGCAGCGCACACTGACGGTCGGACGGGTCTCGATGGATATGCTGTATGCGGACTTGAGCGCCTTGCCGCAAGCCGGTGTTGGCAGTCGTGTGGTGTTATGGGGCGAGGGCTTGCCGATCGAGGAAGTGGCACATGCGGCGGGCACTGTCAGCTATGAATTGATGTGCGCGCTGACAGGGCGCGTGCCGGTTATTATAGTTTGATGGTAGGGCGGAACGCTTGCGGTTCCGCCGGATGAATCATGCGGCAGAACACCCCTTGCGGGGCTTCTGCCCTACGGGCTGAATTGAAATAACGGAGGAAAGAAACATGTTAGGTATCATCGGCGGCAGCGGCGTTTACAACATCGAAGGTCTGGAGCATACCCGCTGGGTTAAGGCGGTATCCTCATTCGGCGAACCTTCAGACGAAGTCCTGATCGGCGAACTGGCGGGGCAGCCCATCGCCTTTCTGCCGCGCCACGGGCGCGGGCACCGCATCCCGCCTTCCGGGATCAACTTTCGCGCCAACATCGACGCGCTCAAGCGCCTCGGGGTGACAGACATCGTTTCGGTGAGCGCGGTTGGATCGCTGCGCGAACACCTCACGCCGGGCATGTTTGTCATCGTCGATCAATTCATCGACCGCACCTTTGCCCGGGAAAAGAGTTTTTTCGGCAACGGCCTGGTCGCGCATGTCTCGATGGCGCATCCGGTGTGCAGCCGCCTGGGGCAACATCTTTATTCCGCCGCGCAGCAGATCGGCATCCCGGCGGCGCGCGGCGGCACTTATCTGGTGATGGAAGGGCCGCAGTTCTCCAGCCTCGCGGAATCCGAGCTGTATCGCTCGTGGCAGTGCGATGTGATCGGCATGACCAACATGCCGGAAGCCAAGCTCGCGCGCGAGGCCGAGATCTGTTATGCCACCGTCGCGATGGTGACCGACTACGATTGCTGGCATCCCAACCATGACGATGTCACGGTCGAGGCGATCGTCAAGGTGCTGCTGGAGAATGCCGACAAGGCGCGCGCGCTGGTGAAGAACGTCGCGTCGCTGGTCTATGAAGACGGTAGGGG
>Ga0209619_10001582_pt1 | contig 16707 bp, 12 predicted proteins | sample Rifsed16ft3_FD_184011 | JGI IMG/M metagenome (GOLD analysis project Ga0209619, IMG submission 184011) | Soil microbial communities from Rifle, Colorado, USA - sediment 16ft 3 (version 2) | ecosystem: Environmental > Terrestrial > Deep subsurface > Rock core/Sediment | place: Rifle, Colorado... | reverse complement strand
GGCCGCGGTCATGCCGCCGTATGGCTCCACGACGCGGCCCCCGCACCGGATCAGGAGGAGGGCCGCCGCCGGGGTCCCGTCCGGAAGCCGGGCGACGAGCAGCCGGGCGAGCCCCGCCGGGCGGTACGCATTCCACGCGTCGCGGTATGCGGCCTCCGTGCGGATCAGGAATCCGGCACGTGCCGCGGTCTCGCGGTAGATCTCATAGAACGTCCCGAGCTCCGTGCCGTCGGCTTCCTCGACCGTGACCCCGAGCGACCGCGCGCGATTGACGTACTGGCGCCACTTCTTCCGGAGGTCGCCCCACAGCGCTCCCTCATCGGCCCGGAGATCGATCATGCGCGTGGATGGTGGCTGGATCGAGGGTCCCGGACGCCAGCCGGCTGATCGCAGCACCGCGCGGAGCGAGCCGTCGGGGTCAAGCCGGCCGTCCTCCTCGATCTCCGGATCGATCCGAAGGTGCGAGACGCGCCCGGTGCTCGCCAGCGTCACGCGGGCTGCCTCCGTGAAGGACTCGATGGCAGCCGGCCCCCAGGCGGCCGTCACGGGCCCTCGGGGCGCGTAGGCGAATGACCAGGGCAGTGGCCGCGGCCGGCGCAGGAGGACCTGGGCGGCGATGATTCCCCCAGGCGCCGCGGCGAGAACGTCCGTGGCGGACCAGCCATTGGCCCGCTTGACCCGTGCCCATCCACGCATCTGGAGATACGACCCTGGATCGGCCGCCTGGACGAGGGCGTCCCAGGCACCGGGCTCGGAGAGGGCGAGCGCGACGCTCACGACCGGCGTCGGCGCCGGATCTGGTCGGTCACGAGCCCGACGATAGAGGGCAGCTCGGGGATCCGCAAGACGCGGGCGATGCCCACGTAGGCGGCGCCGCCGGCGATCGTCGCAAGGACGGTTCCGACGAGGATCGAGATCTTGGCCGAGCCCGGGGCGAGCAGACCACCCAGCGCCCCCGCGACGGCGAGCGCGACGAGCGCCGCCACCAGGGCCGCGGCGACCGACTCCCCCAGCACCCGGATCACGGCGGAACGCTCGAACGTCTTGACGTGCCGCCCGAGCGCGACGAGGAGGAACGTTGCCTCGATCCAGGCGGCGATTGCGATCGCGGCCGCGAGTCCGGGCAGTCCCAGTGACCCGACGAAGAGCAACCCGAGGCTGGTGTTGACGGCGACCGCGAGGACCGCCGCGATGACCGGGGTCCGGGTGTCCTGCCGGGCGTAGAACGCGCGAGCCAGGACGGCGATGCCGGCATGGGCCGGCAGTCCGAACAGGAAGGCGGCCAGCGTGCCGGCCGTTCGGTCGATGTCGGCCAGGTCGAATTTGCCGTAGCCGAACAGGAGCTCGACGATCGGCTCCCGCAGGGCAACCCCCAGCGCCGCGATCGGGACCATCGCGAACACGAGCAGGCGCACCGACCGGGTCACAAGACCGACGTATTCCTCCACCGCCCCGATGGCGTGAACGCGCGAGATCGACGGGAAGATGACCACTCCGAGCGGAACCCCGATCACGCCGATCGGGATCTGGAGGAGCGCAAACGCGATCGCGTAGGCCGAAACGGCCCCTTCACCGAGCGACGAGGCCAGCGCGGTCATGACGATGAACGTGACCTGCGAAGCGCCCAGCCCGAGGGCGCGCGGACCGAGCAGCGCGAGGACGCGTCGGGCGGCCTGGTCGTCCAGGTCGATCCGGAGCAACGGCCGGAACCCGAGACCCAGCAGGGGCGGCAACTGGACCGCAAGGTGACCCACGGCGCCGACGACGACGCCGACGGCCAGGCCCGTGATCCCCATCGTGGGCGCGAGCAGGACCGCCCCGCCGATGATCCCGAGGTTGTACACGATCGGGGCGAGCGCGGCGGCCGCGAATCTGCCCTCCGTGTTGAGCGCGGACGTCGCGACGGCTCCCAATGCCAGCAGGATCGGGGCGACGAGCATGATCCGCGTCAAATCCGTCGTGCGGGCGAGGCCCGCGTCGTCGAAACCCGGCGCGAGGGCACGGACCAGGAGCGGCGCCCCGACAAACGCGGCGACTGCCAGGACCGTCAGCGCAACCAGGAGCAGGTTGGCCACGGTCGCGACGACGCGCCAGGCGCGGGCTCGCTCACCCGATTCGAACAGACCTGCGAGCACGGGAATCAGGGCCGAACCCATCGCCCCGGCGGCCACGACCTGGAAGATCAGATCCGGCAGGCGGAACGCCGCGAAGAAGGCGTCGAGCTCGGCCCCGGCGCCGAACGTGGTGCCGAGCACGACCGTCCGAACGTACCCGAGCACACGGGAAACGAGGAACGCGGCCGACAGCAACAGTCCGGCCCGTACCAGGCCGGACGTTCGGCCCGGCTGCTCCCCCGTGTTCACGCCGGCGTCCCCGAGCCCCGGTCCGGGCCGGTCAACGCCATGTCCACGGGGCCACCGGCGCGCGCTTCTCGCGTCGCCCGGGGATGCGCGGCCCGGTAGGCGGATCGGAGGCGAGTCGGCGAGACGTGGGTGTACACCTGCGTCGTGGCCAGGCTCTCATGACCCAGGAGCTCCTGGACCACCCGGAGGTCCGCGCCGCCGTCGAGCAGGTGCGTCGCGAAGGAGTGGCGAAGCGTGTGCGGGGAAACCCCTGCCGGCAGGCCCGCCAGCCGGCACAACCGGTTGATGCGGAAGCGAAGCCCACGGACCCCGAGGGCCTCGCCAGCCCGGTTCAGGAAGAGCGCGACCGGGTCCGGACCGGTCGTCCTGCGCCGGGCAAGGAGCACGGGTCGTCCCTCGTCGAGATACGCGGCCAAGGCCGCGCGCGCCGGCCGGCCGAGCAGCCCGATCCGCTCCTTGCGACCCTTGCCCAGGACCCGCAGCTCACCACGCCGAAGCTCGAGCGAGGCAAAGTCCGCGGCGGCAAGCTCGCTGATCCGCAGTCCGGCCGCGTAGGCGACCTCCACGAGCGACCTGTCGCGCAGCGCGAGGGCCGTCGCTACCGCGGTCCCCCGGACACCGGCGGCAGCCAGATCAGCGTCAACAACGCCGAGGAGCCGCTCCACCTGTTCGATCTCGAGCACGCGCGGCAGCCGGCGCGGCAAGCGCGGCGTTGAGATCGCGCCCCACGGGTCGCCGGCCGAGAGGCCGCTCCGTGCGGCGAACCGATGGAACGCCCGGATCGCCGCCAGTCGCTGGGCCACCGACGTGCGAGCGTTTGCGGTGGACAGTCTGGCGAGATAGGCGCGCAGGTCACTCCGCGCCGGCGAACGCCAATCGACGCGCCGCTCGGTGAGGAACTCCAGATACGCACCCACGGCGGTGCCGTACGCCCGCTGCGTATGAAGCGACGCGTCCCGGGCCGCCAGGCTCTGAAGGAACCGATCGAGCGCCGCCGGCAAGCCGGCCGGGGCGCTCACGCCGCGCTGCTGTCGCCGCCGGATCGGCCGCTGCCGGCGACTCCACGCCGTCCGGAGGTGCCCCGGGCGGCCCCGCCCCCAGCGCGAGCGCCACGGGACCCGGACCGTGCTCCACCTCGGCCGCTCCCGCTCCTGGGCCGCTTCGGGGCGACTGCTGCAGGATCTGGAGGTCCGCCCGCGAGCCGCAGGCCAACCATCGTCGAACCGTCGCTGGGCGCCTCGATGGCAGCGCCGCACCGAAGGCAGATCGACCCGTCGTCTCGGCGGGCGACCGGCCCATCGTCCGTGTCGTGAACGGCACCCATGGGTTCGTGGTTCGTGGTGTAGTCGCACTTCGGGTAGGCAGAACACCCCCAGAACACGTTCCCGGTGCGTCGCGCACGTCGGGCCACCAGGTGTCCATCGCCACTCTTCACGCACGCAACCTCGAACGGCAGCTGGTCCGGCGGCGGCGGGCCATCGCGCTGGATGAAGTCGCACTCGGGGTACCTGGAACAGCCGACGAACGGCCCGAAGCGGCCCTGCCTGGACGCGAGAACCCCCTCGCCGCACTTCGGGCAGGTTTCGCCGGTACCCGGCAGGGCCGGCTGCTCGTCGCCCGGTAGCGGCCGCGATTCCTTGTGCTCGGGAAAGTGCGAGCAGGCCAGGAACCGCCCATTTCGTCCCAGCCTGATGACCATCGGGTGGCCCTCGGAACAGACCTCGTCGGTGGCCTCGGTCGTGAAGTCGGCGCGTTTGAGTTCGCGGCGCTTCTCCGCGACGCGATCCCGAAGAGGCCCATAGAACGCCTCGAGGAGCGGCACCCACTGGCGCTCTCCGCTGGCAACCTCGTCCAGCTCCTCCTCCATGCGCGCGGTGAACGCGAGGTCCACGTAATCGCCGAAATGCGCGACGAGGAGATCGGTCACGATCTCGCCGATCAGTTCCGGCCGGAGCCGACGCTCCTCGATCCGGACATATCCACGATCCACGATCGTGGAGAGCGTCGCGGCATACGTGGACGGCCGCCCGATCCCGTGCTCCTCCAGCGCCTTGACCAGGGATGCCTCGGTGAATCGCGGTAGGGGCTCCGTGAAGTGCTGGGTCGGCACGACCTCCGTGACCGACACGCGGTCGCCTTCGGCGAGGGCGGGCAGCCGACCCTCGGCTTCCTCCTCACCGTCGTCATCCCGGCCCTCGGTGTACACCCGGGCGAAGCCGTCGAACAGCGTTCGTGTCGCGCTCGCCCGGAGCTGATAGGGCGCGTCAACCAGCTCGGCCGTCGTCGTCTCCAGGGACTTCGCGGCCATCTGCGAGGCCAGCGCTCGCTGCCAGATGAGGCGGTACAGCCGGAGCTCGTCCGCCTTGAGGCTACCCGCCAGCGAATCGGGGTCGCGCGCGAAGCTCGTCGGCCGAATGGACTCGTGCGCCTCCTGGGCGCCCTTGGCCTTCGTCTTGTAGACCCGGCCCTTCGGCATCGAGTACTCCGCGCCGTAGCGCCCGCTGATGACCTTACGGGCCTCACCCATCGCGACGCCGGCGATGGCGGTGGAGTCGGTGCGCATGTAGGTGATCAGGCCGACATGCCCGTCGGGCGTGTCCGCGCCCTCGTACAGGCGCTGCGCAACGGACATCGTCCGCTTCGGGCTGAACCCGAGCTTGCGGCTGGCTTCCTGCTGGAGGGTGGACGTGGTGAACGGCGGTGCCGGACTGCGTTGCTGCTTCCGCGTCCCGACGCTGGCCACGCTGAGCGCTCGGCCGCGGAGGCCCTGCACGTGCCGATCTGCGGTGACTTCGTCCGCGATCTCGATCGGAACTCCGTCGATGCGCACCACATCTGCGCCGAATGCCTCGCCGGCCGTGGTCGTCAGCGCCGCCCGCAGGGTCCAGTACTCGCGCGCCGTGAATGCGGTGATCTCGCGCTCGCGCTCAACGACCAGACGGACCGCCACGGACTGGACGCGACCCGCGGACAACCCGCTGCGCACCTTCTTCGAGATGAGCGGGCTGAGCGTGTAGCCGACCAGGCGGTCGACAATCCGGCGAGCCTGCTGGGCATCCACGAGATCCGTGTCGATGGCCCGTGGGTGCTCGAACGCCTCGCGGATCGCCGACTCGGTGATCTCCGAGAACGTCACCCGGCGCGTCTTCGACGCGGGGACACCGGCCGCCTCGGCGACATGCCAGGCGATGGCCTCGCCCTCGCGGTCGAGGTCCGTGGCGAGCCAGACGAGGTCCGATGCCTTGGCCGCCCGCTGGATGGCATCGACCTGCTTGCGCCGGTCATCAGCGATCACGTATTCGGGCGTAAATCCATTGTCGACGTCGACGCCGAACTTGCCCTTGCCGGGATTCTCGGGCAGGTCCCGGACGTGTCCATAGGACGCCAGGACGCGGTAGTCGTCGCCGAGATAGCGCTCGATCGTCCGCGCCTTGGCCGGCGACTCCACGATCACCAGGTGCTTCGGCATCGCCGGGAGTATAGCCACAGGCGTCGCGCCGACCGTCATTCGGAGCTTCGCCCGCGCTCTCCTGCCGCTTATGCCTCGCGAATCCGGCGCAGGAAGTCCTCGTCGATCTCCTGGTCCTCGTCAGGGGCGGCGGGCCCGGGCGCCGGGTCTGCCTCGACTCCGGCCTTTGGCCCGGGCGCGCCGTCCGAGCCCGGTTTGATCTCGAGGAACCGAAGGTTCAGGTACGGGAACAGGAAGACCGAATCGATCTGGTCAACGAAGACCGGCCGGCGTCCGTCCAGCGTGCGGATGTTCGTGCACAGGAGGCCGACATCGGCCGCGGTCGGCATCTCGAACAGGTCGGCCATGAACGGCTGTTCGTTGAGCATGTGCAGGACGACATCCCGGATCACGGACGAGCGCTCAAGCCGGGTGATAGAAGTCGACGACGAGCCGCACGCGACCCCCGGAGACCCAGACGCCGATGCCGACGCGGTCGTACTTCGCGTTCATGAGATTCACGTAGTGGCCGCCGTTGTAGGACTTCTCGCTCTGGAAGAACAGGTGCGAGCCGAGGACGGCCGCGCTCGGATCGCCGCTGCGGCAGCCCAGGTTCTCCGCCCAGATGTAGCTCGTATAGCCGGCCGCTGAAAGACGGTTGCCGGGGTTCCCGCCCGAGAAGTGGCTGCAGATTCCGTTGACCGCGAGCTTCTTCGCATACGGGCGTGAGACCTTGGCCGTGATCCCGGCGTCCTGCCAGAGGGGCGCGACATCCCGCCCACCCGGGCTCGAACAACTCCCCGAGGAGGTCACCAGGCCGCCCGTCCGGGTGCAGTTCATGAGATTCATGTAGTAGGCCTCGACGGCCGCCCATGTGCTCCCGCCGATGCTCCCACCGGAGCCACTGGAGCCGCCGGAGCTGGCCGAGCCGCTGCCGCTCGTCGTCGGGGTGACCCGAGCGGCGGTCGTGAACGTCGCCGACGCGGCGGCCTGGAGCGGCACGCCGGCTCTCGAGATCGCGCCCAGCCCGACCGTCATCGTGACCTTCTGGCTGTAGCCGAGCGTGATCTTCGGATCGAACACCAGGACGGTGTCGTCCTCCGCCCAGACGAACGTCCCATCGAACTCAGTCGTGCCCTGGATCGCCTTCCAGACCGACTCCGTCGAGGCGTGCTCCATCGGCTCGGTGAACCGCACCGACAGCTTCTGGCTCAAGGTGACATCCGCCCAGCCGTTTCGTGGCCGGAACCGCACGACGGCCGGCGCCGCCGCCGTCCGGATCGTGAATTCAGTGGACGCGATCTCCGCGCCGTCGAGGTCCCGGGTCCCCGGCCCGAGCCGGACGCTGTACTCGGTATCAGGCGCCAGCGGGTCGTCGGGAATGAAGTCGTAGGCCGGGGCGGCCTCGCTTGTGCCGCTGACGGGGACGAGAGTGCCCTCGACTTCCGGGGTGAAGAGGATGTCGAGCGTCGACTCGTCCACTGGGCCCGTGAAGGTGACCCGGAACGCCGTCGCGATCGCCGCTTCCGTGCCCACGAGCGAGGTCGCCTCAATGGTCGCGCCGGTCAGCGCACGGGTCAGGAAGACGGCGCGAATTCGGCGATCGAGTGGACGGCCTGTCGCATCGAGGGCCCCGCCCTCCACCGTCACCGTGTTGAAAGCACCCGGCGACCAGGACACCCGCGGCATGATCGTCAGCAGGGTATCGGTGGCATCCCACGAGAGATCCACGAGCGTGCCGGGCTCGATACGAACGAGCTGGGCGACGCTTGCCCGGTTCATCGGTGTCGGGAAGCTGATGGCGATCGGACCCACGGGCGACTCGCCGGTCTGGATCTCAGTGGTGAATTCCGAGGGCGATAGGGCCGAAAGCGATGTCGGCGCTGTCCCCTTCGCCGGGATCGGCTGGACCGCGCCCGCAGCGAGGATGGCGGCCATCGCGATGGCGATGAGGGCCACCGGGAGGCGTCGCGGACCGATCCGTCCGATCACGGAGCCGACGTAGACCGCGCTCAGAATGGGCACGGCAAGGGCGGCTGTGAGTATCTTTCGCAATACGACAGTCTCCTGTTCGGTCGCTGGGACGGCCGCTTCATGGGCTGTCGACCACACCGGTGGGGCCGGCGGCAGGATAGCACGGACGATCGAGCCAGCCACCGCAGCGGCAGTCCGGCCGGCCCTCAGGCAGCCGGATCGCTCGAGACCGCGACGCGATCCCCGGCCGATTCCGGGATGCGGTAGCGGCCGTAGGTCCCAACCACCAACCCCCGCCCTTCCAGGCCGGTCAGGCCACCCAGGACGGCCCCGATCGGGAACCCGGTGACCGCAGCGAGCTCGTCTGCCGTCACGGCGCCGCGCACGAGTGCCTCGAGGAGCCGGCCCTCACGCCTGGGGAGATCGAGGGCCACGGCCGCTGCCGAGGGCGCCTGCGTCGGGCGATCCGGAGGGACCAGCGATCCTCGGGCACGAACCGCTCGGTCGGGTACCGGGAATGCTGCCAGCGCATCGATGCCCAGATCCTCCAGGAGCTGCGGCACGCCCGCCACGATTCGTGCCACGCCGGCGAATTCTCGCAACCAGGCAAGGCAGCCCGCCGACTGCTGGGCGTCGATGGAACCCGGGACGAGAAAGCACTCCCGCCCCTGTTCGAGCGCCCAGGCCGCCGTCAGAAGGGCTCCGCTCCTCGTGCCGGCCTCCACCACCACGACCGCGTCGGCCAGCCCGCTGATCACCCGGTTTCGTCGCGGAAATGTCCCTCTCGACGGCGGGACCCCCGGAGCGTGCTCGGAGATCACCGCACCACCACCCTCAACGATCGCGTTCGCCAGGCGGTCATGGGCGGCCGGAAACAGCCGGCCATGCCCGCCGCCAATCACCGCGACCGTCCGCCCCGACTCCCCGACCACTGCCGAGTGGGCGGCCCCATCGATTCCGATCGCGAGCCCGCTGACCAGGAGGACGTGGGCACGCGCCAGTGCGGCTCCGATCCGGCTCGCGGTTCTCCGTCCCCCGTCTGTCGGGTGCCGGGTGCCGACGACCGCCACGGACTGCCCAGCTTCGAGCGCCTCATCAGCCCCACGGACGAACAGGACACGAGGCGGCAACTCGATCTGGCGAAGGCGCGCCGGATAGCCCGGGTCGCCGAGGGCGAGGGCGTGGACCCCGGCCTCGCGCATCGACGCGAGGATCCGCTCAGGCGCACGAGCCACCTCCGCCAGGGCCGTAGCGGCGGGCGCCGTGAGCGACGGCCGGCGCTCGTCGGAATCACGACTGGCCGCCTGCAGGTCCGCGGCGCCGGCGCTTCCACGCGCCATCGCGAGGATCTCGCGCGACCCCCCGCACACCGAGAGAAGCCGCTCCAGGGTCACCGGCCCGACACCCTCTACGGCCGCGATCACCGCGAGCGCGTCGGTCGCGCCTGGATCCACGAGACGTCCGCCGCCGGGTGCGGATCCCTGATCCACCTCCACGCGTGGACCCGTCGGCCCGTGGCGGCCCACGCCGAGCACCTTCAGCTCGCCAGCGCCAGCGGGGATCGAGCCGCCGGGGACCGCCAGCGAGCGGCCTCATCCACATGCTGAACTCCCACGCGGGCGGCGCCGTCGAGATCCGCGATCGTCCGCGCGACCCGGAGCAATCGATCCGTGCCGCGCCCGGACAGGTGCTCGGCATCTGCGAGCGCCACCGCTCGGGCCCGAACCTCCGGCGTCAGGGCGCAGATCCCCTGGAGTGCCCGTCCGCCGACGCGGGCGTTCAGCAGTCCCGGTGCCCGGGCGAGCTGCATCGCCTGGGCCGTCGCGATCCGAGCCGCCACGACCGCAGAACCCTCCGGCTCCAGGCTCCCGAGGATGGCCGCGGCTCGCACGGGCGGCATCCAGACCCAGACGTCGATTCGATCGCGAAGCGGTCCGGAGATCCGGCCGACATATCGCTCAGGAGCCCCGAGCGGGCAGGTGCAGCTCGGGCTGCCGGCATTGCCGCAGCGGCACGGGTTCATCGCCGCAACGAGCTGGAACGCCGCCGGGAACGTCACGGACCGGGCCGCTCGAGCGATCGTCACGCGTCCGTCCTCCAGCGGCTGGCGGAGCGCCTCGAGGACATCCCGTGCGAATTCGGGCAGCTCGTCCAGGAAGAGGACCCCGTGATCCGCCCTGGTCACCTCCCCCGGAGCGAGACCCGGGCCACCACCGACCATCGCGGCGTAGGAGCTCGTGTGGTGCGGGGACCTGAACGGAGCGGTCCTGACCAGGCCCAGGATGGGACCCTCGCCGGACGCGGACGCCACGATCGTTGCCGCGAGCGCCGCGGCGTCGTCCAGCGGCGGCAGCAGGCCCGGGATCGTCCGCGCCAGGAGGGTCTTCCCGCCGCCCGGCGGTCCGATAACCAGGAGCCCATGGCCACCGGCCAGGGCGACTTCCAGGGCACGTCGCGCCTCGGCCTGGCCGCGGACCTCGGCCAGGTCCGGGACGGGAGCTGTGAGGGAGAACGGCCGCCGCTCAGGCCCACCGGGGCCCACGGAACCGAGCGGGTCCGCCGGCGCGGACGAGTCTGCCAGGGCGACGCGAGCCGGCGATGTCAGGGCCGCTCTGCGTCGGACCCGGAGGCGGTCCACGCCCTCCGCCAGGGAACCACACGGCCAGGCCTCGACCGCGGCGACAAGCCCTGCCTCCAGCGCCGAGCTTGCCGGGACAATCGCCCGGCGTACGCCACGCCGGGCAAGGGCGTCGAGCATCGGCAGGAGGCCGGGCACTGGCCGGATCTCCCCGCCCAGCCCAAGCTCACCGATCAGGGCGATCCTGCCGCCGATGGCCCGGAACTGCTCGGAACCCATGAGAATCCCGACGGCGATCGCGAGATCGACAGACGCTCCCGCCTTGGGCAGGTCGGCCGGGGCCAGGTTGACCGTGATCCGACGCGGCGGGTAGGCGAATCCGGAGTTCCGCAGTGCACCGCGCACCCGCTCACGGGCTTCCCGGAGGGCCGCGTCCGCGAGCCCGACGATCGTGAAGCCCGGCAATCCCGGCGCGACGTCGACCTCAACCCGGATGGGCCGGCCATCGAGGCCGATGAGCGTTGCCGAGAGCAGGGTCGCAAGCACCCGGGCACCGTATCGGGCCGGGCTTATCGGGCGATCATCGCCCGGTTACGCGGTGTCGGCGGCCAATGTGAGACCCCTGTCCTCGGGGCCTCAGCGCATCGACGGCTTTGACGTGCCGGCGGCCGCCCCATCGATGGCCCCGGCCAGCGCCGCGATCTCCCGGCCGAGCGGCGAGTCCGGCTTCGTGAACGAAAACGGGGCACCCGAATTCTGGGCGCTGATCGCGATCCGGTACTCATTGGTGATCTTGTGCTCGAATTGGCGCTTGAGCGCACCCTCCGCAGCCTGAACGCTGATCCCCGTGAACGCGTTGGACCGGTTGAGAAGGAGCTTCACGCTGGCTGGTTCGTAGCCGATCCGGCCCAGGGCTTCGAGGACGAGGCGGACGTTCTTCAGGCAGGACAGGTCCGCGGTCATGACCACGAAGATCATGTCGGCGTGGTCGAGGATGGACAGGGTCATGTCCCCGAGCCGCTTCTCGACGTCGACGACCACGTAGTCGTACAGCGTCCGGAGCACGTCGAGCGCCTGGGTCATCTGGCTCTCGTGGACGAGGTCGCCCTCCTCCGGGTTCGGCGGAGCGAGCAGCAGGTCGATCCCCGAGTCGTGGTGAACCACCACCGACTTGAGCAGGTCCGCATCGATCGCGGGCGCCGAGGCGACCTCCGAGATGCTCTTTCGGTCGTTGCCCAGGTCCAGGAACACGCGGTGGTCGCCGAACTGCAGGACGCCGTCGACGAGGGCGACGCGCCGATGGTGCTCGGCGTGCAGCGCAATGGCCGTGTTGATCGCGATCGTCGTCGTCCCGACGCCGCCCTTGGCGCCATAGAAGGCGATCAGCTTTCCAAGCGGCGCACGGGCCCCGCCGTCGGCCTCGCGCGCGGCAAAGCGCGTCAGCAGGCTCTTCATCCGCGCCAGCAGCTCGGCCTGATGGAACGGCTTGACCAGGTAGTCGTCCGCGCCGGCCCGAAGCCCACGGACCTTCTGCTCGACCTCCTTCTCGGCGGTGAGCATGATGATCGGCACGTGCGCGCCGGAGCCCTCGACTTCGCGAATCCGGGCAGCGACCTGATAGCCGTCCTGCTTGGGCAGGGTGACGTCGAGGAGGATCAGGTCCGGGGCTTCATCTTCCCAGAGCTGCAGACCCTCGGCACCGTCGCCGGCGACGATGACCTCGAAACCCTCCTGCTTGAGGGTGACCCGAAGGAGTCGCTGGACGTTCTGGTCATCGTCGACGACGAGGATCTTCGTCATGAGTGAAGGCTTGCCTCCTCCGGACGGGCGCATCCGGCTCCGGGCTCAGGGCTCCGCGTCGCGGGCAGACGGAGTATAGCGGCCGACCCGCCTCCGGCTGCGCGCTCCCCCGCGGAGCCCGCCTTGTCTACTCGGCCGCGCTCTCGGCGCTGCCCATCCCCTTGGCCAGGTAGCCGGTGAGCGGCTCGATCATGCGCGTGAACTCGGTCGGGATGACGAACTTCGTCGACGGGCTCGCACCGAGCGCCTTGAGGGCCTCGAGATACTGGAGCGCCATCGTCTTCTGGTCGATCCCCTTGGCGGCCGAGAAGATCCGGGTGAGCGCCTCGCTGAACCCCTCGGCCCGCAGGATCGCCGCCTGGCGATCGCCCTCCGCCTTGAGGATTTCGGCCTGCTTCTGACCCTCGGCAACGTTGATCGCAGCCTGGCGCGAACCCTCCGACTCGGTGATCACGGCGCGTCGCGTCCGCTCTGCGGACAGCTGCCGGTTCATGGCGTCCTGGACGTCGCGTGGAGGGGTGATCTCGCGGATCTCGACCGTCGTCACCTTGCCGCCCCAGCGCTCGGTTACCTCGTCCAGCTTGACCCGCAGGACCTCGTTGATCTGCTCGCGCTTGGACAGCACCTCGTCGAGGAGGATGTCGCCGATGACCGCTCGGAGGGTCGTGGTCGCGACGCCCTGCAGGGCGCCCGGGAAGTTGACGACGTTGACCACGCTCTTGAGCGGATCGCTGATCCGCCAGTAGATCAGGAAGTCAACGTTGATCGGGGCGTTGTCCCGGGTGATCGTCGTCTGGCTGGGGACCTCGATGAACTGCTCACGGACATCGACCTTGACCGGCCGATCGATGATCGGCACGAGGAACCGGAGGCCCGGATCCCGCACCATCAACTCACTTGTGCGGCCGAGGCGGAACACGACCATCTTCTCGTACTGCTGCACGACCCGGATGGACAGGTAGATCACGACGAGCGCGACAACCAGGAGGAAGGCGATGATCGCGGCTGTGGTCGCTACTTCCATGGGATCCCCTCTCAGACTCTCATTGCTGCACTGATGATGACGGGTCTGGCTCGACAATGGCGATCAATCCGTCCAGCCCTACGACGCGGACGGCCTCGCCCCGTGACAACGGCGCTCCATCCACCGTTCTGGCCGACCATTCCTCACCGCCCGCGTAGATCGACCCAGACGGGGCAAGCGGCGCCCGAACCTCGCCGGACAGCCCGATGGTCAGGCCGGCGCGGCTGCTGCCCACCAATCCGCCGCTCGTGGACATCCGTCGGCTGCGCACCGCGGCCCAGGCGATGAGCCCCATGAATATCGCGGTGGTGGCGGTCATCACCCCGATCAGGGGGGCCGCGACCTCGACGAACGGGCCGGTCGGATCGCCGGGCGCCGTGAACAGGGCGGAGGCGCCAAGCACGAACGCGATCAGCCCGGCCACGGTCAGGAGGCCGTGACTGGCCACGGTCGGTTCCAGGATGAACAGGACGACGGCCAGGGCGATGAGCAGCAGCCCGGCCACGTTCAGCGGCAGGCTGCCGAACCCGATGAAGGCCAGGATGATCGCCATTGCCCCGAGGATGCCGGTCACGAAGTTGGGGCTCTGGAGCTCGAAGAACAGCCCGTAGAAGCCGATCGTGAACAACAGGAACGAGATGTTCGGATCGGACAGGAGGTGGAGGAACGACTGGAACGGGTTCATCTCCAGGTCCTCTGCGGCGGCCCCGGCCAGGTCGAGCGTCCGCTCCGAATCGCCGATCGTCACGGCCCGCCCGGTAGCCAGCGCGAGAACCTCATCGATGGTCGCGGCAATGCCATCCACCGCCCCGATCGCCACGGCCTCGGAGGCAGGCGACGACTTCGCCTCCTGCACGGTGGCGATCGCCCAGTCGACCGGCCGTCCGCGGGCTTCGGCGATCGAGGTGATGTTGGCGATCGCATCGTTCAGGACCTTTTCACCGAGCGTCCCGCCGATGTCCTCGCCCTGGCCGCCGACCGGAGAGGCCGCGCCGATGTTGGTGCCCGGGGCCATGTAGGCCAGGTGGGCGGCAAGGGTGATGAACGTGCCCGCACTGGCCGCGCGTCCGCCCGCGGGAGCGACCCAGACGATGACCGGAACCTCCGCGCCGAGCATCGTGGACACGATGCGCTGGGTCGCATCGAGGCTGCCACCCGGAGTGTTGAGGCGGATCACGACCGCAGCCGCGCCCTCGGCCTCAGCCGCGGCGACCCCATCGGCGAGGTAGCCGGCCAGGACGTTGTCGACGATGCCGGTTGCCGGCAGGACCACGACCCGATGACTTGAGGCCATCGCCGGCGCGGCGAGGGACAGGACGCCCAGCAGGAGCGGGGCGGCGAGCAGCGCGCGACTGATCCGACGGTGCATGTCGCACCTCCACACCAAGTATCGCACCTGGGTTCGCGAACGGCCCCCTGATTGCCGGTCAGGCCGGCGCAACTCCTTCGAGGTAGGTGAAAGCGATCGCGCTCCACGATTCCATGTGCTGGACGACGGCCGCCACCTCGTCGGGCGGCGCGAACGTTCCCACGAGCTTGTGGGTCTCCCGGATGGCCACGCCTCGGCCGGCGGCGTCCGCGACGTAGACCGCCCCGAGGTGCACCGAGCCGACCTCCGTGGTGTCGTCGTTGAGCAGCCCGACAAACCGGAACTCGGGGATGAAGTCGGCGGCGAGCTCCTCCTCCCACTCCCTGCGCAGGCCGCCCGCCAGGTCGCGGTCACCCGGGTTCAGGTGACCTCCGACGCCGATCGAGAAGCGATCGTGCAGGCGGGCGTCCCCCCCGGCCCGCGTCCGGCGCATCAGGAAGTAGTCCGCACCGTCGCGCAGGACGAGGTACGGGATCACCTGCTTCCCGCCTCGATCCACCTCAGCGGCGGCCCGCCGGACGAACCGGCCATGCCGGTCGACGAGGGCCTCGAACGCCTCCGCGTGGTACGCCCTGATCCCCGTCCAGCCCGGGTCGTCCATGACGACGGAGCGCGGGATGACGAGGACCCGTTCCTCCGCGATCATCCTGCCGAGGTCTCCGGCTCCTCGAGCCGGATGCGTGCCGCCTGGAAGCGTCGCTCGAGCGCGGCCGCGTCAGGTGCGTCGCGCCCCTCCAGTGACGCGAGCCAGGCGTCGAGCACGTCGCGGTAGGCGCGGAGCGCGCCGGTCAGCGCGGCGGCGTTCGTGGCCGCGATCCCGGCTCCCATCCGCGCGTCGCCGCGCGCAAGTCGGGTCATGCCCTGCCAGCCGGACGCGGCGAGCTCACGCGCAAGAGACCAATCGACGTTGCTCGATCCCGCTACAGCTTCCACGAGCGCCGCAGCGGCGATGAGGGGCAGGTGACTGATCGCCGCAGTCGCAGCGTCGTGTGTTGCGGCGGTGAGGCTCACGGCGCGAGCGCCACATGCGCTGGCGAGCCAGCGCACCGGGTCCCCGGTCGCCTCGGGAGCGCCCTCCGGGGTAACGATCACCCACGGGCGGTCGACGAACAGACCCTCGCTCGCCGATTCGTAGCCGGCGGTCTCCCGGCCGGCCATCGGATGGCCGCCCACGAATGGGATCCCAGCCGCGGCAGCGGCGCTCATGATGGCGCCCTTGGTGCTCGTGACGTCGGTAACAAGCGTCTTCCCGCCCAGTGAGGCTCGGAGGTCCGACCCGAGCCGCTCGAGCAGCCCGATGGTCTCCAGTGGCGGCGCCGCGATGACCACGAGATCCGCCCCCGCGATCGCTTCAGCCGGGTCCGCAGCTGCCCGGTCAATCACCCCGTCCTGAAGGGCGGCGGCGGGCCCATGCCCGCTCGGCGTCCAGGCTGTGATCCTGGGCCGGCTCTCGAGCCGACGGCCGGTGCGAGGGTCAAGCGTGAGCGCCCTGGCGATCGATCCGCCGATGAGACCGAGACCGAGGAACGCGACTGCCGCAGGCCGCCGATCGATCACTCCTGCCATCCGGAATCCCGTCGGCCGGGTCCTCCGTCGGCACGCCGCCGGCCGCCGGCACGGCGCTCTGCCGTGCGCTGCTCGGCGCCGCTCGGCGGACCGGGATCATCGGTCGGATTCACGCGCCGGGTCGAGCGCCGCCGGTCGGTTGCGCGGCGATCGTTCTGGAGTGGCGCGCCACAGCGCGGGCAGCGCCGCTCATCGGCGAACAGCTGCTCGAGGGGCGCCGACGTGTAGACCTCCCGACCGCAGGTCTGACAGACGATCCGTGGCATGCGCGCTCCCCTCGACAGCGTGGACGCTCCGATCGTACGCGCCCAGGACCCCGGGCGCGCCGCGAGCGCCCGACAGCGCCGTCAGACGGTCCCGTGTGTCCGGTCCAGCCGACGCCGACGCTGGGGCTTCTTGCTCGGTGTCAACTCGACCCGGGCGACGTCGACAACGTGCGGGTCCGTGTCATTGCCCTTGCCCTCACCCCCGCTGCACGGCCGGTCCCGATCCCCCACGACCTTGTTGAGACCCGGCGCGCCGTCCACGGCGCCCGGACAGGGCGGGTAGGCGCGATCTGGATCCTCCCCAGGTGGTGGAGGAGGT
>Ga0209619_10001579_pt1 | contig 16751 bp, 20 predicted proteins | sample Rifsed16ft3_FD_184011 | JGI IMG/M metagenome (GOLD analysis project Ga0209619, IMG submission 184011) | Soil microbial communities from Rifle, Colorado, USA - sediment 16ft 3 (version 2) | ecosystem: Environmental > Terrestrial > Deep subsurface > Rock core/Sediment | place: Rifle, Colorado... | reverse complement strand
CTTTGAAAACCATCCTAACCATCCGTTTAAATCCGTTCTATCCGTTGTCAACCTCACTCAAACAATTCGAGATTCCCGTTCACCCATTCCCACAATCGTTTCATCCCCACGCGCGGCGGCACTTTAGGCTTCCATCCCAATTCGGCTTCTGCTTTGCGAATGTCGCTGACGTACACTTTTTGATCGCCGGGCCGCCAGTCGAGGCCTCGCGCCATCCCGTACACGACCCGCGAACCGAAGGCATCGTACGCGTCGTCGATCCAGTAACGCTTCGTGAGCATTCGATGCACGAACGCGCCGCCGGGCGACCGGGTGAAACGCTCCGCGGGGATGCGCTTCGTCGCGTAGACCGCCCAGGCGACGAGGATCCCGAGGACCGCAACGCCGAGGGACACGCCCTCCAGGAAGTATTCCTCGAGCGGCACCCCGATCAAGGGCAGCGCCGCGTGCGCGTGCTCGAAGAAGACGAGATTCCCGAACCCTTGCATCGGGTACGCGAGGAGACCCGACGCGACCGCGAAGCCCGCGAGGACGATCAGGGGGACCGTCATGACGCTCGGCGACTCGTGCGGATGGGCGTGTCCGCGGTACTCCCCGCGGAACGTCAGGAACCACAGGCGGAACGTGTAGAACGCGGTCAGGAATGCCGTCACGACGCCGAGGACGTACAGGCCGTAGAACAGGGCATTCTCCGCCCCGACCTCGAACGTGACGGAGAGGATCTCCCCCTTGCTGAAGAAGCCGCTGAACGGGATGATCCCTGCGAGGGCGAGGGCGCCGAGCAGCATGACCCTCGAGGTGATGGGCATCGTACGCCCGAGGCCGCCCATCGCCCGCATGTCGTTCGTGTGGACGGCGTGGATCACGCTCCCCGCGCTGAGGAACAGGAGGGCCTTGAAGAACGCGTGGTTGAACAGGTGGTACAGGGCCGCGCTGTACCCGACGGAGTTCGGGGTTTCGCCGCGAGCCATCTCCGTCGCCATGAGGTACGCGCCCGCCCCGAGGCCGAGGAACATGTAGGCGAGCTGGGAAATCGTCGAGAAGGCGAGGACCCTCTTGATGTCGAACGCGACGACGGCCATCGTCGCCGCGAAGATCGCGGTGAAGCCGCCGATCGCCGCGATCACGAGGATCGCCGTGAAGGGCGCCTCCACGCCGGGCACGACGGGCACGAGGAAGATGAACGACCGCGCGGTGAGGTAGACGCCCGCCTTCACCATGGTCGCCGCGTGGATGAGCGCGCTCACGGTCGTCGGGCCCTCCATCGCGTCCGGCAACCACGCGTGCAGCGGAAACTGAGCGCTCTTCCCGACGGCACCGCCGAACAGGAGGAGCGGGATGATCGTGAGGAGTTCGGGAGTCAGCGTGCCGGGGTAGAGGCTCGCCATCCGTTGCTGGATCTCGTCGAACCGCAGCGTGCCGAAGACATTCCAGATCACGAGCACGCCGATCAGGAACAGCACGTCCCCGACGCGGGTCACGAGGAATGCCTTCTTCGCCGCAGCGGCGGCCTCGGGCTTGTGGTACCAGAACCCAATGAGGAGGTAGGAGCAGAGGCCCATGATCTCCCAGAAGATCAAGAGCTGCAGGAAGTTGTCCGCGCTCACGGTGCCGAGCATCCCTGCGACGAACAGGCTGATCTCCGCGTAGTAGCGGGGCTTCCCCTCCTCCTCGCGCATGTATCCGAGGGAGTAAATCGCGATGAGCATCGAGAGGAAGGACACGAGGACGAGCATGAGGGCGCTCAGGTTGTCGAGCTGAAGGCTGATCGCGATCTCCGTGCCTGCGAGGGGGCTCGGCAGCCAGACGTACCCGACGATCCGATGGAAGACAGCCTCCCCGAGGGCCCCCTCCTGGAGGACCTGGAAGAGGAAGTACAGGGAGATGAGGAATGAACCCGCAATCGCCCCGACGACGACGTGGCCGCCTCCCTCCGGGAGCTTCCGTCCCAGGAGCCCGACGACGACGAATGCCGCGAGGGGCAGGAGCAGGATGAGCCAGGCGAGCCACTCGTTCTCGAGCATGGATCACCACTTCAGGATCCGGATCTTGTCGAGCTCGATCGTGCCGTGCGTCTGGTACACCGAGAGGAAGATCGCGAGCCCGACGGCGGCTTCCGCCGCCGCGACGGCGATCCCCAGGAGCGCGAACACCTGGCCGCTCGGGTCGCCGCTGTACGACGAGAACGCCACAAAGTTCAGGATCGAAGCGTTCAGGATGATCTCGATCGACATGAGGACGATGATCGCGTTGCGTCTCGCAAGGACGCCGTAGAGGCCGATGCACAGCAGCCCGGCGGACAAGAGGAGTTCGTACTCGAGCGGGATCACGGCCCCACCTTCCCCGGCTCGTCCATCTTGGCGAGGTACACGCCGCCGATCATCGCCGCGGCCAGGAGGAGCGCGATCAGGATGATCGCGATCGCGAACTCGTCGAACATCGCGTTCGCGATGCCCTGGCCCGCGGTGGCGTTCGGATCGTAGACCGGAATCGGCGTGGGCGTCTGCGGCCAGGGGGTCCCGGCGAGGAAGGAGAGGGCCATCACGAGGAACAGGCTCCCGGCCGCGAGGGTGACGAGGATTACCCGCGCGTTCACGCGGACCCCTCCCGGGGCGGCTCGTCCATGATCTTCCGCCGCGTGAGCATGACGCCAAAGACGAACAGCACGGGGACCGCACCCGCGTACACGATGATCTGGATCAGGAACACGAACTCGCTGAGGAACAGGAGGTAGATCGCGCCGATCGTCACGAGGGTCATCGCGAGCCAGAACGCGGCGCGCACGAGACGCTTGTTGATCACGACGAGGATCGATCCGATGATCTCGAAGGCGCTCAGGACGAAGAACGCGACGAGCTGCCAGTCAACGGCCAACGCATCCCTCCCGGGGTCCGACGCAGATGCGGGCCTCCATCGCGCTCACCCGAGGACGCGGAAGCCCGCCGCAACGAGAATCGCCAGGAGGGAGTACGGAATGAGACGCTTCCAGCCGATGTTCAGGATCTGGTCGATCCGCACGCGGGGCACGGACCACGAGATCCAGACGAAGACCGCGCTGATCAGGTAGATCTTCAGGAGAAACCAGACCTCCTCCGGGAGGATCGGCACGGGGATCCCGCCGACGTCGAGCGTCGCAAAGACAGGGCCGCTCCATCCCCCCAGGTAGAGGATCGCGATGAGGGCCGCGCCCGCGATCATCCGCAGCCACTTGAATCCGAACACGAGGCCGAAACGCATGCCCGAATACTCCGTCGTCCAGCCTTCGACGAGCTCGGCCTCCGCCTCCGGGATGTCGAAGGGGATGCGCTCCATCTCCGCCATCATCGCGACGGAGAACACGAGGAAACCGAGGAACTGGGGCGTGAACGCGTACCACGCCGGGATGCCGATGGGTCCGAGCGCGAACAGGACCCGGTCTTGCTGCCGCACAATCTCGATCGGGTCCAAGGAGCCCGTGAAGAACACGAGGGCGATGACCGCGAGGATCATCGGAATCTCGTAGGCCATGAGCATGGCCGCCGCCCGGAGCCCGCCGACGAGGGTGTACTTGTTGTTCGCGGACCATCCTGCGATCAGGATCCCGAGCGGCGCTAGGCTGAACGCCGCGAGGATGAAGAGGATGCCCAGCGGTAGATTCGCGACATAGAAGCCGCTCGACCACGGCAAGGCGGCAAAGATCATGAGGGTCGAAGAGGCGATCAGGACGGGGGAGATGTGGAACATCGCGGCATCCGCGTTGCGGGGTGTGATGTTCTCCTTCTGGAGGAGCTTCACCCCGTCGGCCACGTTCTGTAGATATCCGGTCCCGCGGTGCGTCGGACGGCGGACGCGGTTGAAGGGCCAGAAGGGGAGGGACCAGATCGAGATCATGATCCCGTACCGGTCCTGGAGGCGGCTGTACAGCTTTCGCTCGACCCACATCATCGTCAGGAGGTTCACGAGGGTCGCCCAGACGACGATGACCGTCACCGCGATGAGCCACGTCAGGATCGTGATCACGGGATCGGATCCGAGCCAGTCCCCCAGACCTCGGAGGGGAGGGATGAGGACCGCGACCGCGTAGATGATCTGCTGGACGACCCAGACGATTGCGCCCGTGAGGACCTTGCACACATCGAAGAGGTTCGGGATGAGGGGCGCGCTCACTTGTCCATCTCTCCCACGCACACGTCGACGGACCCGAGGATTGCCACGACGTCCGCGAGCTTGTTGCCTCGAAGGATGAGGGGCGTCGCGGCCATCGTGCTGAAGACTGGACTGCGGATCTTCACGCGATACGGCCGGTCATCCCCGTCCCCGATCACGTAGAAGAGGGCCTCGCCCCGTGAATCTTCCGTCTTCGCATAGCCTTCGCCCTCGGCCCGCCTCGGTGGCTTCGCACGGTACGCCCCTGCCTTCGGCATCTTCTCGAGGGCCTGAAGCACGATCTTGCACGACTCCCGCAGCTCATTGAAGCGCACGACGAACCGCGCGTACGAGTCCCCCGCCCCGCCGTCATGCCAGACCTGGGGCTCGAAGTCGACTTCCTCGTACGTCTCGTAGGGATCGAGGCGCCTCAAGTCGACGTTCACGCCGCACGCCCGGAGGTTCGGACCCGTGACTCCCCAGTTGATCGCGTCCGCGGCGGAAAGCAGGCCGACCCCCTCCGTCCGCATGTGGAAGACCTTCGAATCGTGGAACACCTTCTCGTACTCCTCCATCTTCAGGAGGAAGTGTTCAATGCTGCGCTGGCACATCGCGGCGAAGTTTTCGGGAAGGTCGTTGCGCACCCCTCCCACACGCGGGTAGTTCTGGTTCATTCGCGCGCCCGACATGAGCTGGATGAGGTCGAGGAACAGCTCCCGCTCCCGGAGGGCCCACAGGAGGCCCGTCAGGAACCCCAAGTCGGGTCCGTACGACGCGAGCCACATCAGGTGCGACGCGATCCGCTGCAACTCGAGCGACACCACGCGGATCCACTGGCCCCGCACGGGCACCTCGATGCCCATCATCTTCTCGACCGCGAGGCAGTAGGCGTGGGACCACGTGATCGACGAGACATAGCACAGGCGGTCCGTCAGGACGACGTTCTTCTGGAACTCGCGGACCTCCATGATCTTTTCGTAGCCGCGGTGCAGGTAGCCGATTTCCGGGCGCGCGTCCGTGATCGTCTCCCCGTCGACCTGCACTTTCATGTTCCAGAGGCCGTGGGTCATGGGGTGCTGCGGCCCCATGTTGATCCAGAACCCCGGCACTCACTTCCCTCCCCTGATCTTGCGCCGGCTGATGTACTGGCGGTCGACCTCCTGGGCGAAGTCTTTCCGAAGCGGATGGAACTTGAAATCGTCGGGCAGGAGGATGCGCCGGAGGTCCGGGTGGCCATCGAACTCAATCCCCATGAGGTCCCATGCCTCTCGCTCGTGGAAGTTCGCGGCGTTCCAGAGGGGCACGAGGCTCGCGATCCTCGGGTCGTCGTAGGGCACGTCCGCGTGGATCTCGACCATGCATCCGTTGTAGTAGTTCTCGATATGGTACACGCACTCGAAGCGGTCCTTCCAGTCGACTGCCGTGACGCAGGCGAGGTGTTCGAAGCCCAGGGTCACCTTGAGGTACGTGGCCACGGCGACGAGATCCTTGCGGTCGATGAACCCGTGGACGAGGCCCGCCCGCACGGTCTCCGCCTTCTTGAGTTTCGATCCGAGTGCGACCACGAGCTGCGCGAGGATTTCCTTCTCGATGCCCGCGACGGGGCGGCCGCTCACGCGCGGAACGGGCTCCGCCGCGGAGACGCTCATATCTGGATGACCTCCTCCTTCTTGAGCGCGTACTGCGTGGCGACGAACATGATCCCCAGGAACAGGAAGATCGAGTACTTCGCCACGGGCGATGCGGAACTCAGGAGGCCGCCCCATGCGAATGCCCACAGAAGGAGGAAGATCGCGGCGACGTCGAAGACCACAAAGATCAGGGCGAACATGTAGTATTGAAAGTGGAACTGGATCTGGGCCTCCCCCTCCGGGACTTCGCCGCATTCGTATGTCAAGTCCTTCAGGGGGGTCGGGTGGTCCGGCCGAAAGAGACGCGTCGCGAAAAACGTCCCGAGGGGGAACAGCACGGCAACGATGGCAAAAATGACGATGGGCACGTAGCTTTCGAGCGCCATCTTCTCGGCGTGGAAAAAAGGTCAGGCTATTAAACCTTTGTCGGGAGAGCGGACTTCCGCGCGCTCCATGGAAGTCCCGTGTTCGCGGACTCCTGCCTGCGACTCGCGCGATTCAGGTCGAATGCGGACACAACCATTTATATTCGGGCGGCCCAATGATGTGCCGATGGCGACGAACCGGCAGCTTCCTCCCGGGCAACGCGAGGTCCGGAAGTGGCCCCGGCTCGATCTCGGAATCGTGCCTCGCTTCGATCCGAAGGAGTGGGACCTGCGGGTGGACGGCGAAGTCGCGCGGCCCTTGCGCCTGACGTACGACGAGCTGCTCGCCCTCTCGAGGATGACCGTCATGTCGGACTTTCACTGCGTCACGGGCTGGACGACGTTCGAGAACGAGTGGGTCGGCGTGACGATCCGCGAACTCGCGGATCGCGCCCAGATCAAGCCGACGGGTCGCTACGCGACGTTCCGTTGCGGCGACGGATACACGACGTCCCACCCGACCTCCGTCCTGTATGACGACGACGTCCTCCTGGCGTACCAGTGGGACGGGAAGCCGTTGCCCCTCGAGCACGGAGGCCCCTTGCGCCTGATCGTCCCGAAGCGGTACGCCTGGAAAAGCGCGAAGTGGGTCCGCGCGATCACGTTCACGGAACCGGAGGAACTCGGCTACTGGGAGGTCCGCGGGTACAGCAACACCGCGGACCCGTGGACGGAAGACCGCTATTCGTTCTGAGCACCCAGGTGGGAAAGTCCATAAGCCGAACGCTCTTTGCCGCGCCGAGCGGCTGTGGCGTCGGCCTTGAACGATGAGGACCCGCCGGAAGAGCGCCGGATGACTTTTTTCGAACACCTCGAGGAGCTGCGGGCCCGACTGAAGCGCGTCGTCATTGCGTTCCTCGTCGCGTTCATCATCACGCTCACGTTCAGCTTCCAGCCCGTCGACCTCGGTGGGACGACCGTCTGGCTTCCCCTGCCGACCCTCCAGCAGAACGAGACGATCCCCGCGCAGCTCTTCCAAGTCCTGAACGAGTCCCTCGTCCAGGGAAGCGCGAGGATCATCGTCACGAGTGCGCCCGAGGCCGTCGTCATCCAGCTCAAGGTCGCGATGTTCCTTGCGGTCATCTTGACGTCCCCCGTGATGACGGTCGAGTTCTGGCGCTTCGTCGCGCCCGGGCTCAAGCCGAAAGAACGACGGCTCATCTTCCGCCTCACGGCGCCCGTCGTGATCCTCTTCGTCGCGGGCGTCCTGATGTCCCTCCTCGTGGTCCTTCCGTTCACCTTCCCCTTCCTGTACACCTTCGCCCGCGGCCTCGGCGCGGAGCCGCTCCTGACCGTCGAGGCCTTCCTGGATTTCGTCGTGATGTTCAGCCTAGGATTCGGCCTCGCCTTCGAGCTTCCCGTCGTCATGTACGGGCTCTCCTACCTCGGGATCGTGCAGCCCGACTTCTGGAAGAAGAACTGGCGGTACGCCGCCATCGCGATCTTCATCTTCGGCGCGGTCATCACGCCGGACGGGAGCGGGATCACGATGATGCTCGTCGCGCTCCCGATGCTCGTCCTCTACGCGGCCGGGTATGCGGCGATCGTCCTTCGGTCGAGACGCGGAACCGGGGCGAAAAGCTCATAAGACCGTCCACCTTGGGCGGGTTGGGGTCCGCATGTCCGTCGTCTCGGCCGGGCGCCTGGTCGCGCAGCTGCCGGGTGGATTCGAGTGGATCATCATCCTCATCATCATCGCGGTCCTCCTGCTGTTCGGCCCCCAGAAGTTGCCGGAGCTGGCCCGTGGGATCGGCCGCGCACTCGGCGAGTTCCGCCGAGGGAAGATGGAGGTCGAGCGCCAGATCTCGCAGGAAATCTCGGATCTCGACACGAAGGAGACACGGTCTCGGGTCGACCGCGCCGCGAGCGCGCTCGGCGTCCCGACCTCGGGCCAAAGCGAGATGCAGCTCAAGCTGGAGATCGCCCGAGCCGTGGACCGTGCAAGTGACGATCAGATCGTGGGCGCGGCGCAGGCGATGGGCGTCTACAGCAGCGGGGCGGACGTCACGCGGCTCAAGGAACAGATCATCAAGGCCCTCAACGTGTAGGCCGTTTTTCATCCTTCGATCCTCCGCGTTACCTTTATCCGAAGTGACCGTTTACGGCCGCCCGTCCCGGAGAGAGGCGGATGGCGAGCCTCGATTATGCGCACCGCCGACTCGTGAACACCCTGGGTCCGGAACGCGTGGCCCGGGGCGAATTCGAGCGGATGGTGTACAGTCACGACTTCGCGACCCTCCCGAAAATCGCGCTCCTCCAGTGGCGCCTGTATCCCGATTTCGTCGTGCTCCCGCAGACGACGGAAGAGGTCTCCGCCCTCGTCCGGCTGAGCGACGAGTCCGAGCTCCAGATCACCCCGCGCGGGGCCGGCACGGGCTGGACCGGCGGGGCGGTGCCGAACCGCGGCGGCGTCCTCATCGACATGCGGAAGATGGGCAAGGTCCTCGGTGTCGACGCGGAAAACCGCACCGTCACAGTCGAGGCAGGCGCGACTTGGAAGGCGGTGTCGGACCATGTCGAGGCGAGAGGGTTCGCCCTTCCGGTCATACCGACGAACGCGGTCGCGAGCACGGTCGGGGGCGCGATCAACTCCGGCGCGACGGGCTTCGGTTCCTACCGCGGCGGAAGCCTCCGCGATTCGATCGTGAGCCTCGAGGTTGTCCTTCCGGACGGCAACGTCCTCCGGACCGCATCGGACCGGGATGCGGACGGCCATCTCGCGAACCTCACCCCCCTGTTCTTCGGCGCGGAGGGGACCCTCGGCATCGTGACGAAGGCGACCCTCCGCCTTGCGCCGCAGCCGGAGGCGTCGAGGGCCCTCGCATACGCGCTGCCCGATCTCGCGGCCGGGGCCACGTTCCTGAAGTCCCTCGTCGACGCGGGGGCGATGCCGTTCCATGCCGCCCTCCTGGATAGGGATCACTTCGTGTTCGAGCGGGCCCTGCGGCCCGACACGCCGGATCCTGCGACGATCGTCCTCGTCGCGCTCCAAGGCCCGAAGGACGAGGTGTCGGACGAGGAGAAGCTCATCGACGGGCTCGCGCCGAAGGAGAGGGGATCCAAGCTTCCCGCGGATCTCGCCGCGGACCTCTGGTCCCGTCGATATCAGAACTATGGTGCGCGTCGCCTGAGTCGAGGCCTGATCATCGCCTCGAACGTCGTCCCCATCTCGCGCCTGCGCGAGGCCGTCCAACGGGCCGCGCGCATCCGGGACAGGCTCAAGCTGAACGGCGCGATCCAGGCATACCTCATCGACTCCACGACCGCGGTCCTTGCGCCGTACGTCCTCCTGGACGACACGCGACCGTCCGGCGGCACGGCCCTCGGGTTCATGAAGAAGATGGGCGACGCCGCCTTCGAGTTCGGCGGGCATCCGATGGGCCTGGGCCTGTTCTTCGTCTTCAACCTCCGGAAGATGCACGGGAACGCGACGCCGTTCGTGTCCTCCGTGAAGACGGTCTTCGATCCGCGGAAGAAGATCAACGGGGGCAAGACCCTCGAGGTGTGGACGAAGTACACGTGGCCCGGCCTGCGGGCGATTCCACCCCCGGGGATGGCGGTCGGCCTCGAGCTCGCGGCGATCCTCCGACGGCTCAAGCCGTTCCGGGACCGTTTCGTGCGTTCTTACGAAACGGCGCGGGAGGGGTGAGATGGGCCTCCTGCGGGACTGGCACTATGTCGAGCGCGCCGTCGAGATCCCCGCCCTCTCCGAGATGATCCGCGAGGCGCTCATCCGCGCCCTCTTCGTGCGCGACGACCGCGTCCTTCCCGCGGACATTGTCGCGGATCTCAACCGCGGACCTGCCGTCACGGTGAGGGTGAAGGACGACGCGGAGGTCCGGAAGCTCGTGCGCGTCCTGAACGGTCAGGAGAGCACGGTCTCCCTCGGTCTGTCGGCGGAGGACTACCACTACTTCCGCACGCGGCTGGGCGTCGGCCGCACGCGCGAGTTCGGGCTCACCGCCCGGCCAAAGTCCCTCCTGACCTACGACTGGATCGTCCCCGAGCAGCGGGGGGTCCAGCTCGACTTCTCCGCCTACGCTGGGATCGAATTCGCGGACGGGGGTCATCGGGCGATCGCCCAGGTGGGAGCGCCGTGGAAGACCCTTTACGATGAGGCTCTCGCGAGGGACGAAGCCCTCCCGGTCGTCCCGACCGTGCCCCTCGACTTCGCGATCGGCGATTCCTTCTATGGGGACGCGCCGCTCGCGTCCTACCGCGGAGAGTTCGCGTCCCACGTGAACGGCCTCCGGACGATCTCTCCGTACGGTCACCGAGCCCGCGTCGGCTTCGAGGAGGTCGCCAACAACGGGACCGCGTACGATCTGCTCCACGCGACGCTCCCTCTGGCGGCGGAATTCTTCGTCCCCGTCGCCGTCGCCCTGCGTCTCGAACCGAAGCCCGCGGCGCGCAAGACCCTAACGTACGCCTTCGACGATGGCTCGAAAGTTGCCGCGGCACTGGACCGACTCACCCGCTCCGGGCAGACGATCGCTTGGGTCCATGTCACGGACGCGTCCGCAGCGAAGGTCCTGCGGCCGGCGAGTCCGCCGGAGCCCTTCACGGTCCAGGTTTCCGTCGGCGGGACCCTCACCGGCCTGGCGGCCAAGGAGAAGGCCGTCGACGCTGCGATGGCCGGCTTCAAGTCCAAAGCGACCGATGTCCCGAACCCGTTCGACGGGCCCGCCGAGGCGTACCGGAAGACCGCGGAGAGCGTCGGGCGAGGCCTCTTCGTGGGAGAGGTCCGCCTCCCGGCGAAGGCGTTCGGCGACTTCGCGGGGCGCGTGCGGTCGTACGGGGAGCAGATGGCGGCGAAGGCGGGGCTCTACGCGAGTGCGAGGGGGACCGGCACCGTGTCCGTCTTCCCGTTTTTCGGCGCGCCGAAGGATCGCACGAAGGCGTACGACCTGTCGAAGGGCGTGAACGCGGTCGCGGGCAAGGTGCCCGGCGCCGCCTTCGTGTCCCGCCTCGCGCACCTGTGGTCCGAGGACCCGCCGTTCAGGGCGCGGATGGACTTCCTCCGGCGGCTCAAGCTCGAGATCGACACCGCGCACGTCATGCAGCCGCTCGTCGCCCCTTGACGGATCACATCTGCGGGGCGCCGCACCGGGGGCAGATCGCCCGGTCGTGCTCGAGGGGCGACCGGCACGCGATACATGCGCCCGTGCGCACCTTGATCGGGAGCATCGACACGAGGATCCCGAGCGGGATGAAGATGACCGTGTACACGTAGTGGCCCGTCACGATCCCTTCGAGCCCGATTGCGACGAGGAACACGCCCGCGATCTTCATGATCACGATGAGCCGCTGGGTGCGCGGCAGGTTCCGGATCGTCTGGATCTCCTGGCGGTATGTCATGCGGGGCGCCTTCCGCGCCTTCACGACCGTCTCGCCCGCTTCCGTGGCGCCCGACACCTCAGTCCCCCTCCCGTTTCGGGTCGCCGGACGGCGGTTCCGACCCCGCCGACGGCGCCGGGGCCGCGGCCGACTTCGCGGGGGCCGCCACCGGGAGGGGTCTCGGAGGAGCTCCCGCCTGGACGACGCGGCCCTCCTTCACCTCGAACCCGTGCTTCGTGACCATCGTGATCGCGTCGACCGGGCAGACGATCGCGCATTTCTCGCAGCCGACGCAGTTCTCCTCGATGATCACGGCCTTCCGGGACGTGTACGAGTACTCGGGCAGAGCGAACTTCCGGTCGACCATCGCGATCGATTCGAACGCGCAGTTGTCGAAGCAGTGCGTGCAGCCCATGCAGATGTCATCGATCACGACGGCGAGGGTGCCTCGGCCGCGGATGAACTCCTGGGTCCTAACCTTGAACCCCACCTTGTACCGATCCTTCGCGAGCTGGAGGTTCCTCTGCCGAACGTCCCGGTAGTATTGGATGAGGGGATCCGAGGGTGCCGGAGCCGCGGGCGGCGGGGCGGCGACCGCCATCAACTTCCCCCGCCCTTGCGCCCGGGCAGAGGAGGCTCCTTCCGCCGCGCGTCCACGTTTCCACCTGTCGGGTAGTCTCCAGGCAGGCGCTCCGCGAGGAACTGGGTGATGTCCATGACCTTGTATCCGTATCGCTCCTCACCCGGCTTCCAGCGGTTCTCGTGGTGCAGGCACCCGAAGTGGGTGAGGCACTTCGGACAGGCCGTGAGGAGGTAGTCGGCCTGGACCTCCGTGGCCTCGTCCATCCGCTTCCGCGTGAGGCCTTTCGTCTTGTCGTTGCAGTACATCATCTGCGCGACGCCGCAGCACTGCGCGTCCGCGCGGAACGTCTTCAGCTCGACGAGTTCCGCGTTGTCGACGCGCTTGATGAGCTCCCTCGGCTCCTCGTACACGGCGCCGACGGGCATTTGGCGGCACGAGCGGCAGGGGTCCTGATACGCGACGCGCACCTTCCGCGCGGTCTCCGGCTGCGGGGGGATCCTCAGGCCCCGCTCGTAGAGGAACTGCGTGATGTGGACGACCCGGACGCCATCGAGCTTGTAGTCCAGCCGGAACGTGCGGTACCCTTCCGCGCACGACGTGACGAGGGTCTTCACCCCGAGCATCTTGATGATCCGCGTGTTGTAGTCCCGCATCTTCTCGAAGACGTCCACCTTGCCCTGCCACAGCTGGTCGTGGCCGCAGCACTTCATGAAGGAGCGATCGAGGACCATCGGCTCGATCCCGACGGCGCGGAGGAGCTTGATCGAGGAGTCGAAGATGATCCCGTGGTTCGTGTCTCCGTAGTTCATGTGGGAGAACTGCATCTCCACGTCGTAGTAGTCGACGCAACCGGGATAATAGGCGACCTCGGCCTTGTGCACGACCTTGATCTCGGGGATCGTCGTGTCCTCCGCCTCGCTGTCGAGGACGCGGAACATGACGGGGTGCGGGATCGTCCGTCCGGGTCCGTACTCCGTTTCCGTCACGGCCATTCCCGCTCACCTCCATCCGCCGCCATCTTCGCGTGGACCTTCGCGCGCTCCTCGAGGATGTAGTCGCTGTACTTGATATCGAGCGGGCAGACCGCGCTGCACGCGTCGCACGCGAGGCAGGTCCACAGGGGCACGCCGTCGTGCTGCTTCTTGAACGTGTTGTACACGAGGTTCAGTCCGCCGAGGGCGTCGTCTTCGACCTTCGTGACCGGACACACGGTGTGGCATTTCCCGCACTGGTAGCACTCGTTCAGGAGGTACTCGTACGTGCTGTAGGGCCTCCGCGTGCCGAGCCACGCCGTCATGACGGCGAACATCGGGAGGAGCAAGAGGGTGTTCATGTTCGGATACAGGACGGAGAGGACCCACGAGTACCCGTTCCGGTCCGTGGCATCCATGTAGATCGAAAGGCCCGCGAACGCAAGGACCGCGAGGACGATCGTCCATGCGGACACGTCTCGGGCCCTCGTTTCCGGAAGCGCGATCACCGCGACGGCCACGGCCGCGGAAGCGGCACTCAGGAGGACGAGGTGTACCGCGATCCACACGACATAGGGCAAGGCCTCCGCGCCAAGCCATCCTGGCAGGAGGAGGATCGCCGCGGACTGCGCGCACACGATGATCGCCGGGACCGTCACGTTGGGCACAAGCCAACGTCGCATCGGCTGGTACCCGAGGCGCCGGAGTGCCGTGTACGTCACGAGGCCGACGAGGATCGGAGGGATCACGAAGAACCACTTCTGCGTGTTGTCGGGAATGAGCGGCGCGCCGTTCGGGGAAAGCCACCGCTCCGAGATGACCTCCCGGATCGAGTACAGGGAGGCCGTGAAGATCGCCGCGATCGACGCCGTGCCGATCGCGGATCGGATCGGGGCCTTCGCGGGGCGGGCCTCGCGGCCGCGGTCGAGGAACGGCAGGAGCAGGAGGGCAATGATCGGGATGCCGCTGAGCACGTCCCCCCAGAACACGGGGTTGAATTCGGCGGCGAGGGGGGTCCCCGCGCCGAGGGTGAACGTCGGGAAGATGTCCGCGATCTTCAGGAGGCCCCAGGAGAAAAGGAGATACCAGTCCGGGACGATGAGTTCGGAGATCTGCGGGCTCCGCGCGGGGCCCAGGAACGGCGTGAGGTACGACGAGAGGAAGAACATGATCGCCGTCAGGAGGAAGATCACGACGAGATCTCGGGTCGCCTCCTGCGGGAAGAGGGGGATCCCGGGCTGATGGTCCACCCGCGCAGGGCCGTACGCCCGGGGGAACCCCGGCCTCCCCTCCAGGACCCGCTCCTTGACGCGCTCGAGCTCCATGGATCACCTCAGTGCGGCTCCGCCACGCCCTGCAGCCAGACGAGGGACATATGGAGGATCATGAGACCCGTCCCGACGAGCGGGAGGATGAACACGTGAATCCAGTACCATCGGAGGATGTACGCGCCCGCGAGGGTGTTGATGTCCCCGAACAGGAGGGTCGCGAGCTGGTCCCCGATCACGGGCGACGCGCGGGACATGTTGATCCCGATGTTCGCGGCGCCCTCGCTCAGGTTGTTCGCCGGGAGGAGGTATCCCGAGTACCCGAACGCGAGCGTGATGAGCAGGAGGATGACCCCCAGGAGCCAGTTCAGCTCCCGCGGCTTCTTGTACGCGCCCGTGAAGTACACGCGACACATGTGCAGGAAGACGGCGGCGATCATGATGTGCGCGGCCCAGTGGTGCATCCCGCGGATGATGAAGCCGAACGGGATGTCGTTCATGATCGTGAGCATGGACTGCCACGCGGCGTTCGTCAGGTCCCCTGTGGCGGCGATCTCGAGCCGCCCGTCGGGCACGTAGAAGAATCCGAGGAGGATGCCCGTGATCGTGAGGATGATGAACGCGACGAAGCTGATGCCTCCGAGGCAGTACAACGGATACCAGTACCAGATCGTCTTGAGCTCGTACTTCTCCGCATGGCTTCGAGGCATCTGGCGCTGGTCCGTCTCGAGCACGACGCGGGTGAGATCCGCGTACGGGACCGTCGGGAAACGGGACTTGAGCCAGCCGAAGACCGTGCGCCCGGTGTCTTTCCTCAGGTCCCCCGTCGCCATCCCTCACCTCAGCAGTACACATACCACGCGGGGTTCGGCATCCCGCCGACGAGCGCGCCGGCCTCCAACTTCACGGGGATCACGGGGAGCGCCCGGAGGGCGGGACCGTGAACCCTCCGCGCGCCGACGTAGCGCGCGGCGTTCCTCGTGTTCAGGTCGATGACGAGCGCCATGGGATCGTACTGGGAGCCGTGGCACACGCAGTACACGGGGTCCTGATTGAATTCCTCGTACGTCGGGGCAGGGGCGACGTAGTCCCGCTGCGGTGGCGGATCGAACACGACGTGCCACCCCGGGTAGCAGCACAGGTGAACGCATCGGTCAAACAGGACGACGATCCGCGTGCCCCCGTTCGCGGCATCCAGGTCCGGGTCGTCGTAGAAGAGGCTGAAGCCTTCGGGCACCGGGTCCGGGAGCTCGGACTCTTCGGGGAAGGAGAAGAGCGCGTCCTCGCGCTTCACACGGATGATGAGGACCGGCAATCCGGTCCCCGGAACGTAGACGCCGTCCTGGAAGAGACCACGCCACACGCCCGTCGCCCCCTGCCATTCCGCGAAGTCGGCAGGCTTGACGGAGGTCCCGGCCCTCGCGTTCCACCACTGGGGCGTGATGAACTTCGTGTACTGCATCGACTCGCGGATCTCTCCTCGGAACTCGATCGGCGGAGGGAGGATCTGGCCCGTGACGAGCCCTCCGAGCGCTCCGATGGATCCGATGGCGCCGGCGGTGAGCGAGAGCCGGACCCACTCGCGGCGCGTCCAGCCCTTTTCCTTCTCGTCCTCTTCCCAGCTCATCCGTCCACCTCAGCGGAACGCCCTCGGCGGTACGATCTTCGGCCTTCGGATCTTGTGTATCAAGTCGTCCGGCATGAACTCTTTGCGATAGATGTCGATTGCGACCGCGAGGAGCACGAACACCATGCCCATGAAGATCGACATCATCGCGTCCGCCTGGCCGTCCGTGATGCCCGACAGGACCTCGAGCGCGATCACGATCGTCAGGAGGCTGAACCAGACCACGCCGATGGTCAGGCCGCCAACCGCCAGGGCCGCCATCGTGCTTCGCCGCGGCGCGTCGGTCCGGATCAGCTCCGTCACGGGAGACCCTTCCTCACGTGCTCGCGATGATCCGAGAAGTGGCGACTCGAGGACTTGATGATGAAGTAGCTGATCCCGATCCACGCGAGCATCGAGACGATGCCGATCATTCCGATCCAGTAGGCGCGAAGGAGGATCCCCTTGTCGACGACCTCGCCTTCCGACACGCTCGCGAGCCGGATCTGGCCGACCATGCTCTGTCCCACGACGCCGGTCCCGCGGTGTGGGATGCAGTAGAACAGGATTCCATTGGGCCCTTCTTCCGGCACGATGGCCGTGCCGTTGAAGAGGAGGATTCGTTCCATCGAGTCGACCGTGAAGTTGACCGTCGCACTCTGGTTCGCCGTGACGGTACCCGTGTCGATCCACTTCGTCCGGTTCACGTCGTCGATCGTGAACGTGTGGTTCATCGTGTCGTTGTTGTGGAACGTGACCACGAGGATAATCGGAACCTGCGGGATGAGGATGTTCTCAGGCTCGA
>Ga0209619_10001577_pt1 | contig 16753 bp, 12 predicted proteins | sample Rifsed16ft3_FD_184011 | JGI IMG/M metagenome (GOLD analysis project Ga0209619, IMG submission 184011) | Soil microbial communities from Rifle, Colorado, USA - sediment 16ft 3 (version 2) | ecosystem: Environmental > Terrestrial > Deep subsurface > Rock core/Sediment | place: Rifle, Colorado... | reverse complement strand
GGAAACATGTGGTTTCTGTGGGTCTTCGGAAATAATGTAGAAGATGCAATGGGGCATCTGAAATTCATAATTTTTTATATTCTCTGCGGAATCGGAGCAGCGATGACACAGACAATAGCCGCCCCAAATTCCCAAATCCCCATGGTGGGAGCAAGCGGCGCTATTTCAGGAGTATTAGGAGCATATTTGTTTCTCTATCCGCGCGCAATAGTTCTTACTGCAGTCCCTATTTTTTTCTTTATCAAACTTCTTTATATCCCGGCAGCCATCTTTATAACGCTATGGTTTATTTTTCAAATTCTCAGTTCAATTAATATGAACCCGTCTGGCGGCGGAGTTGCATGGTTTGCTCACATTGGAGGATTCATCAGCGGAATAGTATTTCTGAAAGCCTTCTACACAAGAAGAAAAAGATAGCGCGCTGTTACTGGTGCGTCGGAATTTCTTCCGTAACGATATTCCCAGTCCCGGACTTTGTGCCAGGGCCCTTTGATTCATCGTCGGATTTTTTTGCCTTCCATATCTTTGAGGGTTTATCAACATTAAGCGCTTGCGTAAGAACTTGATCCATATGTTCAACAATGATTATGTTTATGTCATTCAGTATATTTTTGGGGATTTCCTTAAGGTCTTTTTCATTGTCTTTCGGAATAATTACATTTTTAATTTCAGCCCTGTGAGCAGCAAGAAGTTTTTCCTTTAGCCCTCCGATCGGAAGAACCCGTCCTCTTAGGGTAATTTCGCCAGTCATAGAAAAATCCTTCCGAACAGGAATCCTTAAAAGGGCAGATACAATTGATGTTGCCATTGTTATTCCAGCAGAGGGACCGTCCTTCGGTATTGCTCCCTCCGGCACATGGATATGTATATCTGTTTTGTTATAAAAATCCTTATCAATGCCAAACAGTTCCGATCTTGACCGCACATAGCTCATCGCCGCCTGCGCAGATTCCTGCATAACCTCGCCCAGTTTGCCTGTTATTATAAGTTTTCCTTTACCGGGCATGAACGCAACCTCTGTCTGCATAAGTTCTCCGCCAAATTCAGTCCATGCCAAACCGTTTGTTACTCCTATCTCTTCATTTTCTTCCTTAAGAGTGTGCCTGTACTTGGAAACACCCAGATATTTCTGCAAGCTTCTGGGATGGGCAACAACCTTATGTTCGATTTTATCCTTGGCAAGTTTCTTTGCAACCTTCCTGAAAACTGTTGCAATCTCCCGCTCAAGATTTCTTACACCCGACTCCTTTGTATATTGCCGTATAATCTCCAGAATTGCCTCTTTTGTAATTTCGGTATTTTCTTTGGTCAATCCGTGAGATTCCAACTGCTTGGGAATCAGAAACCGTCTTGCAATATGGAGTTTTTCATATTCTGTGTAGCCGGGCAACCTGATAACCTCCATCCTGTCAAGCAGCGGAGAAGGAATGGTATGGACCATATTTGCAGTCGTAATGAACATAACCTCAGAAAGATCATAGTCCAGATCCAGATAATGGTCCTGAAACATAAAATTTTGTTCCGGGTCAAGCACTTCAAGGAGCGCAGATGATGGATCGCCGCGAAAATCAATGCTCATTTTGTCAACTTCATCAAGCAAAAACACCGGATTATTGGAACCAGACTTCTTCATTCCTTGAATTATCTTCCCGGGCAGCGCTCCAATGTATGTTCTCCTGTGGCCCCTTATTTCCGCTTCATCCCTTACACCGCCAAGGGAAATACGAACGAATTTACGTCCAGTGGCCCTTGCAATGGATTTTGCAAGCGATGTTTTACCAACGCCCGGCGGACCAACAAAACAAAGGATCGGGCCCTTCATCTTTTTCACTCTTGAACGAATGGCAAGGTATTCCACAATTCTCTCTTTCACCTGCTGGAGTCCATAATGATCCTCATCCAGTATTTTTTCCGCCTCGCTAATATTAATCTTGTCCTCTGTTTTGTCACCCCAGGGCAATGCCAATATCCAGTCTAGATAATTCCGCACAACAGTGGCTTCAGCAGACATTGATGACATCATTTTTAATTTTTTGATCTCCTGTTGAACTTTTTTCTTAGCTTCCTCAGAAAGTTTCTTGGTTTTTATCTTGTCTTCAATCTCTTGAATCTCACTCTGCATCTCGTCTTTTTCTCCAAGCTCTTTCTGGATTGCCTTCATCTGCTCGTTCAGATAGTATTCCTTCTGTGCTTTTTCCATCTGTTTTTTTACACGGTTGCGTATCTTCTTTTCAAGTTCAAGAACCTCCATTTCTCCATGAATTGATTCAAGAATCTTCTCAAGCCTCTGGTTTATATCCACCATTTCAAGGATCTTCTGCTTATCCTCCAGTTTAATGTTCAGGTGAGAGATAACTGTATCAGCAAGCCTTGAAGGATCCTCTATTGACTGGATTGAAACCAGCATTTCGGGCGGGATTTTTGGATTAAGTTTAATGTATTGTTCAAAAGTGCCCGTAATATTCCTGATAAGCGCATCCATCTCCTTTGTGTTAATAAAAACCTCATCGCATTCATCTATGTTAACCAGAAAAAATTTAGTTATATCAACAAAATTTTTTATTTTTACCCGCTTTTTACCTTCCATTAAAACCTTAACCGTCCCATCCGGAAGTTTTAACATCTGGAGAATTGAAGCAAGCGTCCCGATCCGGTAGATATCCTCCGGGTTAGGATCATCCATTTTTGCTTTTATTTGTGCAGCAAGAACTATATCCTTGGCTCCCTTCATTGATTCATCAAGAGCAAGGATAGATTTCTCCCTTCCGACATAAAGTGGGATAACCATGTATGGGAAAACCACTATATCCCTCAGGGGGATCAGTGGAAGTATTTTATCTTCATTCTTTGTAAATACCATATTATCTCCTTTTTAAGCGCTTTCTGCCTTCTTTTCATAAACAAGCATAGGCCTTTCCTTTTTCAGGATTACCTCTTCATTTATTATACACTCTTTAACATTTGATTGAGATGGTATATCAAACATTACATCAAGCATTATATCTTCAAGTATAGCACGGAGCCCTCTTGCGCCGCTTCTTCTCTTTATTGCTTCACGCGCAAGTATATGAAGAGCGTTTTCTGTTATCTTAAGGTTGACATTATCCATATCAAAAAGCTTTTGATACTGCTTTATCAGGGCATTCTTCGGTTTAACAAGGATATCCACCAGTGCCTTCTCATCCAGTTCATGTAGGACAGCAACGACAGGCAGTCTTCCCACAAATTCAGGTATCAGTCCGAATCTAAGCATGTCCTCAGGCTGGACAAGATCAAGTGCTTCATTGGTTTTATGCTTGCTTTTGCTGTGAACAGGTGAACCAAATCCCATAACATTTGATCCGACCCTTGCATTAACGATCTTTTCCAACCCCTCAAATGACCCGCCGCATATAAAAAGGATGTTAGTAGTATCCACAACGATGTAGTCCTGCTGGGGATGCTTGCGCCCGCCCTTAGGCGGAACATGCGCTGTAGTACCCTCAAGTATTTTCAACAGAGCCTGCTGGACTCCCTCTCCGGAAACATCCCTTGTTATGGATGGGTTTTCTGTTTTTCTCGCTATTTTGTCAATCTCATCTATGTAAACTATTCCCCTGCTTGCTTTTTCTACGTCAAAATCGGCATTCTGCAACAGGTTGAGGATTATATTCTCCACATCTTCCCCTACATAGCCCGCCTCTGTGAGTGTAGTCGCATCCGCTATTGTAAACGGCACATCCAGAAATTTAGCAAGGGTTTGCCCCATAAGTGTTTTCCCGGTTCCTGTGGGCCCAATCAGCAGAATATTGCTTTTCTGAAGTTCAATCTCGTCAGATTTAAGTTTTGATTCAATTCTTTTATAGTGGTTGTGAACTGCAACGGATAAGATCTTTTTTGCCCGGTCCTGTCCAATTATATACTGATCCAGAAAGGTCTTGATTTCGTTTGGTTTAGGTATGGAAGAACGCTTTGCCGGATGTTCTTCCCTCTCGATCTCCTCGGATATAATCTCATTGCACAGTTCAACACATTCATCGCATATAAAAACAGTGGGGCCGGCAATGAGTTTCCTGACCTCTCTCTGGCTCTTCCCACAAAATGAACATTTCAAATCCTGCGTATTGTCAATCTTTCTGGCTACCACTTTTACCTCCGAAACTCATGGTTTAGCATTGGAAATATTCCGTGAGAAAACCACATCATCTATCACACCATATTTTTTTGCATCCTCCCCGTTCATAAAAAAATCCCGTTCAGTATCGGTACGAATCCTGTCTATCGGCTGATTAGTATGCTTCACAAGTATTTGATTTAGTTCCTCTCTCATTCGCAAGATTTCTTTAGCATGAATTTCAATATCAGCAGCTGTCCCCTGAAAGCCTCCCTGGGGTTGATGCAGCATTATTCTGGAATGCGGGAGCGCGTATCTTTTACCTTTTGCACCTGCACAGAGCAGGACCGCCCCCATACTTGCAGCCTGTCCTATGCATATAGTCTGGATCTGGGGCTTTATGTACTGCATCGTGTCGTAAATTGCCATCCCTGAAGAAACATAGCCGCCCGGACTATTTACATAAAGAAATATATCCTTTTCCGGATCCTCTGCTTCCAGAAATAGCATCTGTGCTATTACAAGGTTTGCAAGTTCATCCGTGACAGGCGATCCGATAAAGACAATCCTATCCTTCAGAAGCCTTGAAAAAATATCGTAGGCCCTCTCCCCTTTGTGTGTCTGCTCAACTACAATAGGGATAAGGTTCACTTTTTAACCTCCAGGCCTGCGCCAGGCGTCCATAATACTGAGGATGTCTCATCAATCTTTGCTTTTTCCCTAAGATAAGACAATGCCTTCTCGTACTGGATTTCACTCCTTATGGATTCAGCTGATTCAGGAGATTCAAGAACATGTTCCACATCCGCCAGTTTTTTCCCTTCAGCAGCTGCAATTCTTTCCAAAAAATGAACCACTTCATCATCTGCGACAGAAATTTTTTCTCTTTTTGCTATCTCCTCTATAATTAATTTTCCCTTAACCTGCAGTTCTGCCTCGGATTTGATTTTGTCAACCAATTCTTGGGTCAGATGCTCCTCTGTAAGGCCGCGTTGAGAAAGCCTGTTGATAATAACCTTTATTTCATGCTCTATCATCGATGGCGGAGCATCAACCTTGTTCTTCTCTACCAATCTAATGACTATCTTTCTCTTAATATCGTTATCCTGTTCTATTTTTTTAATTTTCTCCAGGCTATCCCTTATTGCGGCCTTAAGATCTTCAAGGGAACGGTAATCCCCTGCTGAACTTGCAAGGTTATCGTCAATTTCGGGAAGAATTTCATACTTGATTTCATTCAATTTGACTGTAAACACCGCAGTCCTTCCTGCAATGGATTTATCCACATGAGCATCGGGAATAGTAAATTTAATTTCCTTCGTATCACCTTTTGACATGCCCACAATCTCTTTTTCCATATCTTCATAGAGCATCTTTGAGCCCAATTTAACAAGATTGTTTTCGCCTTTTTCTGTTTTCTTCCCCTCAATATCCGCGGAAATGTCTATCTGGATAAAATCTCCATCACTGCATGGCCTGTCTTCGGAAATGGGCTTTAATACTGCAAGCCTTCTACGGAGCGACTCCAATTCATTGTCCACTTCTTCCTGGGAAACAGAAACTCTGTCTACGGTAACCTGCAGAAAACCATAATCCACAAGATTTACAGGTGGCTTCACTTGAACCGACAGAACAGCGCGCATTCCCGATTCAGGGTCAAACTCCATAGTTTCCACTGTCGGATTTGCGATTGGATCCAGACTGTTCTTTTCAACAGCTTCCATAAACCCCGCATGAAGAAGGTTTTTTTTAACCTCCTCAATCACATCGTTCCTAAAATGGCTCTCCAGCACATCCCTCGGGATCTTTCCTGTTCTGAATCCCGGCAACTTTGCCGTTTTTGAAACCTCATTAAGCGCATCTTCTGTCTTCTTTTTCACCACATCACCAGGATACTCAATGGTTATCCGCTTTGACCAGTTTGATATTGTCTCTATTTGCATAAACTCTCCTTAATAGATATTATAAGTCCTAATTTCAGTTGAGTCAAGAAATAGGGTGAAAAATCAGGAGTCTTTGATAAAACTTGCGATGGTATGGTCCTTATATTTTTCAGACAGAACCTGTTCTGTCTCCTTATAAAACTTAAAAACCGCAGGACTGATAAACCTCAGATCCGCCTCTGTTTTTCCTGAAACAGCATTAATCACGTCAAGAGTTAAAATCTTATCGGGAGAAACTGTCAGGAGATATGTTCCGTCATTGCTCCCGGTATTAGATATAATTTCTTTCTTGATAAGCGCGTCAATAACCACCCTGATAACATCAGATTTAATACCGAAAATATCTGACAATTGACTTAGTTCAATGGGTTTTTTTCCATCAATAAAATTTTTTGCTATCAACCACACAATTGACAACGCCAAAATTTCCGCTGTTCGCATTCCGTAAGCATTAATTCTTTCCCTGAATCTGTAACTTTTCACCATCTGATATCCATAAGCAACTTCTGCACCGAAGAGCATAACCACCCAGGATAGATAAAGCCAAATCAGAAAAATAGGCAGTGCGGCTACCGTTGAGTAAATAGCGTTGTACTGTGAGATATTGACCTGGAAATGGAAATATATCCACTGCATAATTTGCCATAGGGTGCCGCCTGTCAACCCACCGGCAATGGCTGATGAAAGTTTAACCTTCGTGTTCGGCATAAAAATATACAGGGCGCTGAATGCAAACCACAGCAAAAAATACGGAGTTAACCGCAGCGCTATTTTCAAAATTATTGCTGCACCTCCAAGGTTCAGCAGTATCTGCTGAAAATTATCGCTTGCAAGCATTGCCGTCCCGGTAGCGGAAATAAGCACAAAAAACGGAAATATAATGACAACGCTGAGATAATCACTGAACTTTCTATAAATGCTTCGTTGAGTAGAAACGCCCCAGATATCATTAAAAGCATCCTCAATATTCCCCAGCATCCTTATCACAAGATAGATAAGCACCACAACGCCAATTGCGCCAAGGGTCTGGAAGTTTGTCTTTTCTATATACTCAAACATCCGGCCCAGAGCCAACGATACCTTATCTGAAATCTCCTGAGACTCTGTCCCGATCGCAGAAATGATATGATTCATTAAAAATTCCTTCAAATTTTCGTGAAAACCCAGCCCCTTGCCTATTGCAAAGGTAAAAGCGAGTACTGGCACAATTGAAACGAGGGTTACATAAGTAAGCGCGGAAGCCTGGAGCGCGCATTTGTGTCTGAGAAATTCACGGACCGCTATTGCAAAAATCCTTGTCCACTTAATCCAAAATCGCCTTATACCCTTAATGTCAACGATGTCCTTTATAAGAAAAAGATCAACAACTTTTTCGGCTATTTCTATAAACTTATTTTTTTGCATAGAAAGATTCTATTTGAAATGGCACAAAATGTCAAATTATCAGGCTGCTAACTCTCTATATTCAATAACTTTCTTGCAACCAGTCCGATGATGAATGACAGCATATCTATCCCAAAACTTGTAAAAAGCATTTCAAGAAATGTCTTGCGGAAATTCAATTCCTTCACAACTGAAATATTTTTATGAAGGATTTATTTAAAATATTTCTTCTTTAAACCTACCTGCAAAACTATCGCCATTACAGTCAGGGAAGCGAGCAAAATGTGCTTTATCACAAGCACGGTTACCTGCCCCCTTCCGGCCGCATCCATCCATTCATATTGCCTGTAAAACACCGCTCTCGGTACACCAAGCGCTAATATAAGAAAAAATGAACAAAAAGAAAGATATATTGAAAATCTAACAAATTGCTTTAATTTTCCTGCATGCATTTCTTCAGCAAAAATCTTTATAAAAATCCATGTTAATACCACACTGGAGAAAAATACTGCAACCGCAAGATCGTGGAAGTAATTATTGAGCATGATTAGTATTGCCATAACCCCTCCTAAAAGGTTAAATCAAAATTATGAAAGGTAACTGCTCTTGGCAGAAAAGGGAAAACTTTATAAAGAATTATTATAAACAGAAATGAAACAATCACAAGTATTGCAAATCTTCTCTCTTTCCAGCCATAAAACAACTTTGCATGTATCACCAGCCCTGAAACAAGCCACGAAATTAATGCAACAGTCTCAATCGGATCCCATCTCCACCAGTGGCCGAAAAGTATGAAATTATAATAAATTCCGGTTGCCATCATCAGCGTTTGGAAAAAGAAACCGACACACAAGGAGTAAAACATGATCTCATCCTGTATGGGCCGGGTAACCCCGCCCCTACGAAACGATGTGTGGAGCGTTCCAATATTAGCAGGGGGCTGATTCATCAAACCCTGTTTGTGGTTAATCCTATCATTCATATCCGTGCCCGGAAAAATTACCCCTGCGGCACACCCGAAGGCAATTACATAATTCCCCAATGCAACCCATGCAAAAAAAGCATGAACATCAATCCATACGCTCTGTTCCGATATGGTCAGAGGAATGTATTCAGCAGGGAATAAGAATCCGTAAAACATCAATGTTATAATTAATAACAGTCCAATTTGATGAACAATCAGAATCTCAGGATATTTTCTCTTAAACAAAATAATTAAGAACGCTGTTACCAATGAACCGGAAAGCGCGCTCTCGTATGTCCCCATAACGGGCAAATGTCCGGAAAATTCCCAGCGGAGAATAATTGTAAAGAGATGAAATACAAACCCGAAAATTAATAACCAATCCCTTTTAAAAACATTGTATAGATTTGATTTATCAAATCCATGGAATAATTTCATAATAAACGCAAGCGAATAAAATCCGGTTGCAAGATAAAAAAATATAAGTTCTGCTTTATTCATTGTTCAAGTTTACGGCTTGTTTCCGCCCCGTTAACCTCTCAATTGTTTCCCCGATCTGCTTTCTATGAATCTCCCTGAACCATTCCGATTCAGCAGATATAATAAGATCGTTATCTTCCGCTCTCAAATAGAGCTCTTTCCTGTATAGAAAAACTCTCCAGAAAAGCCCCAAAATACATAATGTAATACCTGTCCATATAAACGGTATCCCGGGGTCGCGGATAATCCTGAACTGCGCCCATTTTTTAATCTCAGTAAATGAGAAAAGGCAGTTATCAATTGTTATTTCTTCGTCAGGTTTTATGTTTCCTGAGAAAAGGATTCTCTTCCCCCTCAAAACCCTGACTGAATAAAGCGGGTTGTACAGATTCAGCGTTTCTGTGCGCAATTTGCCGTTATCAAGCACTGCATCCGGATAAAACCTTACATAAACCCTGTAGGGGGTCTGCGGTATAAGGAAAGAATCCTCTGTTGGAGGCGGAAAGACATTAAGATTAACCGTCATGCTGCTTTTTATTTTCCCATCATTGTCCTTCAAAAGATATACCGGCGCATATCCGAAGCCTTCAATATTAAAATGCGTTAAACCAATACGAATGCCTGATTTCAATCTTACTGTTTTTACCTTTTTCAAAGTATCTCCGGGGTATCTTACCGTTGCATAAAGATCTGTAAAGAACAATTTATTTCCCCAGAATTCGGCGCCGGCTTCATCCAGACGAAAGGATGCATCCGGGGCTTTTTTAAAAAAAGCCTTTTCTTCCGGTCCGGAGAAATATTCTTCCTTTTCGCCCCAGAACGAAAACCCCTCCACCACATTTGCCCTTCCCTCAAATCTCATAATTGCGCTTAGAAAAATCCCGGTAATTATAAAAAAGAAAAACATATGAAAAAGGATTTCTCCTGATGCGGACCACCTGCCTTTCAAAAGATATACTTCTGTCTCTCCCGGCATTTCAACCCTGCGATAGCCCTTTTTAATCAACCCCCTGAGAATTCCGGATACAGACTCAGCGTTCTTCAGTTTGACGGTGAGCAAAGAAGTTGAATCTTTTATAAATCTCTGCGAACTGGAGCATTTTTTTATCACAACCGGAATTCTATTTATCAGACAGAGCGTGAGATTTATAAAAAAAACCATGTAAAGCACTATAAACGGCATGGTGATTGATATGTTCCGCACCGCCAAAGGCAGTGATGTAATGCCCCAGACAAAGAGAAAAACATAATAGACACAGGCAACAAGAAGAAGGTGTATTGACAGTTCGTACGAAGAAAGAAATTTTAAAATCTTATCTTTCATCTGGCACCTTCACGTCGGTTATAATCCACGAATTTTCTTTTCTGAAAAGTGTATAACTAACTTTCAAATAGTTCGTCTCTTCCATCAGAGTTTTATTTTTAATGCCAGCAACCCATGTCTCGTCAGCAACAGCCATCACGGAATCTTCAGCTAAAAAGATAAAATCTTTTATCTCAGAATCTTTTTGTTTTATAACAATTTTTTCCCCTGTTTCAATATATGTATTAATATCAAATTTAAATTCATCCTTCACCGCTTCTGTAGCCGGAGCGGAATCAAGTTTAGTCTGATCAAGTGAATCATATGCCGCGATAAGCATTTCGTTGAATTTTTTAATGCTTGCAACGGACTCTTCTTTCAATCTTTCATAGTCGGTTGTGCGTCCCCCGTCTATAACAGGCAGGAGAAAAGTCTCGTATTCCTGGATAAAAACAAGGATAAAAAACATTGCTATCCCTGTAAAAATTGAAATTAAGATCCCTTTCATTCCCGTTTCTTATTTTGTTTCTCCATACTTTTTATAATTTCCTCATACTCTTTTTTGTAATTGCGCCTCTTTTCTGCCACAGCATCTGCAAAATCCACATAATCAACCAGCCACTTGCCTCCTTGTTTAACAAGAGTGTAAATCATTTTGTATTCCTCGGTTTTCAATAAATCAACCGCTGATTTTGTTTTTATATCAAGATGCCGGAATTCCCATTTTTCCTCTGTAAACACCTCAACAGTATTATCGTCCTTTCTTTTTATACCCCCGAAGGTCAGTTCTTTAAGTTTTGCGTCAAGGAATTTATTCTCTGTGCGCATTGTCAGTATCAACACATCAATTCTTTTCTTCTCTTCCTCTGCGCAAACCTCGTCAAGCCGTTCAATATTAAAATCCCTGTACACATCAACAAGCGTCGCAAGATATTTACGGACTGAATTTTTGAGAATTTTCTCTTCGTATTTTTCCTGTTTGTCAACGCAAAAAGTAAATATCAGAATCGCAAACAAAAAAATGCTTTTTCGCATTTTAAAACCTTTTGATTATCATAGCAGGCCTGCGTGCAGGTCTGGAATCAGACCAAGACCGAAGTAAGTTATTATAACCGTGCCCAAACATAAAACCGTCACAATCGCGCCTCTTAATCCTCTCCAGCCCATAGTAAGCTGCAAATGGATGTTCAATCCGTATGCAAACCATGTGATAAGCGACCATGTCTCAACAGGATCCCACGACCAGTATGAACCCCATAAGCCATAAGCCCAGATTGCGCCGGCGCCTACCATAACAGTGTGCGCGATAAACCCAAAACCAATAAGCCGCAGATTGATATCATCAAGGCCCCTTTTTCTGTCTTCATTGCCCACGACCCCGGAATGGATTAGGATATAATAAACTGAAACTCCAGATGCAACTGCAAATGAACCGTAGGCAAGCCACGCAAACAGAACATGCACTGCAAGCCAGGGGCTTTTGAATGACGGGGAGAGGGATTCATAACTGCTGCCGTGCATCAGTCCGTTGCCGAGCATAAGTAAAGAAAATGGGAGTACCAGGAGTAAAAAATACCTTGCAACCCTGTATCTGAAAGAAAGCAAAATTGCTATCAAAATTACAAACCACGCTCCTGCAAGGCTGTTTTCGTAGCCGGCAAGAACAGGCGGATGGGATGTTGCTATCCACCTTATGACACCTGAACAAGTGTGAAAGATAAATCCCGCTGAGGTTATATAAATGACCAACGGAGAAACCTTTTCTTTTTTGAATATTACGAAAATCAGCAAAAGGATAAACGAAAGAATGTAAAAAAACACTCCGATCCAGAAAAAGAATGTCTCAAAAAAATTCATATTATTTTTCTTATACCATTTTTTAGCGCATCAATCTCGGATCTGAAGGTCTCATTAAAATATCTTGCGCAACCATAAAGAAGCAGATTGTCACCCTCAATCTTAATAAAGAGATTTCTATCATAGTCAATAAATCTTACCATAAGCCCCGCTATAATCAGAATAAAACCGGTTATAAAAATTCTTATACCGCTGTCCTTTGAGACCTCAATCTCAACCCAGTGTTTTATGTCTTTGACCGAAAACATGAACTCTCCGAGTGTTTTTACTTCGTCTGCATAAAAAAACTCTCTGAATTTTTTGTTGTTTTTATCCTTAACCTCAAGCAGAAATCCGGGTCGGCGCCATTCCCTGCTTACTAAAAATGGCGTCCCGTCCCTTATTCCCATCTCAGGAAAGAATTTTGCATAGACGGTCATTCCCGCTGCATCTACATTGAACATGTCAAAAAAATCCCCTTCGGTTATAAGGTTCACATCCGCATCAAATATTATCCTGTCGCGCTCTCTGTCCCTTATTATAAAATATGGAGTCACTCCATGCCTTTGAAGAGTCGCCTGAAAACCTTTGTATTTCAATGGCTGGTTGATTGCTATTTTTACCGGTCTTATATTTAAATCTTCGTCCTCAAAAATAAAACTGGACGAATATTCAACCGGTGTTCCTCTTGAATCAAAAGTTGCGGCATAATGTTCAAGGGTCAAAAAAAACTCCGGAACAGCAGGATTAAACCTGGGCTTCTTCAAAATCCTGATAAATCCTGATTCTGCTAATCCTGTTCTGTGCCCCTGGACGAAAAGAATAGAGCCACGAAAGCCATACAGGGAACTGGTGATAAATCCAGCAAAGGCAATCAGCATCCCTGCGTGAAAGACAATTGAACCAAGGAAGCCGATTCTGCCCTTTGATGCGGATAAAATATTATTTGAAACAGCGGTAAACCATCCAGATTTTTCAAGGTACGCGGTAATATGTTTTAGAGTAATGCTTCCGGTCAATTCAACGATTTTCTCCCAGGAATTCCCAGGGACAATTATTCTATTCTTAGTTTTTAAAAATTCTTTTATCCTTTTCAGAGTGCATAAAAAAATACTGAAAAACAGAAACATGGGAATCAGCTGGAAAAACCAGGAGGAAGTAATATTTTGAACGCTCAATTTTCTTGATATCCAGTAAATTCGCGGATGCTGAGAAACAAGTTTCATTGCCTTCTCAGGCGTCAGAAGCGAAGGTTCCGGAAGAATAACTCCAAGGAACAGAATGAAAATAATACCTGACATTGTATAGATTGCAACCTTTCTTGATGAAATAAACTGGATAAATTTAAAAAACATTTTATTATTTTATCACTACAGCAGGACAGATACACAACGATAAAATTATAACCATCCGGTTATCTATTACAATTAAGGATAGGTATAATTAAAGGAATTTCCTCCGGTCCTGCCACTTGTATGATCTGTACAGATGGATAACCGCTGATATCTCGTATCTGTATTATCAATTGTAAAACATGTTGGGTTAGATCCTGCAGCGCCGGCAGTAATACCCGTCCAGGTTGCGCCATTAAGCAATCTCCTTCCCTGAGGGGTTGTTCCTTCGCCAATACCCCTGTTAGAGCCGTGCATGCCCCCGGGGCTATCACCGCCATGGCAATGCATGCAGCCAATTCCCCAGACAGTATGACGGTCGTCGCCGTTTGGTCCTGTATCAAATGTATCTGTCCGGCCATCAGGGGGATGGTTTATCCTTGATAAATTCCTGTAGTATGGTGCCCCTGAACCGGTGGCACTTATGTCATACACATCCCATCTATGACAATTGTAGCAGAAGTAGCGGTCTGATTCCCAGCCGGCGGGAATGTTTGTAGTGTTATTTACAGAGACAACTGTGCCATCAGCAATCGTAACTGAGACATTTCTATCCACGCCTTTCAGTATCCATTGATTCGCAGAGCCGTGCGGTCCCTGTGGGTCGGCTGCGGCTCTACTTTCGTGGCAGTCATTGCACGTAACAATGCTTGTAAATTCCCATCCATCCACAAAGGTGTTGCTTATATCATTGTATGTATTTGTAGTCCCAGGTATTCTTTTCCTGCCTGCAGAACTGCTCCAGTTTCCATTTGTACCTGCTGCTGGTCTGTTGTTGCCTACCCCCATCACAGGATGAAATCCCAATTGATTGGGATTAAACTCAAGAGCGGAATCGGTTCCCGGTTTTGTCTCAAACACAACAGTATAATTGCTGCCAAAATTTGTATTAAGCGCAGGGAAATCAGGGATGTTGCCAGGCAGATCGTCGTATCCATAATTTGAATGACACTTGAAGCATACCTCGGACTGCCGGCCCGCTTCCTCCACCCGCTGAAATGTTATTCCGGCAATAGCATACCTGCAGTTATTCATGGCTATTGAGTTATTGTTTCTGTCTTTAGGCGCTTCATAGGGCTGATTGATAACCAGTTGAGTGTCGCTATTTCTTGCAGTAATCCTGTACCATCTGCCAAGATAGTCTGTCTGCCCCGTTGCTGTTTCATAACATCTTATCCACTGCCCTACCATACCTGCTGTCCAGGTCGTACCGGTGCCATTAACAGTTGTAGCGCTATTTGAAAAACTGGCGGTCCCCGTATTGTAAATGGCGCTGTAACTCGGAACAACGCCCCATGTCCCCCTGTTTGCTCCTCCGCTTTCCGGCTCGCGTTCCTCGCTTCCACCCCTAACAGCACTGTGCGGATTATGGCAGTCTTCACATTGAATATGCCTGTCAGACGCAGGATTCCAGTTGGATGTCTGCCCTTCTATTGGAGCATGCCTTGTTGCTGGAACATTTTGTATTTCATGCCATGAGCCAATTTTGTAAGTTTCGTTACCAGGTGCGGATGCCCAGGCCTGGAGAACGGTCAGCCTGGTGGCGGTATTAGCGCTTATCATTCTTATCTGTCCTGCCAGTGGACCACTTGTAACGGTTACATAAGAACGCGCAAATGCGTCTTGTACCCAATTCTTTGCAGTATCGTTCAACGTAGTTGTTGTATTCCCGCCTGTTGATGTCCCCCACAATTCCGTAAATTGCCTCTGTAAACTCCTCGCGGAAGCAGTCATTGATGAGGCTCCATAGTAATCATTTCCCGCTGTTCCTCCTGTATGGCACTGATAGCAAAATGATTCCTCAAGCGGATCTGCGGGTGAAAGGATTCCAAGTGGAGCAAGTATTCTTCGTAATATTGACTGATGATTCCCAAATTTATATGTTGATGTCTGGGCGTTAAAGGAACTCTTTGGGGACATGGTATCGTTGTGACACTTGGAACAGTTCGCATAAAATGTTGATGAATCTGTGCCAAAGGTTGATGTCACCTTGTATTCATGCGAGGATCTTTTGTAATCCGCAAGATTTATTATAGGTGTCTGGGTTGTGCCATCCGGCTGAGCATACGACTTAGACTGCATATTGTAATGACATGAGCCGCATATTCCGGAAGGGCTTGCCGGCAATGATGTAAAAGAAGCGCCTGACATTGTTGCACCGGCGTATGCACTTGATAATGTAATCTGGGTTGCGGAAGAAACGCTATTTATAAGATACCATACACCATTAGAATCGTTCTTGATATACCAGCCATTCATGGATGCAGGCCATGATGTGCCATTGCCAGTAACAGTGGTTGAGCCATTGGTAAAGTTTGCAGTCGGATTGCCTGCAGCATATAATGTGTATGCTTGACCTGAGGCAGTAGATCCAAAATATGCAGTTGTTAGTGTCAAGGAGGTATCGCTTGCAACAGATGCAACCGTGTACCAGTTCCCATTTGTATCAACCCTGAACTTCCAGCCAGGCTGAACTGTATTGAGCCAGGTTGTGCCTGTTCCTGTTACACTTGTGTTATTGTTTGTTACCGCCACTGTCCCGGTCGTATAAATTGACGATGCCGCAATATACATCACATTTGTAAGCGTTGCTCCTGCATTGGCGGTCAGGGTCAATTGCGTATCGCTGTTTACTGCATTAACTGTATACCAGGGCAGATTATTCCCAGCAAGCGGTATAATCCTCCAGCCGGTACTGATATTATCCAGCCATTTAGTTCCTGTTCCAGTAACAGTGGCAGAACCACTTGTAAAACTTACTCTGCCAGATTTATAAGCCCTGTTTGATGAGATGTTATCCTGAGAAACAGCCACATACCCTCCGGTATAATTTGCTCCGGCATAAGTTGATGCAAGCGTTATCTGTGTGGCGTTATCAACCGTTGATACCTGATACCACAGATCATAATTGTCGCTCCTTATATACCAGCCAGCCATGCCTGACTGCCAGTTTGTTTCGGCGCCTGTTACTGTTGCGCTGCCGTTTGTAAATGTCGCCGTCCCCCTTGTATAACCATAATCTGTGTTCACAAATCCAACATCCGTGCTGGCGCTCGGCTGTTCTCCCATGGATGTTCTTAAATTAGTCGCACGCGTAGCCTCGGGATTCAAATCAGGACGGAATATGTCGTGGTCGGCATGGCAGACCAGACACCGCCTGTCTTCGTCAGTCGTCGCACCAGGTTGCCTGTCCGATGGATATTTCGTCCCTGACGATGCTACATTTGTAACCTCGCAATTGTTGAGATAATGGTGATAATTGTTCGTGCTGTTCATCTCTGCCCATAAATCCGAATGGCACGAGCAGCACGATGAGCCTCCGCTGCTCTCTGACGGCTTGAATGCCTTTGTGTGCGGATG
>Ga0209619_10001576_pt1 | contig 16759 bp, 16 predicted proteins | sample Rifsed16ft3_FD_184011 | JGI IMG/M metagenome (GOLD analysis project Ga0209619, IMG submission 184011) | Soil microbial communities from Rifle, Colorado, USA - sediment 16ft 3 (version 2) | ecosystem: Environmental > Terrestrial > Deep subsurface > Rock core/Sediment | place: Rifle, Colorado... | reverse complement strand
CGGCCTCGATCCAGGCGGTGCAGACGACCTACAGCGTGGCGCCTGACATGCCCGTTGACCTGACCGTCCAGGCGACGCCGCCCCCGGGCCTGCGCGTGCGGAACCAGTAGGCGATCAGTCGTCGTTCACACGAGCCGGCTCCCCCAGTAGCTTGGTGGAGCCGGCTCTTCCATGAGCAGACTTCTCTCCGGCCGGATCGGTTGCCACCTTCTGTCAACCGGCGCGCCGGCGTAACGTGACAGCGCACGTGGAGTCCATGGACCAAGAACCTCGACTGCCCGGCGTTGGGTTTACCGACCTGCTCCTCATCGGCGTGATCCTGCTGATGCTCACCGGCATCACCATCGGGATCGGCCTGTATGCGCTGCCGACGGAGCGCCTCCAGCTGGCCGAGCTCCAGCCCAGCCTGCGCGTGGCCCGGGTGCGCGATCTCCCGGTGGGCGGCAGCCGCGTGGTCAACTGGGGCCAGCGGATCATTCTCGTGGTGCGCAGCGGGGAAGAGCAGTACTTCGCCCTGGGCGCCGTCTCGCCGGTGGACGGCTGCATCCTGCAGTGGGATCCGGACGGGATGCGGGTGGTCTCGCCGTGCGGGTACGTGGTGTACGAGCCGGGCGGCAACGTGGTGGCCGGGCTCACCACTGAGCCGCTGCACCGGTACGGGGTGGTGGTGCGGGGCGGCGTGGTGTACGTGACGGGGTCGTACCTGTGACGCGGCCGCTCGCGTGGCTGCGGCAGTGGCTGGTACAGGTGTGGGCCGACCTCCGGGCCAGCACCGATACCGGCGTGCTGGCGGTAGCACGCTTTATTGGCTTGCTCTACGGGCCCATTGACGGGCAGGCGCGCATCGACGAAGCGCTGCGCAAAGCGCTCCGGTATCGGCTCCCCGGGCACGTGGGCTGGCGACACGCCTTCGGCGGCGTCACCTACCTCCTGTTCATCGTGCTGATCGTGACCGGGGTGCTGCTTTCCTTTTATTATCGGCCCTCAGCTCAAGAAGCCTACCCCAGCATCCAGTTCATCGTGTCCCAGGCGCCGTTCGGCTGGCTGGTGCGCGACCTGCACGTCTGGTCCGCCAGCCTGATCGTAGTGGCCGCGCTGGCGCACATGGGGCGGGTGTTCTTCGACGCGGCCTACAAGCCGCCGCGCGAAACCAACTGGCTGGTGGGCCTGCTGCTGCTCTTCCTGGTGCTGGCGTTTGGTTCCACGGGATACTTGCTGCCCTGGGACCAGTGGGCCTACTGGACCGTGACCGAGGTGCTCGACGCGCTGGCTGGTCTGCCGCTGATCGGGGGGCCGGTCGTGGCCGTGCTGCGGGGCGATGCCATCGTCTCGGGGGCCACCCTGAGCCGGTTCTTCGCGCTCCACGTCATCGTGCTGCCGTGGGTGGCGCTGGTCCTCCTGGGCTACCACTTCACATTGGTTCGTAAGCACGGCATTGCCCCGCCCAAGAACCCCGATGAGGCTTCGCGGCCCCCGGTGCCGTTCTTCCCGCATCACCTGCTTCGCTCGTTCAGCGTGAGCGTGGTGGCCCTGGGGCTCGCGATCAGCGTGGCGGCGTTGTTCCCGCGGCCGGTGGGGCATGCCGCCAACCCGTATGAGCCCCCGAGTGAGCTGGTCTCGACCTGGGCGCCGGTGGACGTCTCACTGGGGCTGATCCGCTACCTGGGTGCGTGGGGCTTCGCCCTGTTCACGCTCTTGGGGCTGAGCCTGGCGTTCCTGCCGTTGTTCGATCGCAGCCCCGAGCGGAGGCTGCGTCGGCGGCCGGCGGTGGCGGCTTTGGGTCTCACGTTCTTCGCCGGATTCGTGGCGTTCTGGCTGATTGGCCATCAGGTGCGGTCGGTGGCGCCAGGGCCGAGGCCGGAGCCCGAGCGCGTCGAGCCGGCCGAGCCGGGCATCACGTTGCCGCCGGCGGGGACCACGCCTATTCGCCCGGCCGAGCCGCCAACTCGGCCCCCCGGTGGGCTGCAGTGAATCGCTTTGGAAGGGATCGACGATGAGGCATGAATCTCGCCGATACTTCGCCGTGCCTCGGAGATGGGCATTCGTGGCCGCGGTGTTATTGAGCCGGGTTGGCGCCCCAACTGCCTCTGCGGCCCCTGCCGCCTCTCCAGCCTTCCAGCAGGACACGGCGACGTACGGGTGCGTGATCTGCCACGCGGACAAGCGGCGCGCCTTCCAGCTGGGGGCGCACGCCGAGCGCGGCATTCGTTGCGACAATTGCCATGGCGGAAACCCGCGCGCGTTCGAGGTGCGGACCGCTCACGTGGGCCGGTTCGTTGGTCGCCCCACCAAGATCGGCGTGGCCCAGCTCTGCGCCTCGTGTCACTCCGACCCCGACCGGATGCGGCAGTACGGCCTGCCCGCCGGGCAGCTGGCCGAGCTGCGGACCAGCCGGCATGGCCGGTTGCTGTTTGCCGGGAACACCGACGTACCTACGTGCACGGATTGCCACGACGCGCACACCATCCTCCCCCCGGAAGACGCGCGGAGCAACGTCTATCCGATCAACATTCCCGCAACCTGCGCCCGCTGCCACGAGAACCGGCCGCTGATGGCGAAGTACGGCCTGGCCACGGGGCAGCTCGCCGAGTTGCGGTCCGGGGCCCACGGGACCGCCCTGTTCGAACACCGGAACTTCGCAGCGCCGACCTGTATCGGCTGTCACGGCTCGCACGCGGCGCTGCCGCCGCGGGTCGCGGAGATCGTGCATGTGTGCGATCGGTGCCACGCCGAGCTGGGCCGGGCGCTGTATGGTGGCCCCCACGGCCGGCCGGCCCTGTCCGGGCGACTGCCCGGATGTCTGGGGTGCCACACCAACCACGCGACCGAGCGGGTGCCGCCGGATCGAATCGCGGCGACCTGCACCCGCTGCCACCAGCCGGAGAGTCCGGCCGCCCAACGCGGCGTGGAGATCCAGCAGCGCGTGGTGCAGGCGGCGGAAGACCTCCGGGCGGCGGGAACGGCCATCGAGGAGCTGGTCCGGGCTGGCCGGCCGGTGACCGACGAACGGTTCCGCTACCAGACGGCGCTCACGTCCTTTCAGCAGATCGCCGAAGTGCAGCACAGCCTCGACCTGGAGGTGCTGGACGACCTCGCGCTCAGGGTCGGCTCTATCTCCCGCACCATCCGCTCCACGGAGGAAACCGCCGCCGAACAGCGCTGGGAGCACCAGCTGATCCTGATCCCGGTGTGGTTTCTGGTGCTGTCGGCCGTGGTCCTGGTGCGATTCAAGCTGAGCGAGCTGAGGCGCCAAGGAGAGTGAGGGGGGATGGCCGCCGCCCGGTTTCGTGAGCGCTACGCGCGCGCCCTGAAAATCGCCATTCAACTGGGGATCGTGGCCACGATTCTCCTCGCGCTCGGCACGGCGGGCTTCATCGAGTACAGCGCCCAGCCCGGCTTCTGCGACAACTGCCACAACATGGTGCCGTACTACCAGTCCTGGGCCACGTCGTCGCACAACCAGGTGCCCTGCATCAAGTGCCACTACGCTCCCGGGATCAAGGCCGAGGCGATGGGGAAGCTCCAGGCAGCCAATCAGGTGGTGAAGTACGTCACCGGCAGGTACGGCACCAAGCCGTGGGCGGAAATCGAGGACGCGGCCTGCACCCGCGCCGGGTGCCACGTCATTCGCGCCCTCGAAGGCCAGACGCTGTTCCAGGGCGTTCAGTTCGACCATACGCAGCACCTGGGGGAACTACGTCGCGGGAAGCAGCTGCGGTGCACCAGCTGTCATTCCCAGATCGTGCAGGGCCAGCACGTCAGGGTGACGGAATCCACCTGTTTCTTGTGCCACTTCAAAGACCGGCCGCTGGGCCAGCCGCTGGCCGGATGCGTCGGCTGCCATCCCTCGCCGCAGCGGGTCGTCTCACCGGCCGGATTCGAGGTGGATCACGCGCAGTACGTCAAAGACCTGGTCTCCTGCGTGACCTGCCACGGGCAGGTGACCAGTGGGACCGGCTCGGTGGACCAGCAGCGCTGCTACGCGTGCCATAACGAGCCTGAGCGCCTGGCGGAGTTCACCAACACCACGCTGGTGCACCGGGTGCACATCGCCGAGCACAACGTGGAGTGCCTCCAGTGTCACACCGCCATCGAGCACCGCGTGGTGGCCTTGTCTCCCACGTTCCAGCTCGATTGCGCCGCATGCCACCAGCGGGTGCACGACGCGCAGCAGCGCCTGTATGCCGGTCTGGGCGGGCATGCCGTGCCGGAGCGTCCGTCCTCGATGTTCCTTGCCAACGTTGCCTGCCAGGCCTGCCACGAGCTGCCGGGCACCGTCCACGGGCACGAGCAGGTGCGACTGGCGGGCGAGGCGTCGTGCATGTCCTGTCACGGCACCAGCTACGCCAACATCCTCCCGGCGTGGCGGGAGGACATGAGCCGCAAGGTTGGTCTGGTGGCTTCGGTGGTGGAGGGCGCGCGCGCCACGCTGGCCGCGGTCCCGCCGGGCCCGCGGGCCCGGGCGGACAGCCTGCTGCGCCTCGCCGTGGAGAACGTCGAGCTGGTGCGCATCGGCCGCGGCGCGCATAACGTGGCGTTCGCGGATGACCTGCTGCGGGCGGCGGTGGACCTGGTCCGGCGCGCGGTCCGAGCTGGGTCATTGCCCTACGAGGTGCCGGCGCTGAGCCTGGGGCCGCCGGTGAGCGAAACGGTCTGCTTACAGTGCCACCTGGACATGGAGCGGAAGGCGGTGCCGTTCCAGGGGTCCACCTTCCCGCACGAGCGCCACGTGGTGCGAGTCGGTCTGGCGTGCACCACCTGCCACACGGCCATGGCGGATCACGGCAAGACCAAGGTCACGGCTGCCCATTGCAGCTCGTGCCATCACCGGGGAGCGGAGCCCGCGAGCTGTGCCCGGTGCCATGAAGGTGCCGAGGGGGCCCCGGAGCAGCCCGTCGCGTTCTCGGTGGGCGACTTCCCGCACCGGCCGCATCGGGAAGCCGGCCTCGAGTGCGCCATGTGTCACACCGCGCCAGCGATGAGCGTGGAGGCCGCCACCTGCCAGGCGTGCCATGAGATGCACCACCAGCCCGCGGCGAGTTGCATGGCTTGCCACAAAGGCGGCGTCAAGGAACAACATGACCGGGCCTTCGCTCACACCGCCTGCCAGCAGTGTCACGGGGACAAGGTCGCCGGTATCACGGCTGTGAGTCGCGAGGTGTGCACGGTGTGTCATGTGGACCGGGTGGACCACAACGCGCCGGTCTCGTGCGATCAGTGCCACGACGTGAAGCCGTGGGGTGGCTAGCGCGGCAAGGGGTAGGATACCGGGCTAATGTCGCGCGGTCATTCAGGAATTGGCCACGGTTCGACGAATGGGAACGGCCTGACGCGGGCGATCCGGTCGAAGTCGGCCCGGTTGTCCGTGACCAGCACCAGGCCCGCTTCTCGGCATGAGAGCGCCAGCAGCAGGTCGTTGCCGAACGCCTTGGACACGCGCGGCAACTCCAACCCCTCCCGCAGCGCCAGGTCGGCCAAGATATCGCCCGAGTCCTGCCACGCGCGTGCGGAGGGAGTGACGAGGCGCCCACGCCGGACGTACGGCTCCAGCACATGGCGCTCCAAGGCCCGGCGGTCCACAACCGAACGGGCACCCGCCCGAAGTTCCTGAACCACGACGACGCTCAGATACTCGAACGGGGCGAAGGCCTGGTGAAACCGCTGGAGTGCCGCGTTTGCGGCGGGGTCACGAAATGCCTGGATAAACAGGTTGGTATCGAGGACGTACTTCCGCTCGGCGGTTGGACTCACCGGCGAGAGCTATCGGGCGACGCCAGCTCGACGCCCAGCATGGCTCGGGTTCCTTCGACGAGCTCCCGCCGAAACACGACCATGTCGAGGGCCGTTTCGATTGTCGCGGTCGCCGTGTCCGTTCCGAGAATGCGCTGGGCCGCCGCCACCTTTGCCGGGGAGAGGCGATACGTCTTGGGAACCTTGCGTTCGCCACCTCGAGGTTTTCGGGTCGCTCCCATCAGACGGTCCTGTATGTACAGACACTAAGATATGTACGCACAACGCAGGCTGCAACGGAGCCACGGCGGTGAGCCACTCGTTGCTTCGTTGTCGCGTCTTTCACCGCTCTGCCGTCGAGTTTCGCCACGACGTCTGTAGGGAATCACCACAGATCCCAAACTGCCTGAGCCGCAACGCATTGCGCTGAGGAGCCCGCTCCACCGCGAAAATCCGCCGTTGAGAAACCCAACACAGCCGTTTCGCTCCGCGGCCAGCACCGGAATCCGGGGGAGCGTCCTACCACCATTCAGCACAAGCGTTTATCACCGCGGCGTGCGCACCGGTACCGCGTGGCATCCTGCTTGCCTTTGATGACGGCGGACCGGCCGTACGTGGGCTCGCGGGTGGGGCTCGACCGAGTCATCGCAACGGAGCTCGAAACGTCGCCGGACAGCTTGGGTTTGGGGGGTCACATGGTCGCGCTTCTGGTAGTGCTCACGATTCTCGCCCTGCTCGCGGCCGACTATTTCCTCCTGCGGCGAGGGCGGTATGCAGAGGAGGCGGAGGGCATCCCCCTCCCGGGGCTTGAGCCCCTGTCGGCGGCCATCGCGCAACTGCCGGCAGGGGTGTTCCTGCAGCCGACCTTTACGTGGAGCCGCATCCGGTCCGACGGCGACTTGCTGGTGGGCGTGCATCCCCTGCTGTTCGGGCTGGTGGGCGCCCCGTACGGGATCGAGCTGTTGCCCAACGGCGAACACGTGGGCAAGGGCGCGCCTCTGGCCCGGATCAGGAAGAGCGGCCGCAGTCTGACGGTGCGTTCTCCGGTGGAGGGCCGGATCGCCGAGGTGAACCGAGCGGTTACCGGCGAAACCGACTGGAAGGGCCTCAACGGCGGCACCGGTAGCTGGCTGTACCGGATCATCCCCGTGGAAGTGGGGAGCGACGTGTCCACCTGGATGATGGCCGAGCAGGCGGCGGACTGGACCCGGCGGCAGTACCAGCGGTTGCGGGAGCACCTGTCCACGCTGGCGGTAGGCCCGGACCTGGCCCGGACCATGGCCGACGGGGGCGAGGTGCCCGCCGGTATCCTGGCAGCGCTCGACGATGCGGCGTGGACCAGGTTCGAGGCCACGTTCCTCGGCAACTGAGCCGCGGCGCCACATCAACACGAGGTATCGGTATGGATCGCCGAGATCTTCTGAAGACGATGGGCGCGGCAGCCGGCGCCGCCCTGGTGAGCGGCGGCCTCAAGGCCGAACAGGGGGAGGCGGCGACCGCCCAATCCCTCGGTACCGCCGAACCGGTCGCTATTCTGGTGGACACGACCAAGTGCATCGGTTGCCGGACGTGTGAATGGGCTTGCGCCGAGGCGCACCGGGAGGCCGGCGTGGAGTTCCCCGAGGACGCGGATTTCAGCGTGGTGCGGACCACCTCGGACAAGCAATGGACCGTGGTGAACCGCTACGAGACCGAGAAGGGGATCGTCTACGCGAAGAAGCAATGCATGCACTGCCTCCAGCCGGCGTGCGCCACGGCATGTCTCACCCGCGCCATGCGGAAGACGCCGGAAGGCCCCGTTACCTGGACCGAGGACCGGTGCATGGGGTGCCGGTTCTGCATGGTCTCGTGTCCGTTCGACATGCCGAAGTTCGAATACCATAGCGCCGTGCCGCGCATCCAGAAGTGCGTGATGTGCTCGGAGCGACTGGCGGAAGGCAAGCAGCCGGCCTGCGTGGAGAACTGCCCCGCCGGCGCGCTGACCTTCGGTCCACGCTCGGCGCTGCTGGAGCAGGCCCGGCAGCGGATCTACGCGGAGCCCGACACCTACGTCCACCAGGTGTACGGTGAGGATGAAGTGGGCGGAACCGGATGGCTGTATCTCGCGTCGGTCCCGTTCCAGCAGCTGGGATTCCGGACCGATCTCGGCACCACGCCGTTTCCCACGTACACGCGCGAGTTCCTTTACGCCGTCCCGGTGGTGCTCACGGTGGTGCCACCGCTCCTGCTGGCCCTGAGCCGGGCATCGCGGGCGCGCGCGGCCGCGCAAGCGGAAGAGCATGAGGAGGAGGGGAACCCATGACGGCCGTCAGTCAGTCGCGCCGCGCGCTGGTCGGGGCGGAGCTCCGCCGATTTGGCAAGTTCATGCTGCACGAACTCAAGCCGAAGGGCAGGGTGCTCACGCCATTCAACGTGATCTCCGGCGCGATCATGCTGGTGGCGGCCGTGCTGCTGGCGATCCGGTTCGCCCGGGGACTCGGCGCGATCACCAACCTGTCCCAGGACTACCCCTGGGGCTTCTGGATCGGCTTCGACGTGATCACCGGCGTGGCGTTCGCCGGTGGCGCGTACGTGCTCACGTTCATGGTGTACATCCTCGGCCAAGAGAAGTACCACCCCATCGTGCGGGTGACCGTGCTCAACGGTTTCCTGGCGTACGTCTTCTATGCCGGCGCGTTGTTGCTGGACCTGGGACGTCCGTGGCGGGTGATCAACCCGATTATCGGCAATTCCTTCGGCGTGAGCTCGGTGCTGTTCCTGGTCGCGTGGCACTTCATGCTCTATATGATGGCCGAGTTCGTCGAGTTCTCGCCGGCGGTGGCGGAATGGTTGGGATGGCGTCGCGTGCGCCGGTTTCTGGCAGGGCTCACCCTGGGGGCGGTGATCTTCGGGATCACGCTGTCGCTGCTGCACCAGTCGGGACTGGGCGCGCTCTACCTCATGGCACGCGACAAGGTGCATCCGCTCTGGTACTCTGAGTTCATCCCGATCCTCTTCCTGGTATCGAGCATCTTCGCGGGGCTGTCCATGGTGATCTTCGAGGGGACAATCACGCACAAGGTGTTCCGGCATCGGGTGGGGGCGGCCCTGCACGCGTCCCACGACGACATTGTTGTGGGACTGGCCCGGATCGCTGCGGGGGCCATGTTCGTGTACCTCTTCCTTCAGCTCCTGGTCTTTGTGCACGGCCAACGCTGGGTGTATCTCGGCACGGGTCTTGGGGCTTGGTACCTGCTGGAGATGGTAGGGCTGGTGGCGCTGCCGGCGGCCCTGTTCATCCAGGGGTACCGGGGTCGGGACTTGCGAGTGATCCGCACCGCGGCGGTCTTGACGTTGCTGGGCATCGTGCTCAACCGACTCAACGTGTCGGTCATCGGGTTCAAGTGGTATGCGCCGGTGCGGTATGTCCCCAGTTGGATGGAGATCGAGGTGACGCTGGCGGTGATCGCCGCGGAGCTCTGGGTGTTCCGCTGGGTCGTCAACCGGATGCCGGTGCTGGGCACCGCGGTGGGGCTGGTTCGCGATGCGCCCGCCCGCGAGGCTCGGGCCGGCGTCCTGGCTGCCTGAACGGAGTGACGACAATGCAAGGCGTTGGCACGGTAGACCTGTTCGCCACCAAGGGCGCCGAGTACCTGCTCGTCATCGGCTACCTGGTGCTGCTCGCCGCGTTCTGGCGGTTCCTGTGGAGCCCGGGCGCCGGGCGGGCCGCCGCCGCTGAGGCGCGACCCCCGATCCCGCTCGGGCGTTGGTTCGACCTCCCCGAGGGACTGTACTTCCATCAGGGGCATGCCTGGGTGCTGCCCGAGAGGGAAGACGTGATGCGGGTCGGCATGGACGACTTCGCGCAGAAGCTGTTGGGCCGGGCCTCCGGCTTTGTCCTCCCGGAGGTGGGTACTCGGCTGGCACCAGGCGAGCGGGGCTGGCAGGTCCAGTTGGACGGGCACGCCATCCCTATGCTGTCTCCGGTAGGCGGCGAGGTCGTTGCGGTCAATGCGGACCTGCTGGCATCTCCGGATCTGGTGAACGCGGATCCCTACGACCGGGGCTGGCTCATGAAAGTCAGGGTTCCGAATCCTACGGCCGCTTCGCGCAACCTGTTGTCCGGAAAGCTGGCGCGTGCCTGGATGGACGGCATTGCGGAGCGGCTCCGGGAGATGCGGGTGGGTGAGCTGGGGATCGTGCTGCCGGACGGTGGGTTCCCCGTGAGCGGCTTCGCCCGGGCGATGTCGCCGGAGCGGTGGGACCAGGTGGCGCGGGAGTTGTTGTTGAGCGAGTAAGGGGCGCGGGAGCCTCCGGGCCGCGCCCGGGGGTGGTCATGACGCAGGCAACGAGAGGATGGCCAGAGGAGCCGCCGTGCATTTGGGCGTTGGCCGGAGTGCTGAGCCATCGGCCCTGCGACCGGCACTACGAGTGCGAAGGCTGTCCGCTCTTCCACGCGCTGAGTGACGGCCCGGCGGGGGCGGAGGCGTCGGAGCTCGAGGTGCCCGGTCCCACGGCCGCGCCATCTGCGCTGGAGCATCAGGTGAATGCGTACCTGGCACGCCTCGTGGCCGGCTGCACGTTGCACCTGGATCGGGCGTACAGTACCGGCCATTGGTGGGTGGACTCGAGCCAGGCGCCCCAGGTGACGCTGGGCATCGAGGGCCACGTCCTCCGCGTGCTGCAGCCGGTGGACGACATCGTGACCCCGCGCGATGGGGTGTGGTTGCGCCGACCCGACCCGTGCGGGTGGATCCTGCACGGGCGGGTCTCCGTCCCGCTGCACGCTCCCCTCTCGGGTGAAGTCGAGCAAGTGAACCCGCACTATCTGGCCGCCGTGAAGTCGCCGGGCACGTTCGGTGATGGCGATGAATGGCTTCTGCGTCTTACCCCGCACGAGGATCCGGAGATGGTGCCGGGCCTCTACCGCGGCGCCGAGGCGCTGGCCTGGCACTCGAAGAACATCCAACTGCTCAAGGGCTCGCTCCGCGAGGCGCTGGAGCAGCAGGCGGCGAGCGCGGTGGGCGTCACCCTGGCGGACGGAGGTGAGCCGACCCTGAATCTCGAGGCCGTGCTGGGGCGCGCGCGATTCGAGGCCGTGGTGGACCGGATGTTCCGCATCCACCCTTCATAGTTTCCCAGGCACATCTTTAACCGTGCCCGTCGAATAATACGACATGCGCGATCGGGCCCGGCCGAGGCTTTCGGTCATCACGTCGTCACTCAGCTTCAAGCTGTTCTTCGTCCTGTTCTTATCCATTCTCCTGCTCTTCACGGTGTACGCCGGGGTGCGAACCCGCTTCCAGGAGCGTCAGCTGGAGCAACAGGTCAAAGCGGAAGCCTATCGCGCCAGCGACTTCATCAAACAGAGCCTCTTGACCGCCATGCTGGGCAATGAGCGCGAGCGGATTTATGCGCACATTAGGCTGCTGGGCGCCGAGCCCGGCGTCGAGGTGGTCCGCATTTACAACAAGAAAGGCGAGATCAAGTTCTCCAGCCAAGAGCGCGAAATCGGCGCGTCGGTGGACCTTCAGGCGGAGGCCTGCTACGCCTGCCATGCGTTCCATCGGCCGCTGCAGAGCCTGCCCACGGCGGAGCGGGCCCGCATCTATCGCAAAGAGCTGGATGGGCAGCAGTACCGCGTCTTGGGACTGATCAACCCCATCCAGAATGCACCGGGCTGCTCCAATGGCGGGTGCCACGCCCACACTGCCGACCAGTCGGTGTTGGGCGTGCTCGACGTGCAGATGTCCATGGCGACGCTCGACTCGGCCCTGGCCGCCTCGGAGCGACACGGCTTCGCGCTGGCCACGCTGGTGATTCTGGCGGCCGCGCTTCTCATGGCGGCCATCGTGTTCTACGCAGTCTACCTTCCCGTGAAGCAGCTGCGGCGCGGCACCGAAGCGCTGGGCCGCGGAAATTTGGACGTGGAGATCGACCTACGGCGCTCTGATGAGATGGGGATGCTGGCTCGTTCCTTCAACGAGATGGCGCGGAGCCTGAAGCGGGCGGACGGGGAGCTCCGGACCTGGTCCCATTCGCTGGAGACCCGGGTCCAGGAGAAGACCGCCGAGCTGGAGCGGATCCACCAGCAGATCATACAGGTGGAAAAGACCGCCTCCTTGGGGAGAATGGCCGCCACCGTGGCACACGAGCTCAACAACCCGCTGTCCGGCATCATCACCTACGCCAAGCTGGTCGCCCGGAGGCTGCGGGGAGCGATGCCCGAGAGGCCGGAGCGGGCGGCGATGCTGGAGGACCTGGAGCTGATCCGCGCCGAGTCCATGCGGTGTGGCAAGATCGTGCGCGACCTGCTCACCTACGCCCGGGAGAGCATGCCGGAATTCCAGCCGGTGCATCTGCACGACGTGATCCAGCGGGCCCTGAAGCTGGTGGAGCACCACACCGAGATCGCCCACGTCGAGACCGAGCCCGACTTGCGGCTGGCGGACGACACCGTGGTCTGTGACCGGGAGCAGGTTGTGCAAGCGTTGATCGCGCTCATGATCAATGCCGTAGAAGCGATGCCGACGGGCGGCCGCCTGACGCTCAAGACGTGGGAGGGCGCGCCCGGGCGGGTCTGCCTCGCCGTGAGCGATACCGGCGTCGGCATCTCGGAGGAGGTCCGGGAGCGGATCTTCGATCCCTTCTTCAGCACCAAGAGCGACGCCAAAGGGGTGGGGTTGGGGCTGGCCGTGGTCTACGGCATCGTGCAGCGGCACGAAGGCCGGATTTCCGTCGCGTCCACCCCGGGCGCTGGCACCACGTTCACCATTGACATCCCGCGGGGCCCCTCCGCCGCGGTCAGGGAGGGCGCGCCGGCGAGGCTCGCGGGCGCGCCGGCGACATGAACCAGCGCAAGATTCTCATCGTAGACGACGAGCTGTCGGTCCGGAAATCGCTGGAAGAGTGGTTCCGGGAGGACGGCTTCCAGGTGGAGACGGCCGAGGACGGCGAAGCCGCGCTCAAGAAGCTGCCCGCCGGTCCCTTCGACATCATGATCATCGACCTCAAGATGCCGGGCATGGACGGCATGACTTTGCAAAAGCGGATCCGCGAGGTGGACCGGGACGCCACGATCATCATCCTCACCGCCTACGCCTCGGTGGAAACCGCGGTCGAAGCGTTGAAGCAGGGTGCCTTCGACTACCTCACCAAGCCGGTGGACCCGGACGACCTGTCCCACGTGGTCCGGAACGCCTTGCGCCAGAAGGAGCTCACCGAAGAGAACCTGCGGTTGAAGGAGAAGGTCTCCGACCTGAGCCTGCCCACGCCCATTGTCGGCGAAAGCCCCAAGATGCAGCACGTGCTGGACCTGGTGCGCACGGTGGCCGAGACGGATTCGACCGTGGTCATCCGAGGCGAGAGCGGCACCGGCAAGGAACTGATCGCCCGGGCGATCCACGCCCAGAGCCGGCGTCGGTACTTCCCCATCGTGGCGGTGAACTGCGGCTCGATTCCGGAGACCTTGCTGGAAAGCGAGCTCTTCGGCCACGAGAAAGGCGCGTTCACCGGCGCACAGTACCGGCGCAAGGGGAAGATCGAGCTGGCCCACGGCGGCACCTTGTTCCTGGACGAAATCGGGGACATCAGCCCCAAGATGCAGATTGACCTGCTGCGGGTCATCGAGACCAAGCGGTTCACCCGGTTGGGCGGCGACCAGGAGGTGACGTCCGACTTCCGGCTGGTCTGCGCCACCAACAAAGACCTCGAGAAGCTGGTGGAGGAGAAGGCGTTCCGCGAAGACCTGTATTACCGGATCAACGTCTTCACCATCCAGCTGCCGCCGCTCCGGGAGCGGACCGGGGACATCCTCCCGCTGGCGCGGCACTTCGTGCAGAAGTACGCCCGGGCCATGGCCAAGCCCCCCATGGAGTTCTCGCCCGAAGCCGAGGCGATGTTGCTAGCCTACCGGTGGCCTGGGAATGTCCGGGAGCTGGAAAACGCCGTGGAGCGGGCCATGGTGATCGGAAAGGGACCCGCCATCCAACGGGCAGACCTGCCGCTCGCCTTGGACGGGGAGGTTGCGGATCCGAAGGATCTGTCCCTGGAGGCTCTGGAGAAGGAGCACATCGAGCGGGTGCTGGCGCAGCACGACGGCAATGTCACCCAGTCCGCCCAGGTGCTCGGCATCGATCGCGCGACGCTCTACCATAAGATCAAGCGGTATGGCCTCAGGCGGTAGCCGTGGCCCCGCCGGTGTTTGTCGCCTTCCTGAACGGCTACACCCCGCCGTGGGCCGGTCAGGCGATCCAACGCCTGGCCGCGATCCTGCCTTGCCCGATCCGGCGGATTGACCTCCGCTTCGACCTGCGTCCGTATTACGCCCCCGAACGCCGCCAGCACCACGCCACTCTCCTGCTGGCCACGTTGCTGCGCCATCTCCCGGAGCCCACCGGCAAGATCGTCGGCGTTACCGCCGAGGATCTGTTCATCCCGGTGCTGACGTTCGTGTTCGGCCAGTCCCAGTTGGACGGGCCGGCCGCCATCGTGTCCACTTACCGGTTGCACAACGAGTTTTACGGGCTGCCGGCCGACGAGGAACTGCTCCGCGCGCGCACCGTCAAAGAGATGGTGCACGAGCTGGGGCACGCTTTCGGGCTGGTGCACTGCCGCGACCAGGTGTGCGTGATGCGCGCTTCGACCTACGTGGAAGAAGTGGACCTGAAAGACTCGAGCTTCTGCGCGGCGTGCAGTGCGGCGCTCAGATCTCCCCGTTCTCGCCCGGCGGCTGGATCCGCTGGCGCTTGAGCCAGCTCCGGTACTCCCGCGGGTGGTGCTCCTTCAAGTCCCGCAGCGTGACCTTCCCGTTGATCCACACCTTGCTCAGGGGGAAGACTCCCGGCTTGAGATGCACGTTGTACAGGTGCCAGAGGATGATCGAGAGGAAGGCGAGCAGCGCCTCGTAGCCGTGGATCAACAGGACCAGGTCATAGCCCCACTTGGGGATGACGCGCAACGTGGCCTCGAAGAACCACATCATGAAGCCGGTGGCCACCATGATCGCGGATCCCCACACCACGGCGAAGTACTCGATCTTCTCGAACGGATTGAATTTCCCGAACGGCGGAGGCTGGCTCACCTTCCCCAGCTGGTACTTCACGTAGTGCACGAAGTCCGTCACGTCTCGAATCCGCGGAGCCATCCGGCCGAAATCCCGCCGGCCCTCCTCGCTGAACAGCACGTACAGCACGTGAAAGGCCGCGAGCAGGGCGAGCGTCACGCCCGCGAAGCGGTGCAGGAAGGTTCGAACCGGGAACATGCCGCCGAAGACGCGGATCAGCGGCGTCTCCGGGAACAGGAGAGGAACCCCGGTCACGATCAGCACCGTGAAGCTCACCATCAACACGATGTGCTGCACCCGCTCGGCCAGCGTCAGCCGGATGACCACCGTGCGGTCAAGGTCGCCCGCATACGGCTCCCACTCGGGGGTGGGCGTCCCCGGAAGGCCGCTCTCAGGCATGGCCTCGCCCTCGCCGGCGGGCGTCTACCACCCGGTGCCGATACTGATCCAGCGCGATCATGCTCGCCGCAAACAGGATGATCCCCGCGATGAGCAGGTAGTAGAACCACTGCACGCCGAAGGCGAACAGGTTGATGTCCTCCCGCACCGATGCCACGTGGATCTTTCCTTCGGTCACCCGCGCCCCAATGCCCGGGTGACACCGCCCGCAGGTCGTGACCAGGTTGGCGGGGGCGATCGACGACGTGGAATCGGAGGGGGGCCGGATGTCGTGGGCCCCATGGCAGCTCTCGCAGTTGGCGGCGGTGAGCTGGCCCGACACCAGCGCGATCCCGTGGAACGAGCCCAAGTACGTCTGCCGCCGCGCAGACGGCAGCCCGTACCGGGCATTGAGATCCTCCCGTTCGTGACATGCCAGGCAGGTCCCCGGAATGTGGCTGGGGTAGACGCTCGACCCGGGGCTGGTGATCGGCTGGACGGCGTGCTCGGTGTGGCAGTCCACGCACATCGGGACGTCGGCGTTCCCCTGGGCGAACCTCTGGCCGTGGATGCCCCGGTTGTAGGCCGTGACGATCCCTTCGTGGCACCTTCCGCAGGTCTCGGTCACGTGCGAGCGGTTCATGGGCGATGCCGGGCTGGCGACGATCTGGATCTCGTGCGCGCCGGTTCCCGGTTGGCCGTGACAGTCCGTGCAAACAGGGGCCACCGACAGGCCCTTCTGGATGAGCGCCCGGCCGTGCACGCTCTCGAGGTACGTCGGCACCGCCGCCACGTCGCCCTGTCCGAATCGTGCCATCTTCTCCCGATCGCTGTGGCAATTGGCGCAGGCCCGGAATTGCGTCAGTCGATACACCGTGGACTGGGGATCGGCGTGACGACGGATGTCGTGGCTGCCGTGGCAGTCGGCACAGGTGGCGGGAATGGTCCCGGCGGTCGGGTGCACCCGGCCGTGCACGCTGGCTTTCAACTCGTCGTTGGCCGCGCTGTGGCAGCCGCCGCAGTCCACCGGGGTCACCCGCGCGTGCGGATAGTCGGAGATGCTCGGGTGACACATGGTGCAGGTGAAGCCCATCTGGCCGTGGATCGAGCTCGTGAAGACGGCGGGGTCCACGTACAGCCGCGCCCCCGCGGCCGAGTCGCTGGCCAGCGAAGCAGCCATGGCGCGATCCCCATGGCAGCCTGCGCAGACCTCCTCCTGCGCCCGCGCCCTGGACGACGCCACCAGCGCGGCGCAGACGGCCGCCAGGGGCCAGATCGACGAACGGTGACCGGATCGTATCACGGTGCGGAGTGTTCCCCCGCAGCAATCAACCAAGGTGGCCCTCGGCGTTGGTTCTAGAGTTCATGAAGAATCGTTCAAGCCCGGGCGCCGGGCCAGGCTGGCGCCATCGAGCTTCGTGAACAAACCTTCATAATCGTTTGAGTCCCCGGTAGCTAGGGCCGGGCGATGGTACCATGCCGCCAAAACGGTCCATCCTCGGCATGCGGTGGAGGTTAGCGGAGCACGGTGGGGAGAACGCGACGTGCATTTCGAGACGTGCGGTCTGAGCCCGGCGCGTGGAGCGGGGCGTGGCGAGTGGCGGGGGG
>Ga0209619_10001574_pt1 | contig 16765 bp, 13 predicted proteins | sample Rifsed16ft3_FD_184011 | JGI IMG/M metagenome (GOLD analysis project Ga0209619, IMG submission 184011) | Soil microbial communities from Rifle, Colorado, USA - sediment 16ft 3 (version 2) | ecosystem: Environmental > Terrestrial > Deep subsurface > Rock core/Sediment | place: Rifle, Colorado... | reverse complement strand
CCTCTCGCTGGCGCCGGCGGCCTTCTTCGCCCTCACCTGGCGCGAGCGCCTGGACCGCTTTGCCCGCGAGACCCGCGCCTTCCTCCGGTTCGTGGTGGACCGGAACCTCCCCCGGCGCCTCTTGGCTCGGCGGCGCGCGCTCGTCGACGAGTTGACTGCGCTCGCCCGATCCGTGCCCGAATCGGTCTTGTCGGGTGAATCCCCTCACCCTGCCTCTCCCGCCAGGGGAGAGGAGAAGAGGTGAGATGCGCGACTACTTGTCGAGCCAGACCTTTCGGAGGGGGGCGAGGAACTCGGGGGCGGAGGAGAGCGGCGAGCGCTCGAGCCCTTTCACGTATGGCTTGATCAGGGCCCGGCTCGTGTAGTGGTAGAGGGAGATCCATACCGCGTCGTCCAGCACGACCTGCTCGGCCTCCTGGTAGCGCCTGAAGCGGGCGGGGCCGGGGGCCATCCCGTCGGCGTCGTCGAGCAGACGGTCGAGCGCCGGATTCCGGTAGCGGGACGTGTTGCCGGCCGCCCCGACGTTCCGCGAGTGGAAGAGCACCGTGAGGAAGTTCTCCGGATCGGGATAGTCGGCGATCCACCCCTGACGGAAGAACGGCGCCCGGCCCTCGTCCACGAGCTTGATGTGGGCGGCCCAGTCCAGGCGGCGCAGCTCCAGGGTCAGGCCGATCTCCTTCAGCTGGGACTGTAGCAGCTCGGCGATCCGCTGGTTCAAGTCCCCCGTGTTGTAGTTGAACGTGAGGGGGCCCAGTCCCTTGCCTCCGGGGAAACCGGCCTCGGCGAGAAGCCGCCGCGCCTCGGCGCGATCCGTGCGCAGGGCCGCGACCGCCCGGTTGAACCCCGGCATCGCGGGCGGGAGGATTCCCTTCCGCTCGTCCACGCAGCCTTCGAGGAGGCCGCTGACAATCGCCTGAGGCTCTATGGCGTGCGCCACGGCCTGCCGCACCCGCCGGTCGCCGAACGGGGGGCGCTCGACGTTGAAGCGCACCGCGTGAGTCCCCAGGATGGACCAGATCGCCACCTCCTGCTTGAGGCCCGGGTCGCGCTGAACGGCCCGGCAGTGCCCCGTGGGGATATCGCTCCACTCCAGCTGCCCGGCCTTGTACTCGTTGAAGCGCGTGATTTCGGCGGGGATGATCCGGAAGACGACCCGACCCAGGTAGGGCGCTCCCCTGAAGTGGCCCAGGAACGCCTCCAGCACCACTTGGTCGTCCCGCCGCCAGGAGACGAAACGGAAGGCGCCGGTGCCCACCGGGTGGCTGGCGAACTCGGCGCCGCGGCGCTGCGCTTCCTCCCGCGGCACGATGGAGGCGGCGTCATAGGCGATGAGCGAGAGAAAGGGCGCGAAGGGGCGGTCCAGAGTGATCTCCACGGTGAGATCGTCCAGGGCGCGAATGCCGCCGATCTCGGAGGCCTGGCCGTTGAGGAACGCCTTCGCCCCCACGATCTTCTCGAATACCCACGGGCGCTTCCCCTTCGCGGCCCGCTCGAAGGAGAACTTGACGTCGGCCGACTTCAGCTCGCGACCGTGGTGGAACCTGACACCCCTGCGCAGCGCGAAAGTGTACACCCGCTGATCCTTCGAGATACTCCAGCGCTCCGCCAGCGCCGGCACGGGCTTGAGCGTGGCGTCCAGCTCCACCAGGGTGTCGAAGATCTGGCGGATGACGGCCGACGAGGTGGTGTCGGTGGCCTGGGCCGGATCCAGCGTGGGCGGATCGCTGTTGAAGGCGGCGCGCAGCGTCCCCCCCTTCTTCGGGCCCTGAGCCGCCGCCGGCAGCGCGACCAGCAGGGCGAGGGCGAGCAGGACCGCGATCCGCCGGGCGCTCACCGGGGAAGCCCCCGCGCGTCCGCCTCGAAGCCGACGCGGTCGAGGCGATGAAAGCCGCTCGGGTGAAGCCGAAGGTTCCGCACCTCGGGCCGCACTACCGCCCAGTGGAGGCGCACGTAGAGCGGGATCCACGGCAGATCGTCGGCCAGGATCGCCTGGGCGCGCTGGTAGAGGCGGAGGCGCTCCGGCCTGAAGGCGAGCTGGCTCCCCCGGATCAGGAGATCGTCCAGGCGGGCATTGCGGTAGAAGGAGAAGTTCAGAGCGGCCGGCCCCTTCGTGGCACCCTCACTGGTAGACAGGGGATAGAGGAACAGGTGCGGGTCCCCGCCCATGACCTGGGCCTCCGTCAGCAGCATCTCGTGATCGCCGGCCTGGGAGATCTGGGCGGCCAGCTGAGGGTTCTCCGTCCTGACCTGGAGGGAGATCCCCGCCGCCGAGAGCGAGATGCGGAGCGCCTCCGCCAGGCGCGCCTGATCGACGGCCCCCGGAGCGTCGCTCACCAGCAGGGTGGCGCTAAGATCCGCGGGCACCCTGGCCTCGGCGAGGAGGCGCTGGGCGCCGCTGGGGTCGGCGGTCATGATCGGCGAGCCCTCCCGACGCCCCCAGACTCCCGGGGGCAGGAACGACTGGAGCGGCACCGCCACGCGCTCCACGGCCGCCGCGATCAGCGCGGGATCGATCCCCGCGGCCACGGCCTGGCGCACCTTCTTTCGCGAGAACGGCTCCCTCTCCGTCTGGAGCGCCAGCAATCCCACTTTCCACCCGGGAATCGAGAGGGCCCCCTCCAGCTTGCGGGGAGCCGTCGGCGGGATCCAGACGTCGAGCCGGCGGCTCTCGAGATCGGCCTCGGCCTGCTCCTCCGCCGCCTCCAGGAAGACGATGCGATCCAGGCGCGGCGGTCCCCCCCAGTACGCGGGATTGGCATCGAGGACGACCCGCGTGGGCGTGACCTCGGCGATGCGAAGGGGGCCGGTGCCGAGCCACCGGGTGGTCCCCGCGTCGCCCGGGACCACGTTGACCACCGAGAAGGCCGGATGGGCCAGCACGGTGAGGAGCGGCGCATACGGGAGCACGAGGGAAATCTGGAGGGTCTTCGCGTCCAGCGCGCGGATCTCCTTCACCACGCCCGGGACCCCGCGCAGCACGCGCGGCCAGACGGCGACCGGGTTCGGGTACAGCGGGTGATCCGGGGACAGCTGGCGCTCCAGGCTCGCGACCACGTGCTGGGCGGTGAGTGCCGTGCCGTCGTGGAATTTCACGCCGTCCCGCAGGGTGAAGGTCCAGCTGAGCCCGTCCTTTGAGGGCGACCAGCGAAGCGCCAGCCCGGGCTCGATGTCGCTCGAGCCGTCGCGGTACTGCACCAGCGTGTCGAACACCTGCCTGGCGATGAGCGGCGTCGTCCCGTCCATCGCACTGGCGGGGTCGGGGATCGCCGGGATTCCCGTCACGCCGACGCGCAGTTCGCGCGCGGGCTGCCCCCAGGCCGGCGACGTCGCGGCGAGCAGGAGGAGGAGCGGGAGGACGAGAAGCATAATGCTGTTATACGGGGCGGCCGCGCGAAGGGCAAGTCGGTTGGAACCGGCCCCCGCCGCGCGGTGTTTCACGGGTGAACGTGGCATTCATGATGCACCACCGAAGGGTGAGCCCTTCGGGGCGCCGCATCGGGTGCGGCGATAGCTGAAATGGGAGAAAGGTGCGCAATTTCAGGGGGTCAGAAGCCCTTTGGGGCCGATTATATCTTGACTTTTTTTCCGGGCGACCCCTATACTGAGGCACAATCTTCGGCACTCTCTCTGACAGAGTCTGGCAACGCGTCGTAAAAGCCAAAGGGACGGCGACAGGCAAAGGGACGGGAGGCCATGAAGGAGTTCGAGAAGAAGGGGAATCCGAATCGGGAGCCCACGTCCGAGACGAAGGGGCTCTCGAAGTTCCTGCCGATGACCGACTCGACCTACCGGCGCCGTCTGACCGAGTACGAGATCCAGGTCCAGGACCTGCAGGCCTACATCCGCTCGCTGGAGGCGGAGACCGTCCACCTCCGCAAGAAGCTCGAGGACGCTCCCAAGGAGTTCATGGTGCTGGAGAACAAGCTGCGGGAGGCCAACCGGCAGCTCGTCCAGGCCTTCAACCAGAACGAGAAGCTGGTCAACGCCCTCTACGAGTCCCGCGAGCAGATCCAGTCCCTCAAGGAAGAGGTGGACAAGCTCTGCGCGCCACCCTCCACGTACGGCGTGTACCTGTCGGTCAACGAGGACGGCACCCTGAACATCCTCGCCCAGGGCCGGAAGGTCAAGGTCAACCTGCACCCCTCCATCAAGCCGGAGTCGCTGAAGCCCGGGCAGGAGCTCATCCTGAACGAGGGCCTGAACGTCGTCGAGGCGGCGGGCTACGAGATCCAGGGCGACGTCGTCGTGCTGAAGGAGGTGCTCGACTCCGAGCGGGCGGTGGTCACCCTGCGGGCGGACGAGGACAAGGTGGGGATCATCGCCGACCCGCTGCGGCCGCAGAAGCTGAAGGTCGGCGACCACATCCTGATGGACTCCAAGTCCGGCTACCTGCTCGAGAAGCTCCCCAAGAGCGAGGTCGAGGACCTGACGCTGGAGGAGGTGCCCGACATCTCCTACGAAGACATCGGCGGGCTCACGACCCAGATCGAGGCGATCCGCGACGCCGTGGAGCTTCCCTACCTCTACGCCGACTATTACAAGGAGCACAAGCTCGCCCCGCCGAAGGGCGTGCTGCTGTACGGGCCGCCCGGCTGCGGCAAGACCATGATCGCCAAGGCGGTGGCCAACAACCTGGCGGAAAAAATCTCCGAGCAGCGCGGCGAGAAGATCAAGGGGTACTTCCTGAACATCAAAGGCCCCGAGCTGCTGAACAAGTACGTGGGCGAGACCGAACGGAAGATCCGAGAGATTTTCATGAAGGCCAAGGAGAAGGCCGCCGAGGACGTGCCGGTCATCGTCTTCTTCGACGAGATGGACGCCCTCTTCCGCACGCGGGGCTCCGGGATCTCCTCCGACGTGGAGACGACCATCGTGCCCCAGCTCCTGGCGGAGATCGACGGCGTCGAGGGCTTGAAGAACGTCATCGTGATCGGGGCCTCCAACCGGCAGGACCTGATCGATCCGGCCATCCTCCGCCCCGGCCGCCTCGACGTGAAGATCAAGATCGAGCGGCCGGACAAGGGCGCGGCGGTCGACATCTTCCAGAAGTATCTCACCGCCGACGTCCCGATCCACGAGTCGGAGAGCCGGCAGCACGGCGGGGACATCCAGCCGACCCTCGAGCGCCTCATCGCCTCGACGATCGAGGAGATGTACGCGCTCACCGAGGAGAACCGGTTCCTCGAGGTGACCTACGCCAACGGGGACAAGGAAATCCTCTACTTCAAGGACTTCTCGTCCGGAGCCATGATCGAGTCCATCGTGCGGCGGGCAAAGAAGCTGGCGCTCAAGCGCTACATCGCGACGAGCCAGAAGGGGATCACGCTCGACGACCTCCGGACCGCGGTCCGCGAGGAGTTCAAGGAGAACGAGGACCTGCCCAACACCACGAACCCGGACGACTGGGCGAAGATCGCCGGCAAGAAGGGCGAGCGGATCGTCTACGTCAAGCCGCTGATGGGCGAGTCCAAGGACAAGCAGCGGACCGTGGAACAGGTGATCAATACCGGCCAGTATCTGTAACCTCTCCGGGGTGGGGGGAAGGCTGGATGTCTCCCTACCCCTTTTCCGTCTGTAGCGACGAGGCGCGCATGGCCATTCCGAAGGTGATGGGGATCGAAACCGAGTACGGCATCACGGTCAAGAACCAGCCCGACTTCAACCCGATCCTGTCCTCGCTGCTCCTCATCAACAGCTACGAGACCCACATCTCCCGCATCCGCTGGGACTACGAGGCGGAGAGCCCGCTGCGCGACGCCCGGGGCTTCGAGTACATGGAGGAGAAAGACGTCCCCTCGAAGGAGGAGTCCCGCCTCATCAACCTCATCCTTTCCAACGGGGCCCGCTTCTACGTGGACCACGCCCACCCGGAGTACTCCTCCCCCGAGTGCACGAACCCCCGCGACCTCGTCATCTGGGACAAGGCCGGCGAGCGGATCCTGAATCTCTCCCGGAGCCGCGCCGAGGCGATCTCCCCGCCCGAGCAGCGGATCCTCATCTACAAGAACAACACCGACTCGAAGGGCAATTCCTACGGCACGCACGAGAACTACCTCATGGACCGCCGGGTGCCCTTCGCGCGGATCGTCCAGCATCTGATGCCGTTCCTCGTGACCCGGCAGATCTTCACCGGCTCGGGGAAGGTCGGCGCCGAGAACAACACGGAGCCGTGCGAGTACCAGATCTCCCAGCGGGCGGATTTCCTCGAGACCGAGGTGGGGCTGGAAACGATGCACAGCCGGCCCATCATCAACACGCGGGACGAGCCCCACGCCGACCCGGAGAAGTACCGGCGCCTGCACGTCATCGTGGGGGACGCCAACATGAGCGAGGTGGCCAACTTCCTCAAGGTCGGCACCATGGCCATCGCGCTCAGCATGATCGAGGACGACTTCATCGACCGCGACCTTTCCCTCGAAAGCCCCGTGCTCGCCTACCGGCGGGTCTCGCGGGACCTGGCCTGCCGGGAGCCGATCCGGCTGAAGGACGGCCGCACCCTGACCGCGGTGGACCTGCAGCGCCAGTTCCTCGAGCTCGCCCACCGCTACTACCGGGACCGTGAGGCCGAGGCGTGGGTCGGCGAGGTGTTGAGCCGGTGGGGTTCCGTCCTCGACCGCCTCGCCGCGGACCCCATGACGCTCTCCCGGGAGCTGGACTGGGTCATCAAGCGGGAGCTCATCGAGAATTACATCGCCAAGCACGGGCTCGGCTGGACGGACTCGCGGGTGGCGATGATCGACCTCCAGTACCACGACATCCGCCCCGGCAAGGGCCTCTACGGGAAGCTCGAGGAGACGGAGACCGTGGATCGCATCGCCACCGACGACGAGATCTCCAAGGCCATCTACGACCCGCCCAAGGACACGCGCGCCTATTTCAGGGGATTGTGCCTGCAGAAGTACTCGGAGGAGATCGTCTCGGCGTCCTGGGATTCGGTGATCTTCGACCTGAAGGAGGGGCCGCTCAAGAAGATCTTCATGCTGGAGCCGCTCCGGGGCACGGAGGCCCACGTGCGCCAGCTCCTGAACGAATCCCCCACGGCCGCCGACCTGCTGCAAAACATCTCGCGCCCCAACTTCGGCGTGTAGCGGCCGCCCCCGGCGGCCCGGTACGAGCGAGACCATGACAGACGAGCAGTGGCAGGCGGTCTTCGCCAACTATTCCAACGCCAGCTTCGTCGAGCTGCTGCGGGGCACCTCGCCCCATCTGCTCCCCGCGCTCGGCGCCGGCGCGCCCGAGGATCCCATGGTCTCCGCCGTTCCCCATGGGACGACGGTCCTCGCCGTGAGATATCGCGACGGCGTGCTCATGGCCGGGGACCGGCAGGCCACCGAAGGCTTCCAGGTTGCGCACCGGACCATCGACAAGATCTACAAGGCCGACGACCTCTCCGGCATCGGGATCGCGGGCGCCGCCGGGCCGAGCATGGAGATGGCCCGGCTTTTCCAGACCGAGGTGGAGCACTACGAGAAGGTCGAGGGTGACGGCCTGTCTCTAGAGGGCAAGGCGAACCGCCTCGCCCAGATGATCAGGATGAACCTGCCCGCGGCGATGCAGGGCCTGATCGTGATCCCCATCTTCGCCGGGTTCGACGAGAAGGCCGGGGTCGGCCGGATCTTCAAATACGACATCACCGGCGGCCGTTACGAGGAGGCCGAGTATTTCGCCCAGGGCTCCGGGGGCAAGGACGCGCGGGACAGCCTCAAGAAGCGCTACCGGAAGGACATGAACAAGGAGGAGGCCCTCCGCGCGACCCTGGAGGCGCTGCTGGACGCCGCCGAGGAGGACATCGGGACCGGCGGCCCCGACCTGATCCGCGGGATCTTCCCCACGGTCAAGACCATCACGCGCTCCGGCTTCGGCGAGGTGCCCGACGACGAGGTGCGCCGCGCCTGCGAGGCGCTGCTGGTCGAGCGCAAAGGCCGGCTGTGAGCGACGAGCGAGGACACTGATGCCCCTGCCCTATTACGTCTCCCCCGAGCAGATGATGAAGGACAAGGCGGAGTACGCCCGGAAGGGCATCGCCCGGGGGAAGTCCATCGTGGCGCTCGAGTACCTGGACGGCGTGCTCCTGGTGGCCGAGAACCCCTCCACGCTGCTCCACAAGATCTCGGAGATCTACGACCGGATCGCCTTCGCGGGGGTGGGCAAGTACAACGAGTTCGAGAACCTCCGCGTCGCCGGCGTGCGCCACGCGGACCTGAAGGGGTACAGCTACAGCCGCGGAGACGTGACGGGGAAGGCCCTCGCCAACGCCTATTCGCAGGCCCTGGGGAACATCTTCACCCAGGACATCAAGCCCTTCGAGGTGGAGGTGCTGGTGGTGGAGGTGGCGGAGGCGAACGGCGCCAAGAACGAGATCTTCCACATCCTCTACGACGGGACGATCGAGGACGAGCACAACTACGCGGCCATGGGTGGCCAGGCCGACGAGATCCGGCGTTTCCTCAAGGACAACTACCGGGAGGGGTTGTCCCTCCAGGAGGCCCTCCAGCTCGGGGTTCGGGCGCTCATGGTGACCCAGAACAAAGCGCTGACCGAGCGCGATCTGGAGGTGGCGGTGCTGGACCGAACCAAGGAACGCCGGAGGTTCCGCCGCATCCCCCCCGAGGCGCTGCGCCAGCTCCTGGAAGGGAGCAAGTAGAGCTTGCGCGCCGGCCCCGGCTGCCGGTAAGCTGGAACCAGAATGAAGCGCCGGATCTTCGGGATCGAGAACGAGTACGGCCTGACCTGCACCCTCAACGGGCAGCGCCGGCTGTCGCCCGACAACGTCGCCCGGTACCTGTTCGAGAAGGTCATCCCCGGCGCCCGCAACGCCAACGTCTTCCTCGAGAACGGCGCGCGCCTCTACCTGGACACCGGCTTCCACCCGGAATACGCGACCCCGGAGTGCGACAACGTCGAGGAGCTGGTGATCCACGACAAGGCCGGGGAGCGGATCGTCGAGGACCTGCTCCACCAGGCGGAGAAGCGGCTCCGGGAAGACGGCATCTCCGGCAACATCCTGCTCTTCAAGAACAACACCGACTCCGCCGGGAACTCCTACGGGTGCCACGAGAACTACCTGGTCTCCCGGGACGTCTCGTTCCAGCGGCTGGCCGAGTCGCTGATCCCCTTCTTCGTGACCCGGCAGATCTTCGCCGGCGCCGGCAAGGTGCTCCAGACCCCGCGGGGCTTCCACTACTGCCTCTCCCAGCGGGCCCAGCACATCTGCCAGGAGATCTCGGGGGCCACCACGTCCTCGCGCTCGATCATCAACACGCGGGACGAGCCGCACGCCGACGCCGAGAAGTTCCGCCGCCTACACGTCATCGTCGGCGACTCGAACATGTCTGAGGTGGCGACCTATCTGAAGGTTGGGACCACAGCGCTTGTGCTCGACATGATCGAGGACGGCCACTTCGACAAGGACTACAGCCTCCAGTCCCCCGTCCAGGCCATCCGGGACATCTCGCACGACCCGACGCTGCGCGAGACGGTCAAGCTGAAGGACGGGCGGACCATCACGCCGCTCCAGCTCCAGCGCGAGTACCTGGAGCACGCCACGCGCTACGTCGAGAGCATCGACCCGGATCCCGCCACCAAGGACGTCCTGGCCCGGTGGACGGACGTGATCGAGAAGCTCGAGGACGACCCGATGCAGCTCAACCGCGAGGTGGACTGGGTCATCAAGAAGGAGCTGATCGAGGCCTACATGGTGCGGAACCGCCTCTCGTGGCGGGACCCCAAGGTCTCGCTGATGGACCTCCAGTACCACGACATCCGGCCCGACCGCGGCATCTACTACCGCCTCGTGCGCCGGGACCAGGTGGACCGCATCACCGACGACGACACCATCGAGCGCGCCAAGCACGTGCCCCCCCAGACCACCCGCGCGCGGCTCCGGGGCGAGTTCATCCGCCAGGCGAATCTCAAGGGCAAGGACTACCGCGTGGACTGGGTCTACCTGAAGCTCAACGATCCGGAGCGCGAGACCATCCTCTGCAAGGACCCCTTCCAGTCCCACGACGAGCGCGTCGAGCGCCTCATCCGCTCGTTCTAGCTTCGCCGGCGTCCCGTTGCCAGACCCCGCTCCCTCCGTGTAGGATGGGGGCGTTTTTTGTCGGTCCCCAAGGAGGCTCCGATGACGCCGAATCCCGTGAAGCGGAAGCTCAAGGAAGGCAAGGCCGTGATTGGGACGTGGCTGAACCTGCCCGATCCGTTCGCGGCCGAGGCCCTTGCCGCCCTCGGCTTCGACTGGCTGGTGGTGGACACCGAGCACAGCCCGATCGACCTGGCCGCCATGGCCCACATGTTCCAGGCCATCGGCCGCTTCCCGACCGCCCCCTTGGTCCGCATCCCGTGGAACAACGAGGAGAACATCAAGCGGGTGCTGGACGCGGGGGCGTGGGGCTTCGTCGCGCCGAACGTCAGGAGCCGCGAGGAGGCCGAGCTGGTCGTCGCCGCGGCCAAGTATCCCCCGCGGGGGATCCGGAGCCTGGGCGGCGGGCGGCACCACCTCTCGTTCAAGACGGACCCGACCACGTACTACGAGCGGGCCAACGACGAGATCGTGGTGGTGCTCCAGATCGAGCACATCGACGCCGTGAGGAAGATCGACGACATCCTCTCCGTCCCCGGCGCGGACGCCTGCTTCATCGGCCCCAACGACCTCTGCGCGTCCATGGGGCTCGCCCCGTCGCTCGAGCCGCCGCACCGCGAGTTCGAGGAGGCGATCCAGACCATCAAGCGCTCGGCGCTCAAGCACGGGGTGCCGCCCGGCATCCACTGCGCGACCCCCGAGACCGTGAACCGGCGGATCGCGGAGGGCTGGCGCTTCATGGGGATCCTGGGCGACGTGCGCTTCCTGACCGCCGGCGCCAAAGCCGCGCGCGACGCCATCCGGACCGAATAGCACGATGACTCACTCCGGGCACGTTCGAGCGCCGGTATGAAGCTCGGCCTGGCCCTGCCCTTCACCCACGCGTTCTCCATGCCCCAGTACCTGGCGCTGGTGGCCCAGGCCGAGGCGGTGGGCTACGACACGCTCTGGACCGGCGAGGTGGGCGGCGGCGACGCCATCACGACGATGGCCGTCCTCGCCAGCCACACCACGCGGGTCAACATCGCCTCGGGCATTCTCCCGGTCCAGACGCGCACGCCCATCGTCCTCGGCATGACTGCCGCCTCCCTCGGCCACATGGCCCCCGGGCGGATCCGGCTGGGCCTCGGGGTCTCGAGCCCGATCATCGTCGGCCAGTGGAACGGCCTGCCCTATGAGCGCCCTCTGGAGCAGCTCAGGGAAGCCGTCCAGATCATCCGAGCGGTCCTAACCGGCGAGAAGGTGAACTTCGAGGGGAAGTTCTACCGAATCCGGAATTTCCGCCTCCTCCAGCCTCCGCCGCCGAAGCCGGTGCCGATCTACCTGGGCGCCCTGGGCCCCCGGATGCTCCAGCTGGCCGGCGAGATCGCCGACGGCGTGTTACTCAACTGGATTCCGCCCGAGGCAGTGCCGCAGTCGCTCCGCCAGATCGAGATCGGGGCGAAGCGCGCGGGGCGTAATGTCGCCGACCTCGAGATCGCCGCCTTCATCCGGACGCTCGTCACCGACGACCCCGCACCCGCGCGCGCCTGGCTCGCGCGCGACATCACCGGCTACGTGATCGTGGACCCCTACGCCCGGTTCTTCGCCGGCTGCGGCTTCGGCGCTGAGGTGGAAGCCGTCAACGACGCGTGGAAGGCCGGTGACCGTGCCGGGGCCGTCAGGCAGATCTCGGAGCGCTTCCTCGACGGGCTGGGCGTCGTAGGCCCGGCGGAGTTCTGCCGTCAGCGCCTCGCGGAGTTCGCCAAGGCCGGCCTCACCCAGCCCGTGGTCATCCCGTTCTCGGCCGATTCCGACCCGAAGCCGACGGTCGCCCGCACCCTCCAGGCGGTCGCCGCCTGACGCCCCCGCCCAATGCCCGGCCTGAGAGTCCTCGGCGTCATCCCCGCCCGCCTCCACTCGACGCGTCTTCCCCGGAAGGTGCTCCGTGAGATCGCCGGCGTTCCCATGGTCGCCCACGTCTTCAGGCGCGCCCGCCAGTCGCCGCTCCTGTCCGACCTGCTCGTCGCCACGGACGCCCAGGACATCGTGGATGCCTGCCACGGCCTCGGGATCCCCGCGGTCATGACCTCGGCCGACCATCCGTCCGGAACCGACCGCGTCTGGGAAGTCTCGCGGAGCCGCGCCGCCGACGTGTACGTCAACATCCAGGGAGACGAGCCGCTGATCAGCCCGGGGCACATCGCCGCGCTGGTCGAGCCGTTCCAGCAGCGGCCCGAAACCCAGGTCACCACGCTCATGATCCGCGCCACCGTCGAGGAAGCGAGGGACCCCAACGTCGTCAAGGTAGCGTGCACGCTCGCGGGGACCGCGCTCTACTTCTCCCGGCTCCCGATCCCCTTCGACCGGGACCAGGCTGCGGCTCCGGAGTACTGGAAGCACCTCGGGATCTACGCCTACCGCCGGGAGGCGCTGGAGAGCTTTCACCGGTTCCCACCGTCGGCGCTCGAGACGGCGGAGCGGCTCGAGCAGCTCCGCTTTCTCGAACACGGGATCCCCATCCGGGTCGTGGAAACGATGGAAGCGACGATCGGGGTGGACACCGAGGCGGACCTCCGCGCCGTGGAGGCCTACCTCCGGTCCCGCCCCCGGTGAGCGCGCGCTGGAGGATCCTCGCGCTGATCCTGACGGCCCAGACCTTCGCCAACGTCGGGCCCCTCGGCCTTCCCGCCATCGCGCCGTTCATCCGCGAGGACCTCGGCCTCTCCCTCATCCAGGCCGGCTCCTTTCTCTCGGCCTACTACGTGGGACCCATCCTGCTCTCGCTCCCGGCGGGCTGGCTGGCGGACCGGTGGGGTATCTTGAAAACGATGGTGGCGGGAGAGGCCGTGCTCGCGCTCGGGCTCGCGGCGGCCGGCTGGGCCGGCTCGTTTCCCATCCTGATCGCGCTCATGGTGTTCGCCGGCACCGGCTACGGGCTGCTGAACCCGACTTCGACGAAAGCCGTCATCGCGTGGTTCCCCCCGAGCCAGCGCGCCACCGCCGTAGGGTTGAAGCAAACCGGTTTACCCTTCGGCGGAGCGGTGGGGGCCGCAGTGCTCCCGCTCATCGCGCTCGCCGTGGGGTGGCGGAATGCACTGATCGTGTCGGCGGCCGGCGTCGCGCTCCTGGGGGCCGCCACACTCTTTCTGTACCAGGACCCGCCCGATTTGCCGCGCCCGGCGCCGGGCGCGCCGTCCTCATCGATGTGGTCGGTCCTCCGGAACCGCGATCTCTGGATGGTGGCGTCCGCGACGCTGATCTTCGCAGCGATGCAGACGGTCTGGATGAGCTTCCTCGTCCTCTATCTCACGGACGTCGTCGGGCTGCCGGTCCTGGCCGCGGCCGGGTACCTCGCCACGGCCCAGGTCACGGGCATGGCAGGGCGCGTGGCCTTTGGCCTCCTCTCGGACCGCGCCTTCGCGGGCGGCCGGCGCATCGTTCTGTTCATCGCGGGCATCGGCTCGGCCCTCTGCTCCCTGGCAATGGCTGGAATCGGCCCCGGGAGCTCGCCCTGGCTCCTCGCCGCGCTGGCCCTGACCTTCGGCTTCGTCGGGATCGGGTGGAACGGCGTCCAGCACACCCTCATGGCCGAACTGGCGGGCGCGCGCACCGCCGGCACCGCCGTGGGCCTCGGATTGGCCGTCTCCTCCCTCGGCGTCACGCTCGGCCCTCCCGCCTTCGGCTGGCTCGTCGAGCGGGTCGGCGGCTACCGCCTGCCGTGGGTGTCCCTCGCCGCCTCCATGGGGCTCGCCCTGGTCCTCCTGGGCTTCGTCCGTGAGGGGCGGCGGGCCGACCGTTGACAGCCCCGCCCCGAACGGAGACAATCGGCCCCGTGCGCGCGCAGAAACTCTTCTACGGCTGGGTGGTGCTGGGAGCGGCCTTCCTCATCATCACCATGGCGATCGGCACGCTCTTCGCCCTCGGCGTGTTCCTCAAGCCGATCGAGGAGGGAATGGGCTGGAGCCGCGGCGCCATCTCCAGCGCGGCGCTCCTGAACTGGTTGATCGTCGGTCTCGGCTCCTTCGTCTCGGGGTTCGTCTCCGATCGCGTGGGTACGCGGACGGTGGTGTTGGCCGGCGGGCTCCTCCTGGGGCTGGGGCTCGTCCTGGGGAGCCAGGTCTCGACGCTCTGGCAGTTCTATCTTACCTTCGGTCTCCTGGTGGGCGCCGGCGTCAGCGCCTTCTACGTCCCCCTCACCGCCACCGCGACCAAGTGGTTCAGCGCGCGGCGCGGGCTCGCCGTGGCCATCGTCTCGGCGGGAAACGGCCTGGGCGTCTTCCTCCTGTCCCCGTTCTCCCGCTTCCTGATCAGCGCGTTCGACTGGCGAACCGCCATGCTGGTCCTGGGCGATCTGGCGTGGCTCGTCGTCATCCCGGCCGCTCTCTTGATCCGCAACAGCCCGCAGGACGTGGGTGCCGTCGCCCACGGGGAAGCGGTTGCGGCCGTGCCCGCGAGCCCGGCGGGTTCGCGCACCGCAGGCTCGGTGCTCCGGAGCGGCCCGTTCTGGACGATCGCGCTGACCCACTTCGCCTGCTGCGCGGCCCACTCGGGGCCCATCTTCCACATGGTCGCCCACGCCATGGACCAGGGCGTGGCGAAGATGGCGGCGGCGACCGTTCTCGGCGTGTCGGGCTTCTCATCCATCTTCGGCAGGCTGGGGACGGGCCTCCTGGCCGATCGCTTCGGCGCCCGGCAAATACTGGTCGTCGGGCTCAGCCTCCAGGCGTTCATGATCCTGCTCTTCCTCTCCGCGGGCGACCTGGCCAGCTTCTACGGTCTCGCGCTGGTCTTCGGGATGGCCTATGGCGGCGTCATGCCCCTCTACGCCCTCCTCACCCGCGAGCACTTCGGCGAGCGGGTCATGGGAACCGCCTACGGCGGGGTCTTCTTCATCTCCTCCATCGGGATGGGATTCGGCTCCTACGCGGGCGGCTACATCTTCGACCTCCTGGGGAGCTACCGCTGGCTCTACCTGGGCTCCTTCGCCATCGGCCTCGCGGGCGTCCTGCTGGCCTCCACGCTCAGGCGTCCACAATCCGTTCCCGCGCCCGCCATGGCCCCGGTACTCCATTGACACGCCTGGGCTTCGGTGCTATAGAGTCGCCACACCGATCGGACTAGAATTCTCCCCTGATTGAACCACCCAAACCCCAAGGAGGGACGCGGATGGACACCCACGATCCTCGGAAGACATCGACCCCCGGAGTCGACCGCAGGACGTTCATCAAGGTGGGCGGAGCGGCCGGCCTGGCCGCGACCGCCGGCGGGCTGGAAGGGATCCTGGCCGTCGGAAAGGCCCCCGCCTACGCCCAGGGAACGAAGCTCCACATCGTCCGGTGGAACGACTTCATTCCCGAGGCCGACGTCGAGCTGAAGCGCCAGGCCCCCGAGGCCTCGAAGGCTCTCGGCGCGGAGGTCACCTTCGAGTTCATCAACGCCAACGATCTCCAGGCCCGGATCACCGCCGCAATCCAGTCGGGCGCGGGCGCCGACATCTTCATGTTCCAGTACAACTGGGCTCACCTCTACGCGAACGCGGTCGTGGACGTGAGCGACGTCGCCGAGCCCATCGCGAAGGCCGAGGGCGGCTTCTACGACGTCTACACGCCGTCGGCGAAGGTCGGCGGCAAGTGGCTGGCGGTGCCCCACTCGATCATCGGCAACGCGGTCGCCTACCGCAGGTCGTGGTTGAAGGAAGTCGGCGCGACCGAGTTCCCCAAGACCTGGGACGACCTCCGCAAGGTCAGCGCCCTGCTCAAGAAGAAGGGCAAGCCGTACGGCCAGACCCTCGGCCACACCTTCGGGGACGCACCGACCTTCACCTACCCCCTGCTCTGGTCGTTCGGCGGCGCCGAGACCGACGCGTCCGGCAAGAAGGTCGTGATCAACTCAAAGGGCACTGTGGAATCGGTCAAGTTCATGCAGGCCTTCTGGAAGGAGGGCTGCGATGAGGGGGGGCTCGCCTGGGACGACACCAACAACAACCGGGCCTTCCACGCCGGTGAGATCAGCGCCACGCTCAACGGCGCCTCGATTTACATCGTGGCCAAGCGCCAGAAAGACAAGATCAAGGACGAGAAGGGCGAGCCGATGTTCCAGGACATCGAGAACGCCGGGCTCCTGCCGGCCGGGCCCGCCGGGCAGTTTCCGCTCTACCTGAACCACTCCCACGCGATCATGAAGTACTCGAAGAACCAGAAGCTCGCCAAGACCTTCCTCACCTGGCTCCACAAGAAGGAGAACTACGAGAAGTGGTTCCAGGTCAACGAAGGATACAGCGTGGCGGCCACGACGGCGTGGGAAAAGCACTCCATGTGGGACAGGATCGACAAGCCGCTCCAAGTCTTCCGCACCGCCGCGCGCAAGACCCGCATCTTCGGTTACGCAGGCCCGACGACGGCGAAGGCGACCGAGGTGTTCACGAAGTACATCATCACGGACATGTACGCGAAGGGGGTCCAGGGGATGAAGGCCGAGGATGCCGTGAGGTGGGCAGAGGGGGAACTGAAGAAGATCTACGGGGCATAGCCCACGGCATCTCGCTCGAACTACGGGCTCGATGTGACTCAGCCCATCGCAGGGGGATCGGGGAACGCCGCCGGAATGGAGGTGGCGCTTCCCCGTCCCCGTGCGGTCCGCGAGCCCTTCCTCACGCGCTTCCTGGACAACGAGCGGCTCCTCGCCGCCCTCCTGCTCGCCCCC
>Ga0209619_10001566_pt1 | contig 16807 bp, 14 predicted proteins | sample Rifsed16ft3_FD_184011 | JGI IMG/M metagenome (GOLD analysis project Ga0209619, IMG submission 184011) | Soil microbial communities from Rifle, Colorado, USA - sediment 16ft 3 (version 2) | ecosystem: Environmental > Terrestrial > Deep subsurface > Rock core/Sediment | place: Rifle, Colorado... | reverse complement strand
CCCTTTTTGTATGCTGCCTTCTTCTGGCGCAGCCCTTAAAGGCTCAGGAAGGCATCAACGGCAATCTTGTCAGCGTCACCTGGCTTGAGAAAAATCTCAAGAACCCTAATGTCTTGATCCTCGACGCATCACCTCCTCAGATGTACGCTGCACAACACATCCCCGGCGCCATAAGCATCGACCTCTTTACGTATGGTATCCAGGAAATTCCGAACTCCGGGATGGAACAGCGCTACCAGTCCTGGGGAATCAGTCCCGGGAAAAAGATCGTGGTGTACGACGCGGGTGGATCCATGATGGCCACCAGGCTCTTCTTTGGCCTTTATTACGACGGCTACCCCCAAAAAGATCTTTTCGTTCTGGACGGGGGGCTTGACAAGTGGCAGAAGTCCGGGCTGCCTGTAACGACGGACCCTGCACCCGCCCCGAAGAAAGGTTCCTTCCGGATCACGAAGAAGAAAGAAGACGCGAGAGTCAGGCTGCCGGAGGTCCTTACCGCATCGGGGGATCCGGCCAACAATGCATTGGTGGAGGGGCTCGGCGCCAACTGGCATTTTGGAGAAGTCGCCCCCTTTGCCAAAGCCGGTCATATCCCCAACGGCATCCTGCTGCCAAGTACCGACTTCTACAATTCCGACAAGACCTTCAAGTCTGCGGAAGAAATAAAGAGAATGTTCACCTATGTGGGGGTGAGACCCGAACAGCAGGTTTACACCTATTGCGGGGGCGGAGTGGCTGCCAGCGTGCCGTATTTCGCCGCCAAGTTCATCGCGAAATTCCCCAAGGTCAAACTGTTCAAAGAATCCGAGATGGGATGGCTCGAGGATGAACGGGACCTTCCGTATTGGACCTACGATGCCCCGTTCCTGATGAGAGAAACAAAATGGCTGCAGTTTTGGAGCGGCAAGATGATAAGGACGTACGGAGGCACATCCATCAGCATCGTGGATGTACGGCCGGCAAGCGCATACAACGAGGGGCATGTCCCTTTTGCGCTGAACATCTCGGCTGACGCGTTCAAAGACAATGTTGCCAATCCCGAAAAGCTGGCTGAGATTCTGGGTCCGGTCGGAGTCGATGCGTCTCATGAAGCGGTTGTCATGTCAGGCGCCGGCTTGACCAAAGAGTCGGCCCTGGCGTTTGTCATGCTGGAGAGACTGGGTCAGAAGAAAGTAACGGTCTTTATGGATCCTTTGGAAAAATGGACGCAACCCGGTTTCGCCCTGACCAAGGAGACGACTGTTGTGGCTTCTCCAAAGTCCCCCGGCGACCTCTCCATACCTCCGACGAAATATTCCGGGAGTTTCCGCAAGGACGTGATCATAACGGACCCGAAGGGCCCCCAGGGACTTTATCCGAAGGTCTTTGTTGCTTCGGGCAAGGATGTGCCTTCTCAAGCTTTGGACGGCACAGTTGTTCATGTCTCATACACCGATCTCCTGAATGCCGACGGCACACCAAAAGCCGCGAAAGATATCTGGAATATCCTCACCAAGGCGGGTGTCCCAAGGTATGCGGAGCTTGTTTGCTTCTCGGATGATCCCGGTGAAGCGGCAGTCAACTATTATATCCTGAAGCTGATGGGCTACCCGGATATCAAGGTGTTGGTGATCTAACGGGGTGAAATCCTGCTCACCAGATCTGAATTGGAATGCGGGTCCCCGCTACGAGGTCTAAACTGGAATCCCAATCGGCAAAACCCGCCACAATGACGGCGGTCAAGCTGGTTGGGATTTCTGCTGTTGCGTGGTTGTCTTCATGCTTTCGCCCCATTGTCGGCCTTTTCCTTCACTACACGGGTCCTATTCGCCTATTGGATTGCGGCTGTCTTCCTTCCCTTGATTGTTTGGTTCGTTAAGAAGACGGATGAATGCTACGATGTACACTCGCTCAATATTGCTCAGTCTCCCACCCCATGACGGCATGAGGATGGATTTGTTCACTCCTCTTCCTCCTTGAGTTATCGTCTCAAGCAAGCGCGCGTCAGAGAGGGCACTCATGTAACGTGTATCGGTGAAATCTCTGGGTTTTGGATCGAGATTAAACGCGTTGAAACCGTCTCCCTTTCCCTCTGCACCGTGGCACACAGCGCAGTATTTTGCATAGAGATGTTTCCCTTGACGCGCCTCGTAGGAGAACGATCGAGCCTCATCGGCTTGTTGGTCGCTTGCTTGAGTTTGGAGAGTGTCAGCTTGCAAATGTCCTGCGTCTGAATTCACGTTCTTTGCAGAACAACCTACCAGCAAGGGTAGAATCAGGATGGCAACCACGTGTGATCTCATAATTGGACCTGCTTATGGAACTGTTGTTTCACGCCTATCAAAGATCACCGAAAGGAAATATTCCCATCAGGAACTATCTCTCCGCCCTCGAGCGGCCTCCCATTACTGATTCGACGCTTTTTCGCAGCGCAGGAACATGCGCAAACAGTTCGGCAAAATGCGTCTGGTGGATGGTGAGCGTTCGTACTTCGGTGAATGCTCGGACGGTCGCACTCCTGGGGGTGTTACGCAACAGCGCCATCTCGCCGAAATACTCCTCGGGCCCTAGTCGCGCCAATACCATCGCTTTTTTGTCTCTTTCTTCTCTCACGACTTCTACCTCGCCCTCAATGATGACATACACGCGATCTCCAATCTCACCTTGCCGAAAGATGATCTCACCTTGTTTGAATCGCTTTTCAACCACACTCTCAAGGTTGGCCCTGATATCCCTTACAATGACATAGACATAGATAACAATCCCTAGAAGAATGAACAGTTGTCCGATCAACAGGAATAGAACCATTGTGTAAGGGGTCGAGTACAGCACGTAGATCAACGCGGTCAGCAATCCCCCGAGGCTTGCCACTCCTGCCACTATCAAATGTCTCTTGTGGCCATAGAACAGTTCGGTTTCCGTCATTGCCCGCTCCTTTCCTCTCCGGGAGGATGAGCCAGTTCGTGACAAGTCAGACAAGACATCTCATTTTTCAAGACCGATTCCAGGACCCCTTCGTGGGCTTCCGGATCGTTTCTTGGTCTGCGAAACAATGCTGACTCCGCGTGACAGTTCAAACAGATAGAGAGGTCATAGGGGTGTCTCATTCGGATCGGGAGCCTATACGTGCGGAACGTGTATCGATAGACGTGCTTCAAGCCGTCCATCTTGGCCCCTGCGGTTCCAAAGATCCCGTAGTCCGAGTGACAGGTCCAGCAGTGCTCGCGCTGGATATACCGATTCCGATAGTGAAGGGCGGCCAGCGTTGGGCTGCTCATATTGTTCATGTCATCGAAAAACGGATCCATCGTGTGGCAGGAATTGCAGAACGTCACATCTTTGGATTGTTCAAGCCCGACGCCGATGCTCACAAACAGTGCCGGAATTGGCAGAACACAGATGCCGACGAAGAGGAACCATTTCGCTCGGTGCTCCATTAATCTGTGACGATGAAAGATCAGAGTATGAAGGATCAGCGTGATTGCAACTACAATCATGAGCAAAGCGATTCTCTTGGCCCAGACGAGCGCGATATCTTGTGGCGGTACAAACTCTACCTCTTGCTGTTGAGCGAAGACTGTAACAGCCAGCATCAGGAGTTGTATCATGACTGTGCACAGGCGTCTTACGACAATATGAGTTTGGCCCATTGTGCTATTTCCTTCGGCATGAAGAATTCATGGTCGAAAATCGAATCGATCTGCACAGCATCCATTGACGGTCATTTTCCATGCCTCCAACGCGCAAATCCTGGCTTCTTGATGCCCTCCAGAAGCCATCTTCACTTTAAACTCATTAAGAAAGCAGCCAATGCTTCAGCGTCGTCGTCGGTCAATTGATTGTCTGGTTCTATCGACTCAGGCTTCAACGCTTGGGGTTTCTTGAGCCAATAGAAAATCCAGCCCGGCTTGAGACGTGCAACAACCTTATCAAGGGGAGGCCCAACGTATCCGCCTTTGAGGCCGATTTGATGGCATGCTTGGCAGCCGTATTTTTCGTAGTAAAGAATTCTTCCTTTGGCAATTCTCCCTTGATCGACCTTGATGCTGCGCTCCAAAGTGTCCGCAATGAAAACCTTTTCCATATAATCAGCTGTGGCCTTGATTTCTGTATCTGACAGAAAAAGATTCGGCATCCGCTCGGTTAGAATCGGTCGAAGGGAATAAGGGATTTTGAAGTAATCTTCGATCCACTTTCTCCGCGCTTGACTGCTTTCCAGTGTCAGGTCGGTTGCAACAAATCGTCCACGGCCAAACATTGTGTGGCAGGCAAAACAGGCCAGATCGTCTGCAAGCTTGCCGAACTCCCCTTGCGGCGCGTATGTGCTGGATGGTTTCGGAAGGACTTTGAGTTCCTCCGGGATAGACTCCTTCGTGTTGCCTAACAACGCCACGGCAACGGCACGCGATTCTTCGTCCGTAAAATCATACTTCGGCATTTTCATTGAAGCCAGAAATACCCGTGGATCCTTCAGTTTCGTAAACAGATACAGCGGAAGGGTGTGCTCAATGGCGGCTTTGCCGAAATCGATTTCATACTGCTTCTTGTCGCCGATGGAAACAAGTTCCGGTCCCATCTCTTCCGCTTTCTTCATGCCTCCAAGTTCGTGGCAACCGCTACAGTTGTATTTCTTGAAGAGTGCCAAACCTTTCTCGTAATATGCTGGGTCCGGGGAGCGGGGAGGTGCATCTTCCATTTCGTAATCAATAAACTCGCTTTGGATATAGGCCGTCACCGCCTGGAGCTCGTTTTCCTTCAACCGGTACCTCGGCATCTCGACGCCCGGCTGAAGCCGCTTAGGATGCTTGAGATAATTGTAAAGCCATTGCAGGCTTACCTTGCTGGCGACCTTGCCCAAGTCCGTTGCAACATAGCCACCTTTTTCATTGATGGGATGACAGCTGATGCAGCGAGCCTCGCGGAACCGGGTTGATCCAAGCTCCACGAGCTCGTCCCGGGCGGATGATGAAGCAGCGGAAAGTTTTTTGGGAATCGGCTCGAGCGTTGCCTCCGACGGAAACGATTTGAATGTCATAAGGAAATCTGCCAGAAGATCTGCCTCCTCGTCGGAGAGAAGGAAGTTGGGCATTTTCGCTTTTGCAAAATAGCTTTTCGGATTTTTTAGCCAATGCACAAGCCAGTTTCGATTTACTTTCGAGCCAATCCCGTCAAGACTCGGCACCCATTGTTTTGAATGGCCTTCCAGCTTGTGACAACCGATGCAATTGGACTCCTCGATGAGCTTGCGTCCCAAAGTAAGGATTGGGGCTTGAGGAACCTTTGGTTCTTTGTGGCACTTGCCACAGGATGCTTCCATATACTCCTTCGGAAAAATCGGCTTGTCCCAGTACTTGACTCTGCCGAGCGATTCCTTAGAGGATGTTGCGGGACCCTGACCTTCGTGGCATATGGTGCAGCCGAAATCTTCAAAATCATGATGGATGTGGGGATGCGAACGGAAGGGCTGCTCGCTTTCTGCGAGGAGCTTCTCTTTCAACCCCAGGTGGCACGTGACGCAACGATCGACCCTGTCCAGTTTTCTCACCCAAATTTGTTTAATCCCAATGTCCGCAATCCTCGTGCGCTGCGGCAGCTCGCTAACGAGACGGTTGTATTCATACTGGTACCGTTTCCACTCCTGGAAATAATCCTTGAATGGAGATATGGCAAGCACAATGAGAAAAATGACGCTTGATATCGCAAAATATATTCTACCCTTGTTCATGACTTTCGGATTGTCACCTTCATTCTAATAGATTTCTTCCCATGGCCACGTCCAGCTCCATTCCGGACCTCGAAACAACGTACCGATGGCTGTGAGTACGACAACGATGACCACGAACCATGTCATGATCCACCACGAAAGCGGGCGTGACCCAAGCCAGCCCGCGATTCCGGTCTCCTTCCTTGAGAAATAGGGGATAAGCATGCATCCCACCACGAGAAGGGTGGGGATGAGCATCGCGTAAACCTTGAAAAGCAGAAGTACGAGAGAAAGAAAACTCCCGGTCGCCAGAAGCACGATGAAAGTTTCCGTGACGTTTTCTTTCCACAATCCTTCGCGTTTGATGTTAACTCGGAAATAAGGAACCACAATCAATGCAACCACAGCGAGTGCGGGAAGAATGACACCGCCAACAACGGGCGGAAAGTAGTGCAACAATTCTTGCAGCCCCAGAAAGTACCAGGGAGCTTTTGCAGGATTAGGGGTATGTCCGGGATTCGCAATCCACTCAAGAGGTGCATCGACAAGGAGCGAAACAAGAGCCAGAACGATTACCATCACTTCAAAGGCAATGATTTCCTTGACTACGAGGTTTGGAAAGGTCATCGCCATTTCTTCGTCTTCTTTGCTGACCCTCGCAGCGGTACGAGCTTTTATGAAAGCGATACGCTTCGGGACCTTCTTGGCATCCGACGAAGCTTCGACGCTGATATCTTTCTGCATGTTGTTCTTTCACTATTCTTTTTGCAACGATGTAGCTAAACTTCACCCTCTTCAGGACATTGCCTCGACGAAGCAAGAGGGATAGTGTATTCCCCGTCCGAACGTGTGCGTTGCGACGAAAGCACCCTTAAACGTGTGGTGACCACTTCCTTCTTGTCTGAACGAGGATCATTCGCCTCGTTCTTGAGATACGCAATGAGCCCGGCAACTCCATCGATTTGAAGGGTGATCAAATGGAGAATTACACCAGACCTCTGTATCTACAAACTTAGTGCCGCTACCAATAAGCAATATTGTGTTTTTGTACGATGAGAAGTGCCGATTGGAGCGGCACTACTGCCTTTTTGCGTATTCATGAGACACAGGCACAAGATCTCTTTCTATGAGCCAGAGGCTCATGCGCTTTTGGCGCAGAAGTGACACTAGCTTCCGTGTTTTCCCTCAAAGGATGGGACATTAAACTCAATCTCTTTCTCAAACATATGTTGGATCCGATCCAAGCGGCTGCCAATGATCCTTGCGAAGTTCCGCATCAAGATATACCCCACATGAGGCCTCTTCGCACATATGGAAATCATGTTTTTCCCCCCTATCTCGATTAACTCACTGTCTCCATCACAGTATGCCGACAAGGTGAACCTGTGAGGCTCAACGAGTGCGGACCAGCCAAAAATATCTCCTGGACTTATCTTGTCCACTACAACTTCCTCATCTGCCAGAAGAATGGAAATCTGAAAACTAAGGTGCACATTGCCTGAACGAACGATGTAGAAATTTTCGGCGCTGTCCCCCCTGCCGAAAATCTTAGCTCCTTTCTTGTGTGTCACGATCTTGCAGGTTTTTGAAATTTGCACCAGGTCATTCCCAGTTAGGCCGCTGAAAAAGTATATGCCGCGTAGCATATTAGCATCTATCATCATCATTATCCTTTCGCTTTCTAGACTCCTCCATCTTTTCGCACCCTCCAAAAATGAATGCCCATGAACACAACGGCAGCGACTGGAACAATGAAGCAATGCAAAACGTAGAACCGGACGAGTGCATTGTCACCTACAACATTCCCTCCCAGCAGGAGAAATGAAATCTTGTCGCCCATTCCAAAGGGCATGGCGCGCACCATGTTCGTCCCTACTGAGATTCCCCAAAATGACAATTGATCCCACGGCAAGAGATAACCGGTGTAACTCAGCAGAATTGTCATCACAAGCAAAATCACACCTATGACCCAGTTGAACTCCTTGGGAGGCCGATAAGACCCGGTATAGAAGACCCTCAACATGTGGAGAAACACCACCGCAACCATTGCATGTGCCGCCCAGCGATGCATATTGCGCAAGAACTGTCCCGATGACACGACGAATTGCAGATCCTTCATATCCCAGTACGCTTGAGGCGCAGAGGGACGATAATACAGCATCAAAAGCGCTCCCGTCATCGTTAGTACGATAAAGAGCCCTAATGAAAGCCCCCCAAGTCCCCACGTGTAAGTGAACCTTGTTGAGCGTTTGCGCACTTTTGTGGGGTGGACATGCAGGAAGAAGTTGTAGAATACCATCTCGGCCCGGGTACGGTTGGATTCCGGAAGCCCATGGCGAAATATCGAACGCCACACCTGTGACCGAAACAACTGCCTAAACATTCTTTTCAAGGTCAATCACCAAACCCTTCGTTTGCGCTCTCCAGTTCCAATTTCAACTCCTCTACGACTTCAACGATCATTGGGAAGTACCGATCAAGCCCGCAGTCGACATGCTGACGGATCATGCACGTTCCGTCCGATGTCTGATGTTTGCAGGATGCGCAAACGTTGCTTCGCAGCGCTTCCACATATGCTTCGAGCTTCTGAGTTTGCACTGATAGGATCGCCTCGACAATTTTCGGGAAATACAGTGTGAGGCCGCACGCTTCCTCGCCGCCCAGCCGACAAGTACCATGACCATCGCTGTCGACGCATTTTGCGCACACTCTGTACTTTACAGCCTCCCAATATCTTTCGAGCTCTTCCATGAGAACCCCTTCTCTAGATTTTGAGAATGACGTCCTCCCCGACGATAACTCCCTTGTCTACGATCAATTGGCCTTGGTCATCCGTTGTCATCGAAAACCTCAGCAGTGATCGGGGCGCCGGGCCTTCAATGAATCTTCCCTCTTTGTCGAACCTGCTCCCGTGACATGGGCATGCAATGATGCCTTCTTCAGATTTCCAATTGGTAATGCAGCCGAGATGCGTACACACGGCTGAAACCGCATAAAAGTAGCCCTCGCTGGCCCTGACGATGAAAACTTTTTGTTCTTTGTTCAGGGTTACCGATCCCGTGGCGAATTCTTCAATGCTCCCGGCCCTGAACTTTGACGGCGGCTCTCGCAGAACATTCGGCGAAAGAAATTGAGCTGTAAGGATCGCGCTCCCTGTTGCAGCAATCCCAACTGCCCCTCCGCCAACCGCCTCAAGGAAATAGCGCCGGGTGATGAATCCACTATTCTCCTTCGTTGCTTCCTCTGCCATGGTTATGCCTCACCATTATTGGACAAGCAAGGCTTCCGATGCGCTGTACCCCTCCATGGTGATACATCCCACCGGACATCGCTTAGCACACAGGCCGCATCGAATGCAGATATCTTCATCTTTGATCATGACGGCGCCGATTCCAGAATCGTTTCCGCCTTTGACGAGGATATCGAACTCCTTCTCGATCTCCGAAATGAGTGTCTCGTTGGCCTCGATCCTGTCGAGGGACACCAACTCGATACAATTCTCCGGACAAATGTCCACACAGCCCCCGCAGAGAATGCACTCAGTTCCGTTTTCCTCCCCCCGGGGCTCAAAGACTGTGTTTACCCAACAGTGGAGGCAACGAGATGCCTCATGCTGTGCCTGATCTTCCGAGTAGCCTAGTTCCACCTGGGCCACTCCGATACGGCGATCCATTGGAAGGACAGGAATCGGTACGCGCTGAGCCTTTTCAAACCCCCATGACCGGTTGTACGCTTTTACATCGTTAACGACGATTTCAATCTCTCGTTCGCGGATGGCAAGGCCTACATCCGTTTCACCTCCCCCCGTGATATACCTGTGAATTGACTGTGCCGCTTTTTTGCCGTTTGCGATTGCATCAATAGCATTGCGCGGACCGAACGACACATCTCCACCCGCAAAGATGCCCGGGGCGCTCGTGGCTAACGTTGCGGGATCGACTTTGATGGTGTTGCGGCGAGTAATCTCGATTCCGTCCTCCGGTTGAATCCAGGACAAATCGGAAGTTTGACCAATCGCCATGATAATGGTGTCCGCTTCCATGGTTTGTTCACTGCCGGGTGCAAATTTTGGATTGAATCGCCGTTGCTCGTCAAAAACCGAAATACAGTCAATCGTCTCGAACCCGATGACCTTACCGTTCCTTCCCTGTATCTTGCCGGGTCCCTTGCGAGGATGGATGTGAATGTGTTCCTCTAACGCCTCAGCTATCTCTTCCTTCGTCGCAGGCATCTCGTGCCAATCTTCAAGACATACCATATGGACTTCCTTGGCACCAAAACGAACAGCGGAACGGGCTACGTCCAGTGCTTCAGCGACCTCTGTCACATGTCCCACTTCCACTTTTTCCTGCCTGGCAGCGGTGCGGGCCACGTCAATGGCGACATTTCCTCCTCCGATCACGATGACCTTGTTCCCCAATTCAACACGATAGCCGAGGTTGACATTAAGAAGAAAATCCACGGCGCGGAACACACCGTCCAATTCTACCCCGGGTATCGTCAGATCACGGCTCTTGTGCGCACCTATGCCGACAAATAGTGATTTGTATCCGCGTTGTTTCAGATCGGAAATGGTAAAGTCGCGACCGATGGCGGAATTCAGTTTCAGCTCAACGCCCAGACTGAGAATTGTGTTGACCTCAAGACGGATGAGTTCTCTCGGGAGCCGATATTCCGGCACGCCCAGTCGCAACATTCCGCCGGCTACAGATTGGGCCTCGAATACTGTCACATCGTATCCCAGCAGTGCAAGATCATGTGCGCAGGAAAGTCCCGCCGGACCTCCTCCGATGACAGCCACTTTGATTCCGTTCTTTCTAACGGTTCTACCAAAGACCTCTTTCAGTTTGTCCAGGTCGACCATGCTTTCAACGCCATAGCGCTCGCAAACGAATCGCTTCAGAGCGCGAATCGCGATCGGCTGATCGAGTTTGCCTCTCCTACAAGCGGGCTCGCAAGGTGCCGCGCAGATGCGGCCACAGATCGAGGCAAACGGATTGGGACGCCGTGCAACATGGTATGCTTCCCTATATCGGCCCTCTTCAATCAGGGCAACATAGCGCCCTGCCTCCGTATGCACAGGACACGCAGCCATGCACGGGAAGTTTGAGTCCAGCCAATCGGTATGAACAAACTTGAGTTGGTTGGCCACGGCAGATTTCACTTCGTTCTCGCTAGCCGGTGATTATCGCTTTATCTCAAAATCCGCGACTACCTCTCCCTTTTCAGGCACTTCAATCTTCACCGACTGACCCTTGAGCTTCTCATGCCAGATCTTCAACGTGTATTTCCCCGGGGGTACATTCTTGATCTCGTAGCTTCCATCTTTCGCACTCACAGCGTAATATGGATTCTCGAGCACAACAATGTACGCCTCCATCTCGGGATGCACATTGCACAGCATGACAGGAAAACATCCGGCTTCCTTGAACGAGTATGAACGGGTTTGCCCCTTAGGCCAGGTGCCAAGATTGAACTTCTCAGCGCATTTGTCCGGCGAGAATACATTGTGCAGAACATCATCACTGTTCTGGTAGTCAACGGTCGTACCGGCAAGCACGGGCAGGATATGTGGGACAAAGACAAGGTTTCTCTGATCCATGGTAGCATGTTTTTCCGGAGCAGTGAATGTCGCCCCCGGAACCTTGTCGATATGGACGACAGCGTCGCCGCTGTGTTTCCATCCTCGGGCCTTGACCTTTCCCCTGATACCGCCGGCGATGACAGCGGAGGAGACAAAGAAGGCTAAGAAGACAAACAGCGAAAGCGCTATTCTCTTAGTCATGATTGATCCTTTTCTCAATGTTGCGTATAAAGGAAAACATATGAACAGGCGAACAATCAGCACGACCTCCTAGATGCCGAAGTTAATTTGAAAACCGAACGTATCGTTCTTCTTGTTGGCCTCATCGAGAAATTTCTTGAACTCGAATATGAGCTTCACGTTCGCCCTCGCCATCAATGTTATGCCGGGAATTATGGCATTTACAGGCTTCACCAGGTCCTGGTCGGTATCGCGGTCCTCCCATTCGTAGCGCACCAATCCTATCAGCCACGGATAGAGGACAGCGTTCGCCTGAGCATAGTACACCATGGAATTTCGCTTCGGAGTACCGGTGATTCGCGAATCCATCAACATAAGAGTGCCGTTCAGAATAAAGCGCTGGTACCAGAAATCCACATCTCCGCCGAACACGGTGAAGTCCTCATCGGCGACGCCGGTCTTTGACGCCGTACCGGTATACATAAAGGCGCCAAGGGTCACGTTGTCATCGAGGAAGAATTCAGATGCATTGCTCCCGGCCCCCTCGGTTCCGCCGACTTCGCCAAGTCCACCGATCTTATAGGTCATCTTCCCATAGAAGTCCTTCTCCTTATTCATGTCGCTCAGACCCTGTCCGTTAACGACGCCAACCCGGTAGGTAAACCCGCCTCTTTCTCCCGAGCCGTTTCCAGCACCCCACACCTCCAAACCGGCGTGATCATCCCGGAATCTCCAGCCGTTGCGGCTTCGGAAGCTCGCAACATTGTAATGATTGCGGGTCAGCTTCAAATGGTTTGGCGTGGGATCTGCATGGACCATTCCCATCCGAACGTGAAGCGCCGGGTTGTCGTCGTACTGGAGCGCAAGCGGAAAAGCAATTTCAAGATCGCCGGCATCGTTTTCTATCTCAACTTCGCCGAAAAACGAAAAGCTTTCTCCTATTGTCCCTGCGTACAAGATCTCAACTTCGTGCGGGGTTTCGAATTCCCACTTTACGTCGCTGAGGGCTGCATAGTTGATGCGGTTGACCGCCCACACCGAAACAGGACTCGTCCCCGGAATATCCGCGGGCCAAATCGCATCGGGCCAGACTTTCTTGTACGCCTCAGAACCGAGGCTGACCGGCTCTTCTTTTGTCATTTCGGGATCCGCTCCGGCAGGATATCGATAACCGTTGTTCTTGAACGCTTTGCCGAATGCATTGAGCATTGGCGCGGCGTAGTGGCATGTGCTGCAACTTGTTCGATACTTGCGCGAAAACGCCGGGATGGCGTAGCTTTCCACAGCAAACACGAGAACCAGAAGCGCCGTGGCGAGGAAACCGACGATAGCTTTTTTCATGTGACCTCCAGCAAACTGGTAAGTGGATTAAAAGATATGGGCATAATTCTACTTCGTCCTGATTTCTAAACACTTTCTCAGTGCGAATCGAAGCTTGTCGAGCTCGAGCGGCTTGAGGAAAAAGTAGTCCGCACCGTACTCCAGCACTTCCTTTTCGGTGATGACATCCGGGTGGCCTGTGATCACAATGGTTGGGACATGCGGATACGCTGCCCGCACCTGGAGCAGCAACGTGATGCCTGAATGAAGTCTCACCCTGATATCGGTGATGAGGAGGTCGATGCGCTGTTCCGCGAAATGTGCAAGAGCTTCTTCCGCGCTCGTTTCTGCAACTATCTGGCAGTTCTCTTTTCTGAGAAAATCTTCGAATGCGGAGAGAATATTCTCGTCGTCATCGACGACCATAACTTGTGGTTGATTCGCCATAAACTTCCTTGTACGAAGACAGACAAATCAATCGACGTGCCAGCGGTTCAGGGCAGCAGAAAAGGCTCAAAACAAGGGAAAATGCTATTGCAGCGGAAACTGTTGCGCGGAAGGTGCCAATTGTTGCTTGGCAGTATGAAAAGGAGGAATTGGCATTCGAAGAAGAGAAACCGAGGAAGGGTTCAGGTCATAGGGTTCATTGCCGGAACGACTCTGCCCGGATCTTGTGCTTTGTCATGAGCCGCTGGAGATTCTGTCGGGTCATCCGGGAAGCTCGTGCCGCCGCCGAAACGTTTCCCCGGTGTTTGGTAAGCAGATCGGCAACGAACTGTTTCTCAAATTGCACCAGAACGAATCGGCGGGACTTACTAAAGACGGAATTGAGGATGGGAAAAACCGTCGTGGCGTGAGCAGCCGGTCTGAGTGAGTCATGAAAGACGTCGACCGGGATCATTCCTCCCTTGGCGAGCATTACTGCGCGTTCGATAAGATTCTCAAGTTCCCGCACATTGCCCGGATATCGGTACGACCGAAGCCATGCCATTGCGTCTCTGGAGAATCCCTTGACCGACTTCTTGAGCTTGTCGTTATATTTCGATAGGAAATAGTGGGAAAGAAGAGGGATGTCATCTTTCCGATCGCGCAACGGCGGAAGGCGGAGGGCCACTACATTCAACCTATAAAAGAGGTCCTCCCTAAAACGTCCCTGCTTTACCTCCTTTTTCACGTCGCGGTTCGTGGCAGCGACAAACCGTGCTTCAACCCGGATGGGATCGTTTCCGCCGAGCCTCTCAAATTCCCGCTGCTGGAGAACGCGCAGAAGTTTCTGTTGAAGATGGGAGGAAAGGTTCCCAATTTCATCAAGGAAAATTGTGCCGGCACGTGCAACTTCGAACTTACCGAGTTTCCGTTCGCCAGCTCCCGTGAAGGCCCCTTTTTCATGACCAAATAACTCGGACTCCAGGAGGGTCTCGGGAAACGCAGTGCAGTTAATTGCCACAAATGGATCTGCAGCGTTTTCGCCGTTGCTGTGAATAGTGCGGGCAACAAGCTCTTTGCCTGTTCCGCTCTCGCCAAGAATCAGTACGGGTGTGCCGTTTGGGGTTGTCGAAACGGATCCGATGAGTTTGTAGACTTCCTGCATGCCGGTATTGTTGCCAATAAGCTCATAGCGATCGACGAAATCTGCCTTGAGTTGCTTCCGTTGTTGGGAAAAGATAAATGTCGATTGGCCAGCTGCGAGAGCTCGTTCTGCGATTTCCCGAATCTTTCTCACGTCGAGTGGCTTTGTAAGATATTCGAACGCGCCAAGCTTGACCGCTTTGATGGCCGTCTGCATTGTACCGTATCCCGTGATAATAACAACCGGTGCGGTGAGATGTTGCGCTTTCAATCTCCTGAGCACTTCAAGCCCGTCTACTTTCGGCATTGAAATGTCCATAAACACCACGCTTGGTTGTTCGGTCGAGATCTTCTGGAGTGCTTCTTCTCCATCGCTTGCCGTGATCGTTGAATATCCTGCCTTCCGGAAGACCTGACGGAACGCAAAGAGGATTTTTGCATCGTCGTCAACCACTAACACCTTCGATTTATGCATGCGTCGTTTCCTTTAGCGGCAGGTAGATCCTCAACGTTGCATTTCTTCCTTTTCTGCTTTCAACGGTGACTACGCCACCATGAGCATTCACGGTGTGTTTCACCATGGGCAACCCGAGTCCCGTGCCATTAGACTTGGTGGTAAAGAATGGATCGAAGATTCGGTTCAGGAGGTCTCGCGGGATGCCGGGCCCGGTATCGCTGACTTCCACAAGGATACAACGGGTACCCTTTTTGAGAGTGATCTCTCGTCCGCTTCGCACCCCGTCGTCATCTTGAGCTTCTCCCATGTTGTCTCTCAATGTGAAATCGCGGAGCTCTTTCCCAAGGGTCGTAGTGTGAGTGCGCACGGATACAATTTCTTTTCTTCTCATGGCCGGCTTGTTCTCAATCGCCTGGGCGGCATTCAGCAGGATATTGATCATTGCCTCTTTGAAGTGGGGGGCGTCAAGATCAACGGGGGGAAGAGGTCCCCGCAGGAATTTCTCAATACGAATGTTCTTCCTCAAATGTGATTCTATGAAGGTGATGCTGTCATTGATGACGTCTGACAATTGCACTGGATGAAATTCCATCGGTGAGGGGCGTGCGAAATTCAGTAATTCCGTGACGACTCCCTCCATGTGGTAAATCGAGTTCAGGGCCACGTCAAGCGACTTCCTTTCACGGGAAGAAAGACCCTTCGATTCACGCTGAAGCTGCAGAATCATTTTGACGGAGGTGAGAGAATTTCTGAACTCGTGTGCAATAAGCGCGGACATCTCACCGGCCGCCGTGAGTCGCTCGGTTTGAAGGAGACGTTGTTCCAGTTGTTTCCGCTTAGTAATGTCGGTTATGATCTCGAGGATTGAGCTTACGTTGCCGTTTTCCTTCATGGGAATGGCGACATGCTCGATGTATCGATCAGCACCTGCGCGATCGGCGGTTTTGTCGATATGGCTTTCGGTATTGCCGGAGAGCATTGCCTGTCTTGATACGCATTCCCGACAGAACCCGTCTTTGCAGAAGACAGACTGGCAATCCCGTCCGCGGACGTCTTCGAAACGACATCCTGTGACGCCTGAAAATGCGGCGCTTGCCGCTTGAATACGAAACTGTTGGTCGAGCAGCACGACGGCACTGGGTACATTATCCAGAAGTGCCTGCAGTTTTGCTTTTTCCTCGGTCAATTGCCTTGTGCGATCCTGCACCATCTCTTGAAGTTTAGTCCGGTGGCGCAGGATCTCCCGTTCGTGCGCTTCAAGCGATCCAGCCATTACATTGAACTGCTGAGCGAGATTCTCGATTTCGTCGTGCGTTTCCACCTGCAAGCGATGGCCGTAGTTTCCACTCGTTATGATCTCTGCACCGTGTTGGAGCATCGCGATGGGTTTGGTGAATTGTCTGGTGGCAAGCAACCCCAATCCTATGGAGGTGATGAGGAAAATCATGAGGAAGCCTGCAAAAGTCCGGGAGAACGCCCAGACAGGGCCAAGGACGGTCTCTTTGTCAAGGCTCTCAAAAACAAAAAATGGATTGGAGAAGGCATGTGGCTGATGAGTGAACGAAGTGCCTCGCGGAGAAAACAGGGGGCCGTACGAAATGATTTCGTCAATTCCTTCATCAATAATTCCTTCCTGTCCCGAGAGAAGCTGTGCAGAGATTGAAGGGGAATAGTCATGCTGAAGATTGTCATCTTCCCGGGAAGCAAGGAGTTTGTTCCAGTCTTTTTTCTTTTCAGAATGATAGAGATAGTGTCCGTCGCTGCTGACCAGAACGATTTTCCCTTGCAAATTGAGATGTCGCTGGGTCTCGATGACGCGGAAGAGATCCTTTGCAAAAATATTCGCAATAAGCAAACCATCCCGGCCTTTCGACCCAAACAGAGGCATCACAAAACCAATGACAGGAACACGTTCGGTCCTCTCGTGCGCGACTTCAGCAGGTGTGAAGGCGATCTCACCCTTCGTCAGGCCCTCCGCGACAAGCAGGTAGTATGATTCGAAACCCTGACGAAG